>Ga0209542_10021764_pt1 | contig 10021 bp, 12 predicted proteins | sample RifCSPhighO2_01_FD_184028 | JGI IMG/M metagenome (GOLD analysis project Ga0209542, IMG submission 184028) | Soil microbial communities from Rifle, Colorado - Rifle CSP2_plank highO2_0.1 (SPAdes) (version 2) | ecosystem: Environmental > Terrestrial > Deep subsurface > Rock core/Sediment ...
CGGGTGAAGAGTGGGAGCATTGTTTTTTTGCCTGGGCTTGATTCGTTCCAATTGCAAACGCGCTTGACGCGAATAGGGGGGGGCGTATACTCGGAAAGTTAGAAAGTATAACTTTCATATATTATGGCAACACAATTTAAAGAGACAAAATCAATCGCCCGAGTCAAGCAGAAAGGTCAAGTCACCATTCCGGCCGCGCTCCGTGCCGCGGTGGGAATCGACGAGGGTGATTTTGTTGAAATTTCGCGGGAGCAGCACCGGATCGTACTGACGCCGAAAGTCGTTTCCGATCGCGATCCTGCCATCGCTGCTATGCTTGCGGAAGCGCTTGCAGATGCGCGAGCCGGTAATTTGTCGCCCGCATTTAACAACATGAAAGAATTTAATGCTTGGCTCAAGACGCCGGAAGGGAAAAACTTCGGCAAGGCATGAAAGTCCAGTTTACCCCGCAAGCGAAAAAGGACTACAGCGTACTGTCACCCGCGATCAAGCGCCAGGCGGACAAGCAATTCAATTATCTCGCTAAGGATATAAGGCACCCATCGCTTCAGGCAAAGAAATATGACGAAGCCAACGACATCTGGCAGGCGCGGATAAATAAGAGCTGGCGCTTTTATTTTTTCATAGCAGGGGACACTTATTGGATTCTTCGAATTGTTAACCATCCTAAATGATTGTATGATTAAGAAAAAAGGAAAGACTTTTTTTGAGTTGGCAAAGCGGCATATCGCCAAGGCTAGGCCTGGCGACGATCCGGATCTATCTAAAAAAGTTGACGAGATAGTCTACGGTCTTGAGGAGAATGAAAAAGTAACGGAAGAAGACGTCTTGCACTGGTCGAACGAAGCGAAACAGCTTCATAAAGCAGGGAAATTGCCGAGACTGAGGCTCAAGGATCTATAATTAAATAACAGGTATGGCTGTCTTAACCAAACAAGAAATTCTCGAGCGGGTGAAGAGCGGGAGTATTGCTTTTTTGCCCGGACTCGACATGTTCCAGTTGCAAACACATGCGGTGGACTTGCGGCTCGGGTTTACCTTTTTGATACCCAAGGTCTGGCGGATGACTGATCGCGGGCGAGAAGCGCTGGCACTCGATCCGCTGCGCGATCATGGGCCGGAATATTTTGATGTGATAGAGCTTGAGCAAGGGCAGAGCTTTGACCTCTTGCCAGAGGAATACGTGCTCGTCTCCACCTTTGAGACGATCAAAGTGCCCAACGACTTGATGGCGATTTTGTATCCGCGATCGTCGGTCAATAGGAAAGGCCTCTCGGTGGATCTTACTGGCATTATTGATAGTGGCTACGAAGGCCCGCTTACATTGCCCATTCGCAACAACACACGCTCGCAAGTCATACAGCTTCACCCTGGAGAGCGCTTCTGCCAGATCGTATTTGAAGAACTGTCACACAAGGTCGAACCTAAGCGAAGCCGCTGGCACGGCAAAGACGTGGTGGAAAAAGGCGGCAGAGAAAAAGCGAAAGAGATGAAACTCGTATTTAACGGCGACATTAAAAAACTCAAAAGGGACTACTCGGCACTATAAAACGGAACGCATCAAATTATGCCGACCGGCAGAGTTTGATGCGTCTCAGGTAGAGGTTCTCCAATCGGCGGCTCGGTTGTACTATGGGTCAATGAAGGAAATTACGTTTGCTGCAGTAGTTGCGATCGGGAGAAATAGGGAATTGGGGAATGGGAATAAATTGCTCTGGCATATTCCAGATGATTTGAAAAGATTTAAAGCGCTCACCAAAGGTCATCCCATCATCATGGGTCGCAAGACGTTTGAATCGATCGTGGGATACGTGGGTGGCCCGTTGCCTGATCGTACGAATATTGTTGTTACGCGTGAGCCCAATTATTCATACGAGGGCGCGATCGTTGCGCATTCATTGGAAGAGGCAATCGAGGTGGCAAAAAGTCGGCCAGGTGCCGATGAAATTCACATCGGCGGGGGAGCTGAATTGTACAAACAGGCGATCCCCCTGATCGATAAACTCTACCTCACTATCGTCGATGCGGAAGCAGAGGCCGATGCGTTTTTCCCAGAATACGCCGATCAATTTACAAAAAAAGTGTTTGAGGAGCAGCGCGAATGGAATGGGTTGAAATATCGTTTTGTGGATTTGGAAAAGTGATAGAGTTGTGGTCTGATACTAAAGTCCTTAACCGTGCCTAGCCATGGCCTCACCGGGAGGATGTAATGTACCTTGATGTAATCGGCTATTATGAACTTGCCGAGTTGTTCGGCAAGACAACGGCCATTGTCACGCCGTGTAAAACTGCAACGCACCGATACATGGAACGCAAATGGCTGGAAGCGCTACCTGCGATCCAGCGTTACTCAGTTCAGGGCGCGCGTCTCATGGCTTTCTCCTATCGAAATTTTTTGGTCGGCGGAGGGGCTCTGTGTTACTGCTCTTGGACGGGTGAATATGCGATTATTAACGCGGGAAACATGAAACTCTGGGAGGGTTCCGAAAAACAGTGTATGGAAATGACCCTTCTCGAGATGATTGACCCCGACCGCTTCGATCGCATTGTCGGCTTCGGCGTATATGGAGAAGAGGTGCAACCTGATCCGAGCGGCCATGCTCCTCGGACGCTGCATCCTTGTCCTCTCTGCCGCGCTCGTATGGCGGCGGACCTACGGGTCGCGCGTTGGACGCGCATTTATACGTTCCGTCCATGGAGCGTTGGCGATCCACCAGAAGAACGGAAGAACAAGTATGTCCGAGAACATATGAGCTTTCGTCAATTGCAACGCTTACACTCTTGAGGCGCTGCAATCCAACACTAATGCGATGGGGCGGCTTCGGTCGCCCCGCTTTTTTACGATTGAGCCAAACTCTTCAAAACCTTCAAATACATCTCCTCCACGATTTTTTGCTGATCCCTTCCAGTTTTTACGTAGTGGTCGAGGCCGGGGGCGGCGTTGACTTCGAGAATCCAATATTTTCGCGGCCGTTCCGTAATGGTCCCATCGACCATGATGTCGACACCGCACAATCTGAGACCCATGTCTTTTGTCAATTGAACGGCAAGTTTTTTGAATAATGGATGAATCGCGTTTGTGACGTCAACTGCATCGCCGCCCGAGGAAAGATTTGCGTTGTCGAGGAGAAAGACAGTCTCGCCCTTTTTGGGTTTTGATGCCAAGGCCCGGCCTTGGCATCGCAGATTCGCGATTATGCGGGGATCGTCGAGTTTGATGCGCGTGTCTCGATTTGCTGCGATGAATTCACGCTGTTTCTTTTTGAGCAATTGCGCAATTGTGCTTTTTCCGTCGCCCACCACGTTGAGCGGAATGCGCTCATACGCGGAGATCACTTCGTCGTCGAGTACGACGATGCGATAATCACGCCCCATAATTCTCGTCTGGACGAGTGCCACGCGATCATCGAGAAATATTTCTTTGAGCGCGGCTCCCATCTCTCGGTCGTTGTGAACGACCGATACGTTTTTGCCTTGGCTGCCGGAGTTGGGTTTGACGATAAGCGGGAAGCCGCGGCGCTCGCCATAGAGAAGCGCCGCCTTCATATCATCCTTTGAGCCGATAACTTTTGCCCATCGATCAGAGAAGAATGTGCGACCGGGAATGGTGGGGTAGCCCATGGTGCGCATGAAAAAATTCGCATAATCTTTGTCTTTCGCCACGTCGGATGAGCCGACGGGATTGAGATCGAGCGTGTTGTAACGGAAATAGCTTTTGCGGCCGCTTCTAAACGTGATCTGCCCGACGATGCCCCAGCGCGGTTCCACCAATACGCGCGCGCCGATTTTTGGGGCGATTTTCTGCAGGAGTTTTGGCAGCAAAAGCGCCTCTTTTTTGACTCTTTTCATGGAAAGTACCCTACTGGATTTTTTGACCGATAGCTAGTACAGTGAGGCATGACGCATCGGATTACCGTCCTGCCCAAGATCGCGGATGCACGGGCGGCGGGAATACTGCGACATCTCCAGAACCTTTTTCCAAAGGTAAAACTCACGGGCGTGAAGACCGCGTCGGCCTATACAGTCGACGCGGTGCTTTCACGTGATCAGGTGCAGCGAGCGGCGGAGCGGCTCACGAATCCGGTCATCGAAGATTTTTCCATTGATACCGTCCCGACACCCGAAGGATATTCATACGCGATTGAGATTGGATTCTTGCCGGGTGTGACCGATAACGTCGGGCACACGGCAAAACAGACGATCGAAGACGCGACGAGTCGCACTTCTTCCGAAGGAGAAGCGGTCTACACGTCGCTGTTTGTGTTTCTTTCAGGAGACATTTCGCAGGACGATGCGGTGCGTTTTGCTGCGGAACTCCATAATCCGCTCATTGAGCGAGCAAAAATCTACAAAGCAGGCGATGCGTTCGAAATGGTCGTTCCAAAGATTACCCTTGGACTGCCGCAAGAGCCGATTGCGGTGGATCTCGAGGTGGCGGATGATGAGCTTGAACGCATTGGGCGCGATGGAATTCTTGACATGTCGGGCACTCGTCGCGGACCGCTTGCGCTTTCGGTCGAGGAGATGAAAGCGATTCGGCAGTATTTTAGGAAAGAGAAACGGAAACCGACCGACGTGGAACTCGAATCAATCGCGGGCACATGGTCGGAGCACTGCAAGCACACGATTTTTAACGATCCCTTGGATGAGATAAAGCAGGGCATTTATCGCACCTACATAAAAGGTGCAACGCAAAAAATCCGTAAGCAAAAAGGGAAGAAGGATTTCTGTATATCGGTATTCAAGGATAATTCGGGAGCGATTGCGTTCGACAAAGATTATCTCGTCACGCACAAGGTGGAGACCCATAACTCTCCTTCAGGGCTTGATCCATTTGGCGGATCGGTGACGGCCATCGTTGGTGTCAATCGTGATTGCTTGGGGTTTGGGTTGGGGGCCAAGCCGATCGCGAATATATATGGCTTTTTTGTCGCCGATCCGACGGATAGCCGTCAGCTTTTCCGTGACAAAGAAAAGAAACAACAGCTTCTCCCTGCGCGCCGCATTCTTGAGGGCGTGGTGAAAGGAATCAATGCGGGAGGAAACCAAAGCGGCATTCCGACGCCACTCGGATTCGTGGCGGTAGATCCGAGTTTTCGCGGGAAGCCGCTCGTCTTTGGTGGGACCGTTGGGCTCATCCCGCGTAAAATCCCTTCGGGATCACGCGGCCTCGCTCGCAAATCGTATGAAAAGAAAGCAAGGCCCGGGGACTATATCGTAATGCTCGGCGGCAGAGTGGGGCTCGACGGCGTGCATGGCGCGACCTTCTCTTCAGAGTCGCTCACCGTAGGTTCTCCTGCGACAGCCGTCCAAATCGGCGATCCCATTACGCAAAAGAAATTTTCAGACGCGCTCATCCGTGAGGCGCGCGACAAAAATTTGTACGATAGCATCACCGACAACGGCGCGGGCGGACTCTCCGGCTCCGTAGGCGAGATGTCGCGCGAAGCGGGCGGGTGCCTCGTGGATATCGGTGCGGTACCGCTCAAGTATCCGGGGCTCGCGGCGTGGCAGACGTGGATCTCGGAATCACAAGAGCGTATGACGCTTGCGGTGCCTAAGCAGAGATGGAATGCATTTAAAAAGATTTGCGCGCGTCACGATGTGGAAGCGACGGTGATCGGCACGTTCACGCGATCTGGTCGCGTCGTCGTGCGTCACGGTGGGAAGAATGTGATGAACGTTTCGTTGAACTTTCTCCATGATGGGCGGCCGGCGAAAAAGCAAAAAAGCAAAAGGCCCGCTGCAGTGAAAATGCCGAGGGGCGCGCAAAACGCGCGGAAAGAAGTCTTTCTCAAGCGCGCAGTTTTGGACGTGTTGGCACGTCCGTCGGTCGGCTCGATTTCGTTTATCTCGCGGCAATATGATCACGAGGTATTGGCTCAAACAATTACCAAGCCGCTTCAGGGTCGCGGCAGCGTGGGTGCAGACGCCGCTGTATTGCAACCACTCCCGGATTCAAAAAGAGGCATTGTCCTCGCACACGGATACACGCCGTGGTATTCGCAGATCGACACCTACGCCATGGCTGCCGCCGCGATCGACACGGCAGTCAGGAATGCAGTGTGCGCAGGGGCATCGCGCGCGTACCTAGCGATTCTCGATAATTTTTGCTGGTCGTCTTCGGAAAGACAGGAGCGTTTATATGAGCTCAAGCGTGCCGCACAGGCGTGCTGCGACATTGCGGTTGCCTACGGCACGCCGTTTATTTCGGGGAAGGACAGCATGCACAATGATTTCAAGGGTTTTACTGAAGAAGGCGAACGTATTCACATTGCAGCACTGCCTACACTGTTGGTTTCGGCGATTGGCGTGATACCTGATGTTACGAAAACCCAAACGCTCGATTTTAAAATGCCGGGCGACAGCATCTACCTCCTTGGTGCGACCAATGATGAGCTTGGCGCTTCAGAATACTTTGGCACGATTGGTGCCGTGGGCGGCAGCGTGCCGAAAGTCGACGTGAAAAAAAATGCCAAGACGTATGATGCAACAGCCAAAGCGATCGATGCGGGACTCGTCTCCTCCGCTATTGGTCTTTCGCGTGGCGGTCTTGCGGTGGCACTCGCTAAATCGGCGATCGCCGGCAGTCTTGGCGCCACCGTTGATATCAGGAAAATTCCTGGCAAAGCGAGGGCGGCTGATAGTATTCTTTTCTCCGAAAGCCAAGGGCGTATCTTGGTATCAGTTCGGCCGGAATCCGCTGAAGCATTTGAACGCGCATGCAAAGGCGTAGCATTTTCAAAAATAGGCGAAGTTGCACATGACGCGAATGTTTTAATACAGACAAAAGGGCAACGGATAGATCTCGGGGTCGACGATCTCAAAGACGCGTACCGTTCGTTTTTTAAAGAATGGTGATATGGCAAAACCTAACGTCTTAGTGTTCTCGGGTTATGGATTGAACTGCGAAGAGGAAACACTTCATGCATTTGAAATGGCTGGCGCACGCGGACAGATTGTTCACATCAACGATGCGATCGCGAAGCCGGATATGTTACGGAAGGCACAGATAATAGCGATGCCCGGGGGATTTTCGTATGGCGATGATACGGGATCGGGCAAAGCGTATGGCAACAGACTTCGCGGACACCTCGGCGGCGCTTTGCAGAAATTTTTTGATCGCGACACGCTCGCGATTGGTATTTGTAATGGATTCCAAATCTTGACCGCTGCCGGCATTTTGCCCGGCGCGCTTCTTGCCAACGATAGCGGTCGCTACAGCTGCCGCTGGGTGGATCTCGATGTCGTGGGGAACAGTCCGTGGCTCGCCGGTATGCAGCGATTGAGCTTGCCGATTGCACACGGCGAAGGAAAATATTTTGCGGATGTGGAAACGTTCGGCAAGCTAAAATCCGAGAATGCTATTGCGCTACGGTACGTCAAGGGCGATGTGTCCACGCATTTCGACTTGCCGGGAAACCCCAATGGCTCTCTCAAGAACATTGCCGGTGTCACGGCAAAGGGCGGTCGCATCCTCGGGCTCATGCCGCATCCCGAGCGCGCCGTATCTTTCTTCCACTTGCCCCATTGGACCTACCAGAAGGAGCAATTGCTTCGAAAAGGGGAGCAATTACCTGATGAGGGTCCCGGGATTCAAATATTTAGAAATGCGGTAAACTACTTTGTATGAGTAACGCACTCGTCGGCATTTTGATGGGATCGGATTCGGATCTCTCCGTCATGAAAGATGCCGCAGAGATTCTGGAGAAAGAGTTTGGCATCGGGTCGGAGGTGCATACGCTCTCGGCGCATCGCACGCCGGAAGCGGTCGTGAATTATGTTGCCGATGCGGAAAAACGCGGACTCAAGGTATTTATCTGCGGCGCGGGAGGCGCCGCGCATCTCGCTGGTGTCGTTGCGGCTCACACGCCGCTCCCCGTTGTCGGCATCCCAATAATGAACAAAACGACTGGAGGCATCGATGCGCTCTTCTCCACTGCGCAGATGCCGCCCGGCATTCCGGTCGCGACCGTCGCGATCAACGGCGCGAAAAACGCAGGCATCCTTGCAGCGCAAATAATCGGCACCGGACATTCCAACATTCTGCAGAATGTGAGAATGTATAAAGAAAAAATGGCGAGGGATATTGTCGCCAAAGATACCAAATTACAGGAGAAAGGCTTCCAGAAATATCTTCAAGATCATGACCTCCTCACATAAAGCCGATACGCAACCGATTGAAAAATATTTTGTCGCAGCGAAGGCAATAGTGCTGGACGGAGAGGGGAGAATGCTCGCCCTTCTTCGCGGCGAAACGGCGCCGACCAATCCATTCCACTGGGATTTGCCAGGTGGTATCGTGGAATATGGAGAAGCGCTCGATGCGTGCGTTGTGCGTGAGACGATCGAAGAAGCGGGAATCGATATCGATACGCCGCACGTCTTTCACGCGATTGCGCGCATGAATTCTATCGGAGAATTCTGGACGACGATTTATTTTGCGGCCCGGGCGCGCACCTTTGAGGTGAAGATCAGCTGGGAACACGATGAATCCCAGTGGATCTCGCCGGAGGAATTTCTCAATCTTGCGATCCCGCAGCGCCAGCGCGAGACGGTCGAGCTGTTTCTTGAATTGCGAGATAAGGGTAAGCTACTCATATGACCGAGAAAGGCGCGTATGCAGAAGCTGGAGTTGACGTTGATATTGAGGCGCAAGCGAGCCGCATCATGTACGAGGCCTCGAAAGAGACATTCGCACATCGCAAGGGTCGTATAGGGGAGATCATTGCTCCATTCGATGATTTTTCGGGTATTAAGATGGTGAACGTTAGCGCGTTGCCCGAAGGCAGTTTCTTTTCCGTTGGATTCGATACCGCGGGCACCAAGGTGGAGGTTGCGCAGCGCGTGGGAAAGCACGACACGATCGCTTTTGATGTGCTTGCGATGGTGTGCGACGATGCCCTTGTGCGCGGGGGAGAGCCGGTGTTGGTGGGTACCAACCTCGATCTGCAAAGTCTCGGCGCTGATGATCGGCATCTGCCCATAGTGCGGGAGCTCTCTGAAGGTTATGTGGCAGCCGCCCGGGCGGCTAATGTATCGATCATCAACGGGGAGATCGTACAAATGGGATCGCTCGTGCAGGGCCATGGCGATTTTCCGTATCACTGGGGCGCGGCATGCGTATGGTTTGGCCGCAAGGACAAAATTCTCAAGGGTGATGAAATAAAGGTAGGCGATAGTGTCGTTATGCTGCGCGAACATGGATTCCGCTGCAATGGGTGGTCACTCGTGCGTAAAATTTTTACGGAGGCGCATGGGGAAAACTGGCACAACGTTGCGCACGAAGGATCTACGCTTGGACTCATAGCGCTCTCACCATCGGTTATTTACTCGCAATTCGTGGTCGGCCTGCACGGCGGATTTGATTCCCCCGGAACGGTCGAAATTCACGGCGTTGCACATATCACTGGTGGAGGCGTGCGCGAAAAGATAAAACGAATGCTCCGGCCCTCTGGTCTCGGTGCGCAGCTCACAGATCTCTTCGACCTGCCGGAGATCATGGCCTACTGTCAAAAACTCGGGAATGTGTCCGATGTGGACGCCTACGGAACATGGAATATGGGACAGGGCCTCGCGATCGTCACGCCCGAGCCAGACAAAATCGTTGCGGCGGCAAAAGAAGCGGGCATAGATGCAAAAATTGCGGGAGAGATTTCCGCCGAGCCGGGAATTACCATTATCAGTAAAGGTGTAGAATCACCTGGTAAGGAACTAACTTTTTAACCGCATGACCGATGTTTTAAGGGAGACAAATTTTGATTTTTTGGGCAAGAAGAAAGCGGGGAAGGTGCGTGATATCTACGACCAAGGCGATCGATTGATTTTGATCTCGACCGACCGCCACTCATCCTTCGATCGCATCATTGCTCACGTGCCGCACAAAGGACAAGTTTTGAATCAGACATCGCTCTGGTGGTTTAATCAAACGAAAGATATCGTGCCGAATCATGTGATCACCTCTCCCGATCCCAACGTTACCGTTGCAAAAAAATGTGCAATGGTACCGGTGGAGGCGGTG
>Ga0209542_10021766_pt1 | contig 10021 bp, 11 predicted proteins | sample RifCSPhighO2_01_FD_184028 | JGI IMG/M metagenome (GOLD analysis project Ga0209542, IMG submission 184028) | Soil microbial communities from Rifle, Colorado - Rifle CSP2_plank highO2_0.1 (SPAdes) (version 2) | ecosystem: Environmental > Terrestrial > Deep subsurface > Rock core/Sediment ...
ACAAAAAAGAAATCGAAGAGTTATGGAAACATGTCGCGGCCATCGAAAAGCAGCTCAAAATGCGTCGCTAGCTAATCTCTAAGAAACAAAGAACCGCCGCGCCGAGACGCCGGCGGTTGCCTTTGTCTCGATGACACGCTGATGGAAACTAAAACATAAATCAGCAAATCTGCAAGTTTTGGGTGTGCACGATATGCCTTTTTATGCTAAAATGAAGCGGATATGGCTGCCAAAAAGACGCCTGAAAATAACGATAATCCGGCGGTTGTGCCGCATGTAAACGTGGTCCCACGCTCGATCTCGCTAGAAATGCGAGAAAGCTACCTCGACTATGCGATGTCGGTCATTACGGCTCGCGCCTTGCCTGATGTGCGCGATGGCTTGAAGCCCGTGCACAGGCGCATTTTGTATGCGATGCATGATATTGGACTTACGGCGACTGCCAAGACTCGCAAGTCTGCCACGGTAGTCGGAGAAGTCTTGGGTAAATACCATCCGCATGGCGATGTCGCGGTATACGACGCTATGGTGAAGATGGCGCAGGACTTTACGATGCGTTATCCGCTGATCGTAGGCCAAGGCAACTTCGGTTCAATCGACGGTGACGGTGCCGCAGCGATGCGCTACACAGAAGCGAAAATGTCGCGACTTGCAGGAGAGTTGCTTCGCGATATAGAAAAAGAAACGGTTGAGTTCCGTCCGAATTACGACAACACCAAAAAAGAACCCGCGGTGATGCCCGCGGCAATTCCCAATTTGCTCCTCAATGGCACGCTCGGTATCGCGGTCGGTATGGCCTCGAACATTCCGCCCCACAATCTACGCGAAGTGTGCGAGGCAGCCGTTCATCTCATCGAAAATCCGGAAGCGACGACAGAAGATTTGCTCGGTTTCGTGCAGGGTCCCGATTTCCCCACAGGCTGCATCGCGTTCAATCAGACGGATATCGCGCATGCGTATGGTACCGGCCGTGGCGGCGTGGTGGTGCGCGGCAACGCGGAGATCGTGGAGTGGAAAAAGCCCGCCCGACCGAGTGCCGGTCATTCGGGCGGGGGTGATTATCAAATCATCATCACGTCGATTCCGTTCCGCGTGAATAAATCCGATCTTCTCCAAAAGGTGGCCGACCTTGTGCACGAGAGAAAACTCGAAGGCATTCGCGATGTTCGCGACGAATCGACCAAGGACATCCGCGTCGTCGTTGAGCTCAAGAATAATGCCAACGCTCAGACGGTCTTAAATTATCTATACAAGCATACGCAGCTCGAAGAGACCTTCCACTACAATGTCGTCGCGCTCGTTGATGGCGTACCGCAAACGCTCTCACTCAAAGCGCTGCTCGAATACTTCGTTGCATTCCGCAAGGAAGTGGTCACCAAACGCACGCAGTATGATTTAGCGAAGGCGGAAGATCGTGAGCACATCTTGCTCGGACTCAAGAAGGCGCTCGATCATATCGATGAAATCATCAAGCTGATCCGTGCATCCAAGGATGTGGATGCGGCGCGCGCGGGACTCATGAAAAAATTTACATTTTCGTACGCCCAGGCCAATGCAATCCTTGAATTGCGTCTCCAAAAGTTGGCGGCACTCGAGCGCAAAAGAATAGAAGACGAACTTACCGAAGTGCAGGCTTTGATCGAAGATCTTCGCGCGCTCCTCAAGAGCGATAAGAAGATGTGGGATCTTATCAAGAAAGAGATTCGCGAGGTGATTGAAAAATTCGGCGACGATCGCCGCACCAAAATTGTGAAGCGCGAAGCGAAGCTCCTTTCCGCCGAAGATCTCGTGGCCGACGAGGAGTCGGTCTTGGTTTTGACCGAGGGCGGCTACATCAAGCGCACCAATCCTCTCGAGTATCGCAAACAAAAGCGCGGCGGCGTTGGTGTCGTAGATTTGAATACCAAGGACGAAGATTTCGTGACGCAATTCCTCACAGCGAATACGCATGCCGATCTCCTCTTCTTCTCCGATCGCGGCAAGGCATACCAACTCAAGATGTTTGAGCTGCCGGAAGGGAAGCGCGCGACCAAGGGCAAGTCGATCATGAACTTCCTCTCGCTCGAAGGAGGCGAGCGCATTACTTCGATACTCGCGATGCCGAAAGAGAAGAAAGCGGCAGAGGGCCTCGCGCTCGTTATGGCGACAAAAAAGGGAACAGTCAAGAAAACGTCGGCCGCGCAATTCCGCGAAGTGCGCCGCAGTGGTTTGATTGCGATAGGCCTTGATAAGGGCGACGCCCTGATCAGCGCTCAATTTGCAAAAGCAGATGATGATGTGCTACTCACCACCTCGAAAGGCCAATCGATCCGTTTCAGGGCCAAGGACGTGCGCGAGATGGGCCGTCAGGCGGGAGGCGTGCGCGGCATTAAGATTCCGACGAGCGATTTCCTCGTGGGAGCAGGGGTTGTGCCGTCCGCCAAAGGCGGATCCGCCTCCGGCGGAAAAGGCTTCCAAGGCGAGCTCCTGGTGCTTTCATCGACCGGCTACGGCAAAAAGACGTCGCTTTCAGAATACAAATGCCAAGGTCGCGGTGGCAGCGGCATCAAGACAATGTCAATTACCGCGAAAACGAACAGATTGGTGGGTGCTGCAGTCATTCTTGGGGCGGGCGAGCTCGTCGCGATGTCGCAAAAAAGTCAGACCATCCGCACCGACCTCTCAGAAATTCCGCGCTTAGGTCGCGCCACGCAAGGTGTGCGGGTTATGAAATTGCGCGAAGGCGACTCGCTTGCATCGTTTGTTGTGTTTGATGTAGAAAAAGAAGTGCAGTTATAAATCCCCATGTAAGGGCAGCATTGCCGCGTCGGCGCGGTATAATTGTGCACATGAATGCGCACGCTAAGCACTCACCCTTTGCGCATCCGGGAAAAAATATAGAAATGTTTTCTCTGAAGCCGGGCGCGATCGTCGCGGATTTTGGAGCTGGATCGGGGCACTATACGTTTGAAATCGCTCATATCTTGCATGGGGATGGAATGGTGTACGCGATTGACGTGCAGCAGGATTTGCTCCGGCGCATCAAAAACGAGGCGCAAAGAAAAGGACTGACGAATATAGAAACCATGTGGGGCGATATTTCACGTCACGGTGGTGCGCGTCTCGCGCCCTCGTCGGTCGATACTGTCGTCGCGTCCAATGTGCTCTTCCAGCTCCAACATCCACAGGGCGCCTTTCTCGAGGCGCGGCGCATCTTAAAAAGAGATGGTACGCTGATTATGATCGACTGGAATGATTCCCTGCCTGCCGGCAGGCAGGTTTCCGTGCGCATCGGACCGGCAAAGGGTCATGTCTTCGATAAAGAGAGAGCAGCTGAGTTTGCAGCAGCGAGCGGATTTCGGGTGAAAGAGCAATTTGCCGCAGGAGCACATCATTACGGTCTCATATTTCACAAAAGTTCACGATGAATCCCGTTAGAGATGATAAAAGTTGGTATACCTACGTGCTTAGAAGTTTGAAGAACGGTGATTGGTATACCGGCTCAACGCATGATCTCCGGAAGCGCTTCAAGCAGCACAACGATGGGCTCTCGACGTGGACAAAAGGGAGACGGCCGTTTGAACTGGTGTATTATGAAATGTGTAGGGATGAGCGGGATGCTCGGTCGAGAGAATTATATCTTAAATCTGGTATGGGCAAACGCTATTTGCAAAATCGCTTGAAGCGCTTCCTATCTCTAACGGGATGAAAACATCAATTTTTCAAATACTTTTGCTCGCAGTCTTCGGGGCTTTTGCAGCGGCGGGCGTTTTGGTGTTTGCGCTTGCCGTGGGAGGCGGTGATGAGGAAGCTTCTATCGGAGATGTTGTTGTTTGGGGCACGCTCGACCAATCAATTTTCAATGATGCGCTTGACCAAGCGTCGCAGGCAAATCGCGCGCTCGCGGGTGTGCGATACGAGCAGAAAGAAGCCGGCCTTTTCGATCAGGAGCTTGCCAACGCGCTTGCGGAGCAGCGTGGTCCCGATTTGTATATCATTACGACCGATCAGGCGCTCATCAATCAAGCAAAAGTTTCACTGACGCCATACGAAAACATCAGCCAAACCCAATTCAAAAATGCATTCGTCGATGCCGCCAATCCCTTCTTGGGTAAAAACGGGATTATTGCCATCCCTTTTATCACCGATCCTTTGGTCTTGTATGCCAATCGCGACTTGCTGGTAACGGGCGGCTATCCGAATCCGCCAAAATATTGGGACGAGGTGCAAAAAATGTCGGAAACGCTGAAACTCATGGACTCGAATGGTTCCATAAGCATTGCGTCTATCGCGCTCGGAACATATCGGAATATTGAGAATGCGAAAGCCATTATCAGCGCGCTCATTATGCAGAAGACGAACACGCAGGGTATCACACAAGAGACCATCGTGGGGCATGGCACTGACAATGAACTCCGCTCGTTGCTCGCCAACTCCTACGGGCGCAATCGTGCACCGGCGTTGGAGGCACTCGATTTTTACACGGAATTTGCAAATCCAGCCGAAGCCGATTACACATGGAATGGATCGTTCTCAAGTGCTCGTCAGGCGTTTACACAGGGCCGACTCGTCATGTACATAGGTTTTGCGAGCGAAGAGCCACTGATTCGCAACATGAATCCGAATTTGAATTATGTCGTGACGGCGCTCCCCCAGTCTAGGGGAAATACGCTAGCCATCACTTTTGGACGCACGTACGGATTCGCGATACCTCTTACATCGAATAATCCGTTAGGGGCGAGCATGGCGGCAGATCTCTTGGTATCCGCTACCTCATCGGCTGCATTTGCGCGGCACTTTGCCGTAGCGTCGGCGCTGCGCGACGCGCTGTCGGGGCCGTCATCAGCGCCAGTATCTCCGGACCGTGAATTTACAGACAAGCAGGTGCTTATTAGTAGAAACTGGATCGACCCCAACCCATCGGCGACGGATGAGATTTTTCGCGATATGATTGAAACTTCCGTGAGCGGAGCCGCAACTCTTTCCGATGCGCTTTCCCGCGCGGATCAGAAGCTGCAGCATCTTTTTGCGCAATAATATGGCTTTTTTGAAGCGAATACACATCGGATGGCTCGCGCTTATCGCATGGAGCATGCCGCACCTTGCCCTTGCCGCCACGTGCACTACCGGTGGCGACTCCAATAAACTAGCGAATCCACTCAGCGTGTGCTCCCTCAGCCAATTCGTTGAACAAGCGCTCCAGGTATTTGTCCTCATCATGCTGCCCGTCATTGCCTTTTTTATCGTGCTGGCAGGATTCAATTTTGTTATGGCGCGGGGGAATTCGGAAAAACTCAAAATCGCCAAGTGGAATTTTCTCTACGTGATCGTTGGTACATGTCTCATGCTCGGCGCGTGGCTTCTCGCAAATCTTATCGGTGCGACCGTCTCGCAGGTTACCGGCTAAACGTCTATGATGCGCTCTCGAATTTTTAGCGCGACGGCAGCGGCGATGACATTCGCGTTGCCACTTACAGCGCAGGCGCAAGGGCTTGATCGTCTGATCACGGTCGCAACTGATCTTATCAACTTCGCGCTCGCCATTTTGATCGGCATTGCGATTATTGCGTTTTTCTGGGGGCTCCTCCGGTATCTTCTCAGCGCAAAGGGTGGACCGGAACAAAAACAAGCCTCGATGCTCATGGTATGGGGGCTCGTCGCCATTTTTGTCATGCTCTCTATTTTCGGTATCGTGAAGCTCATGCAGGTTACCTTTGGTCTCGACGGAGCTTCTTCGGTGGAGGCTCCTGCAATTGCAAGTGGGCAAGCCACATCTGCCTCTTCCTGCAAACCGACGGAGAATTTCGCCTGCTTCGCTTCGTGGATCGCAGGACTCTTCGGCACTGGTACCACGCTTTTGGTAGGCGCGGCGCTTGCGCTCTACTTCTGGAGCATCGCGTACAATTTGTTTGGCTACAGCGCCGCGGGCTCCGCGACAAGCATGCAAAAATTGCGCGGAACCATACTCTGGGGGCTCCTCGCGCTTTTTATTATGTTTTCCATATGGGGCATCATCCGCGTGCTCGGCAATACGCTTTTTGGCTCCAACAATTTCAACTCGCTTTTGTAGATCATGATTCCCTCGACGACACAACTTCTTACTTTTTTCAATCTGCTTGCAGGCACCATGCTTACTATCTCGCTCGTTCTCTTTATCGGCGGATTCATTCTGTACATTGTGCGCCTTGGCACATGGCCCACCTACCGCGAGGAAGCGATCGAAATTATGAAATGGGGAGTCTCGGTGCTCTTTACGCTTATCCTTCTGCTTGCAGTGCAGCAATTTTTGCTCAGACATCTTACGGTGGCCGTAACTATAGGCGCGATTATTATCGCGGGAGTGATCGCGTGGGTTCTCATAAGTAGCTTATCGGAACCTGAAAAAAAGCCAGAAAGGGAGCGGCGTTAACCGGGCAATTATCCACAGTTTTTACCGCTCAGTTCTTGTGATTTCCAGCCCATTCTCTATCATGCAAGTACTTACGGGCTAATTCAAATACTATGCGTTCACGACTCGGATCTTCGATAATCGGCTTTGCGACGCTCCTCGTGCCAGTTGTGGCGCAGGCGCAAAACATCGAAAGCGTTACCTCACTCATCTCTTCGCTCGTTAATTATACGATCGGTATTCTTATCGGCTTGGCGATCATTGCATTTTTCTGGGGCCTCATCAGCTACATGTTTAAGTCGAAGGGTGACGCTGAAGGGCGAAAAACCGCTACCAACCTCATGGTGTGGGGAATACTTGCTATCTTCATAATGCTTTCGGTGTTTGGCTTGGTGCGATTGTTGCAAAATACCTTTGGCGTGGGGGGCGGCAATCTCCAACAAGTCGGAGGCGCGCCCTCGATCGGGGACAATAGAATAAAGCAGCAGCAGCGCTAGCAGCGGTTCCGACACAATGAAATGCAGGCGGCACAAGCGATCGTAGACAAGTTTGTACAGTTTGTCGTCAATCCTGCGATACTGGTGGTATTTTCATTCGGACTCCTCATGTTTGTTTTTGGCCTTGTCGAGTTTCTCCTTAGTCTCTCTAAGGGCGGTGAGACAAAGACCGGACGCGATCACATGCTTTGGGGGCTCCTCGGCATGTTTATCATGGTGTCAGTATTTGGCATTCTCCGCCTGCTCAGTGATACGTTCGGTTTCGGGGTACCGTCGCCGGGCGGGACGTACAAGCCCGATATGTCCACCATGAACAGCTTCAACAGCAGCTCGTTCATTAATTAAATAGGGTTTTGCAATCGTTGGCGGAAAGAGAAGCAATCGCTATACTTAGAAGCGAGGGTAGGTGGCGTAATTGGTAGCCGCGCTAGGTTTAGGACCTAGTCCCGCAAGGGGTGGGAGTTCGAGTCTCCCCCTGCCCACACACCTCTTTAAAACGCCCGTAATTCATGTACAATTTTGCACTGGCCGCCCGTAGCTCAGCTGGTAGAGCAGTCGCCTCTTAAGCGAACGGTCCCAGGTTCGATCCCTGGCGGGCGGATGTGCAAAAAATAAAAGCGAAGCGGAACTAAACTTCAGGCACCGCTGTTTTCCATTTCTTAAAAAGCACTGCGGCCACCCAGATCGCAATAAAGGCGATGACATACTGAGGTCCAATGACCGTGAGTGCCGCCTCTCCCAGCGTATATCCAACTATTGTCCAAAATGTGTCCCAGAGCACGGTTGCACTCACTGCATACAATGCGAAGGTTTGAAGCGGCATCTGCAATATGCCAGCGGCAGTTGAGGTGAGCGCGGCAAAATTGGGATGCCAGAAGGTGAGGAAGATGCCTCGCGGTCCGTACTTCACGAGTTGTCCCTGCGCTTTTTTAAGCGGCTCCTCAAAGCCAAGTGCGGTGAGCACCTTATACCAACCGTATTTCCCCAGATAAAAATTGAACAGGTACGCGACGAGAAGCCCGATCGTCGTTACCGCGAAGACACCAAAGAGCTGAACATAATCATCGCCAGAGAGGAAAACGCCAAGAACAATCACAAAACTCCCCGGGAAGTACCATCCGGCGAACAGCATTCCCTCGATGATGGCACACACAAATATGGTGATGAGGCCATACTGCTCAAAATACAGTTGCGCCTGCTGGACGACTTCTTCCTTCGGCGGCAAGTTAAAGAGCATCCACACGACATAGAAGGATGAAAGTATCGTAAGCGCGAGAAGTGGCAACCAAATAAGAGAGACAGTGTTTTTAATTGATTCCATGTGTGAGTATCTACAACGCTGCTCGAACCCATTTTAGCACCAACGCTGACTGACTGTCGCACGCGCCGAGCGCGTGGTGGCTTGAACCCGCCAAGTACGCTCCGTTCGCGTGCCAATGCCCTGAATCCCGCCCCACGCGCGGAGTACCGCGCGTCCCGCCCTCTGCCCCTGCCGCTCCTTTTCCATTCTGATTTTTTCGCGGGGGGAATTCAAAAAAGGAATGGGCGGCAGGAGGCAGGGGCGGCTTCGGATAAGATCAGTATTTATTTACGCCCGCACCTCTATGCCATACAAAATCTAAAAAGCCCGACAACCTATTCATACCCTTGGCCGATGCGGGAGATCGGCCTTTGATGCAGACCGTCCGCACGCACAAGGATTGCCGGAGCTTGCCGGAAAAATGAAAAGCCGTTCATGCTAACATATGATCCACGGAGTCATGGGAGAAATCACGAGGCGGGCTCGTACGACAAGCCGTTAGCAAAAAATATGAGAGTGCCGTTAAGGCGGAAATTCAGGAAAAGAACCTGACGAACCCAAAATTGCTGGCAGAAGAGTGGTTCCGAAAATCGAAAATTGAACCTGTCTATCTAAAGGAAAACACCGAGAATTTTTCGGAAATGCGACAAAAATTGAATAGTGAGCCGGGCATTTTAATCGCAAATCATCCGGGCACGTTTGATAGTTTGGCACTATTAAGCCTCTTGGAGAGGCAAGATGTCAGGGTATTGGTGGAAAACCCAGAGCTTGCAGCCAAGGTAGCGGATATTTTCGGCCAACCATATGCATGGGCTATCCCAGAATACTCTGAGAATCCAAACGAGCGACGCGGGAGAGGCGTTGAACTCATGAAAATGGTGCGGAATATTCAAAATTATATTCAGCAAGGAGGCCTGGTCGTTTTTTATCCAACCGGTGGTCGTGAAGAATCTGATCCATTTAAATTCGAGGAGCTCTTCGGTTTGCTTATCCAAAGAGTGTTACGGCCAAACGATATGGTGTATACGTGTTGGATAGATGAGGAAGATATCGGATCGATCGGGAATGAGCGAATCCAGCGCACAGCCGGCATATTTTCTGATACTGTGTTTCCTCCGGTAAACATAAACAAAGCTAAAAGGACGAAGCAGATTCGCGTTGACGAACGGTATTCAAAAGCGGTCGAATGGAAAGAGTTATTGCAAAGCGGAATGGATAGCAATACGCGTTCAGAAATTTTAACAAAGCATTTTCTCGACGAGTTTGGTCAAATTGATATGCCAGAAAAAGGTTGAGTTTTTTATATCAAAATCCCGATGCAGAAGCATCGGGACGGGCAAACGAATGAACAAAAGGAACAAACGAATTAGAAGAATATGATCGGGAGTGCTTTCTTGTCCTGCGACAAGAACATCCTAGAAGGATTCACAATTGAATCCAACCGATCACTTTACTTCAGTGCACAGCGGGTTTAGATTCCAGTTTCGCAGTTTTTTCTTCTTGGACTTGGAGGGCGTGGGAAATACTCCACATTCCGCCGATTGGCCTGCCATGGTAATAGGTTGTATCACCTATTCTCTCGATGCCAAGCGCTCGCATCTTCTCTCGATATCGATCTTTTTCTTGCTGTTCGTGCTCGCCAATCCATATCAGAAAGGCAACTGCCGGCAGCAATAAAAAGAAGAATAGTCCCAGCTCCAGAATCACATTCATCTTCGTGCTCCTAAGAACGCCGCAGTCCTTGCGGTAAGGGTTCTCAAACAAAGGGTCCAAGAACGTTAGTATTATATATTATGCGACACTATATGTCAATAGTGTGCAAATCGCCATATTTCAGGCCTTTTTTGGGAGCCATCC
>Ga0209542_10021767_pt1 | contig 10020 bp, 8 predicted proteins | sample RifCSPhighO2_01_FD_184028 | JGI IMG/M metagenome (GOLD analysis project Ga0209542, IMG submission 184028) | Soil microbial communities from Rifle, Colorado - Rifle CSP2_plank highO2_0.1 (SPAdes) (version 2) | ecosystem: Environmental > Terrestrial > Deep subsurface > Rock core/Sediment ...
AGAAACAAAATCTAAAAACCTAAAATGACTTTCTGTATTCGTCTCCCTTATCAACCTCGCCATATTCTCTTTTTGAGCGCCTTTCCCTGCAACAGCCACAACAAAATCTTTGACTCCTTTTTCTTTGTGACTTTTATTCAGATAATTATGCTTTTTGCCACCACCGTTATTATTCGAAGAATCGGTTCGGTATTTGTTTCAAGTACCGTTGGCGAAATTGCAGCTGTATTACTTTTGATAAATCCAGTCACATTCGTTTTAACCTTGATGATATTTACCGACACCTTGTTTTTATTCCTTTTACTCTTCGGGTTCTATTTAGCCGTTTCTGTTCGTAAGGAGAAAATGTGGCCTCGGATTCTCGCGGCATCTACCTTGTTTGCTGCCGCCATATACGTGCGTCCAATGGGAATTTTTGCTTTACCTATATTTATGGCTCCATTTTTAGCGTCATCACTCGTATTGAAGGACAAATTAAAATCAATCGCGCTAATGATTCTTGTAATTGCGGTGCTCATTTCTCCTTGGTTTGTTCGAAATTATATGGTGGCCGGTGTTGCCGACCTCTCCTCATTTAAGTCTGTGAATCTTGCCTATTATTCTGTGCCGATGTTTCTTGCTCATATAAACAATACTTCGGAAGAACAGGAGAGAGCATCATTTCAAAAATTAACCGGCGTTCCGTCAAGTGAGTGGAGGGATATTAAACATTCGAAAACATTAAATGATGCCGCGTCGAAAATATTATTATCCAGGCCATTTTCATATCTTTTTTATCACGTAGTAACGTCGGCTCCTTTTTTGTTTTCTTCATCGATCGATTATTTGATAAATGATTATAAGGGGGCAATGGGTATAGAATTAAGGCCTCGTCGTGGAGTGATTAACGATCTCGTGTCTGGGGACTGGCGCACTTTTTTTAAGGGAATAGTTGAAGTCTGGTGGAAGTTGGCTGAAAGAATAGTTCTTCTTGTTTTATACGCATTCGCTGCTTTTGGATTGTGGAAATATCGCAGAAGCCTTGTTGCCTGGTCCTTTGCCTGTATAGCCTTGTATTTAATGCTTTTGGCCGGTCCAGCCGCAAGCGTGAGGTATGCTCTGCAGGCGTGGCCATTTATTTTCCTTTTGTCTGGGGTGGGTATGGTGTCTTTTAGAAAACTTATCAAAAAAGATTTACCTTAGTATTTGTATGGGGTCTTACTTGCGTATAGATTTTTGAACGCTTCACCTCGAGGGAAATTTTGGATAAACTCACCAAATTGTCCCACTTCGAGATGTTCTAATTCCGCTTTGTTTTCGTCAATAACCCATATTGAAAAACCGAAATTCGAAAGCGATTTTAGAAAATTAATTGGATCATAACCAAGTCGCCGAATCGCTTTTGGGTAAAATTCCGTAAATATTATTATGTTGGGATTTTTTGATATAGTTCCGCTCATACCTTCGAGCGCGAGCGGTTCGGCTCCTTCAATATCCATTTTTATGAGGTCGATCTTTGGAGATCCGTATTTTATAAGGGATTGGTCAAGCGTATCTGTTGGAACTAAAATTTTTTTATCCGATGACGAGTCATCAGAAAATGAGTGGTGACCTTTATTATCCTTGGCCATATAAAGAGTTCTGTTGCCCGCCACATTGGCAAGCGCCATCTTTATTGGTGTTACATTTTTTAACTTATTAAACTCTATATTTTTTGAGAGCAATGAAAAATTTTCTTCTTCCGGCTCGTATGCGAATACTTTTCCGGAAGGCCCGACCCTTCGTGATGATATAACAGTATATAGTCCTATATTTGCGCCGATGTCGATCACATTCATACCGTTTTTAATACTACTGCGAAGCATGGCTAACTCCCTTTTTTCAAACATACCAAGGGCCAAGGCCCCAGAAACAGCCACATCACTTTTGTTGAGCAAAATTTCACCCTCGGTTATCTTTATACTCGCGGGAATGATGGATTTTATGGTGACATTGACCAGCGATTTCAGCAATGGAACAGTGGACGCGATCTGATATATTCTTCCAGGTAGATAAGCCGGCAAAAACCCTACGGCAATTTTTAAAACTCGTTTTATAAGGTTTTCATGATGGCCTTTCGTCATGTAATTGATTATGGTAGGTTTATTATCACTGTTCGATATATGACTCGAACGACGCCATATGAAAGATATCATTATTATACCTACTTATAATGAGAAGGAAAATATAAGGAAAATTCTCGAGCACGTGGGGGGGTTGTACCCAGAAATGGAGATATGGATCGTTGACGACAGTTCTCCAGACGGCACTCAATCTATTGTTTCGGAAATGATGGAAAAGAATACGCGCATTAAACTATTTGTACGTTCTCTTAAAACTGGACTCGGGGATGCCTACAAATACATTCTTTCTCATGTTCAAAGTAAAAATGATGTGCGCCATATTGTTACAATGGATGCCGATGGCTCGCACGATCCAGCTAGTGTCAGACTTCTCATTGAAGCACTTACTCATCACGATTTAGCAATTGGCTCTAGATATGTTCGTGGTGGTAAGGTTGTTGGTTGGGACTTTAAAAGATTAGTTTTGAGCTATTTCGGCAACATATACAGCAGATTTGTAACAGGGTTGCCTGTACGAGACAGTACCGCGGGTTTTGTCGCTTTTCGTTTTGACGCCCTGCGCACTGTTGATTTAGGAGCAATCTCAAGCGCGGGGTATTCATACCAAATCGAGTTCAAAGGGGCTATGGTCAAACAGGGAAAAACATTTCGAGAGATACCGATTACTTTTACCGAGCGTCAGATGGGGAAGTCGAAGATGTCTGGGCATATTATTTTAGAGGGTCTACTAATGCCCTGGAGAATTTTGGCGAAAGATCGAACGGCAATGTGGCGACGCATTGGAAATATTGCGGCGGGGGTTGTCTTTTTAGCAGCACTGTTTTTTGCCACTTTTCATCTCACCGAGAGCCCCTCCGTATGGTACGACGAAGGTATTTATATCCAAAGCGCAGTAAATGCGCTGGAGTATAAACAAGTTGGCTTCCAATTTTCCCCGAACGTTATAACGCACGTTTCCCGTGTCTCTGTCAGTTACCCATTTATATACCCACTGGCGTTATGGTTTAAAATTTTTGGGACAAGTATTTTTTCCGCCAGATTATTTATGGTGCTTATTTTAATGAGTTTCCTTTTAGTAACCTATCTTTTAACCCGTAGGCTGTATGGAAATTTTGTAGCCCTCGGCACACTTCTTTTATTGGCTACCTTCCCGCCCCTTTATGGTAATGGTAAAAGTGTTCTTGGTGAAGTGCCTGGTCTTTTGTATTTATCTCTATCACTACTTTGTTTCAATGTTTTCAGGTCAAATTCTACAAAAAAAGATGTTTGGTTGGTATTTGCCGGATTATTTCTTGGTTTGGCGGTAGTTATAAAAACGATTTTCATCGTCTTGGTTCCTTCTATTGCCGTTCTGTTATTTTTCGAATGGAAACGGAGCTCTATGCGATTGCGTGAAATAATCATTTTAGCTTTGTCCGTGGCCCTGCCTTTTCTTGCCTGGCTCATCATACAATTTCAGGCGAGTGATTCTTTTTCTTCGATAGTTGGTTTTTATGTCAATCCATATCAAGTAAAAAATCTTACAGAAGTGATAGTTGAGAATATCAAGAATTTCATTTTCAGTGCCACTCCTTTGTATTTACTTGCCATGATGATGGTATGGCTTGCCGCTTTAATTTTACGAAGTTTAAGAAAAATATTGATTCCAAGCGAGGAGATCATGAGTTTTGTTTTTTGTTGTCTAATTATTGTTGCTTATCTGCGTATAGCTGGCTGGTATCGATATATCTTTCCAGCGCAAATTGTCGCAATCATTTATTTCGTTTCGTCTTTGAAGTATTTGGCAGATTGGTTCTGTGGTCGGCATAATAGGAAATTCTCTGTTCTATCGAAACATACAAACACGTACATTTTTGTTCTGGTTCTCACCATCGCTATCTTTGGAGTTTATGGTGTAATCTTTAATTCATGGGTTGCAGATTCGTATATGAGCCACAAGACCGCCTTTTGGCAAGAATATTTTAAAAAAATTCCATCAAACCAAAGCTTCTTTTTTTACAATGTTCCGGAGGTGGCGATATTTTCCCAAAACAGAAATTATTACCAGTTTATAGAACCCACGGGCGGGCCATTTAGTGTAAAGGAGCTCGAGGCGATAGATAATGGTGTAATAGACAAAATCATCGTGAAGACAGATGCTTTGGTTGATATCAGTTCCAGACTAAAAAAATATTATCACCCGGATCAGGAGGTTTATAAGTATACAATTCTAAATAAGAACACAAAAAGATAAATGAAAATATGTTACTTCGGTATTTATGATCCCAATTTTGGCCGCAACAAGGTTTATATTTCGGGTTTAAAAGAGAATGGTCATGAGATTATTGAATGTCGTGATATAAGTCCGGGAATTTTGAAATTTTGGCGCCTATGGAGAAAACATCGTAAAATGGTCTACGATGTAATGATTGTTGGTTATCCAGGACATATTGTCGTCCCTTTCGCTAAACTTATTTCAAAAGGTCCGGTGATTTTTGACGCTCTCGCTACGCTTTATGAGGGAGAAGTCCTCTCGCGTGGGCGTTATCGCAGAAACCCACTCATGCTTTTGTGGATACACGTGACTGACTATTTAGCCGTAAAATCTGCCGATCTGATTTTAGTAGAAACAAATGCACAAAAAGATTTTTTCATCAAAAGATTTTCGCTGAAGCAAAATAAAATAGTAAGAGTATTTACCGGGGCGGATGAAAAAGTTTATTTTAGAGACCAGAGTGTGTTAAAACAACCGCAATTTACGGTTGTGTTTAGAGGTAAATTTTTACCAGAAGCCGGAGTCGAATATATTTTAGAGGCCGCAAAAATTTTAGAAACACAAAATGTTAAGTTCCTTATTATAGGCAATGGATTTTTAGAGAAAAAAATAAAGGCGAAAATTGATGAGCTTAAATTGTTGATCTCACAATATCTCCCGTCGAATGAGTTGCGTGAAAAAATGCTACGGTGCCATGTTTCGCTTGGACAGTTTGGCAAGCATGAACGCTTGGAACGTACTATTCCACACAAAGCATTTGAAGCGCTCTCTTTGGGTTTGCCTTATATAACCGGCCGAGCGCAGGGTATTAGTGAGTTATTAACGAGTGGCAAGGACTGTCTTATGGTAAATTGTGCAGACGGAGATGATCTTGCTGACAAAATACTTATCCTTAAAAATAATCAGGAATTGCTCGAGAATATTTCCGGAAACGGCCACCGTTTGTTTCAAGAAAAGCTAACCTCAAAAAAATTAGGAAAAGATATTATCGAAGCTGTAAATATATTACAATAACCTCCTTATTTTTTTAAAATAATTATGTCCAAACTAACTCTGGGAGAACAAAAAGAACTAATAAGGTTGATGAAGAAAATGACCATTCCCGCACCACTCGAAGTATTTTATACCTGGTGTGAAGTTTTCGGTATTATAGCCGCAGAACTTGTGCTTTTGAGATACAAAAATGGTAAACCCGAAATTTTCCTGGAATACCGCAAAGACAGATTTTTTACCGGCTGGCATGTTCAAGGAAGTGTCGAGTTACCCAACGAAAGGATAACTGATACTCTAAAACGTGTTATAAAAAATGAGCTCCAAGGGGAGGTTACAACCCCAAAGTTTTTTAATTGGTTTGAGCGCGTAAAAGGTAAGAAAAATATTGTCGGTTTTAGCAAGCGCGGACACGAGCTCGCCTTCGTCTTTATTGCTGAACCTAAAAAAATGCCAAAAGAGACTGCCACAAGAAAATTTTTCCCACTAAACAAAATTCCTAAAAATACAATCAAATTTCATGCTGCCCTAATAAAGAGTCTCGTCCCATTGTATAAGAATAAAAAAGTCTAAACGGAAGACTGAATGGAAGAATTGTGCTTTTTGTAAAAATTTACAGTTTTCTCCAGTCCTTCCTCTAGGTCTACTTTTGGTTTCCAATTTAGCTCCTTTAGGATCTCTGAATTGTCGACTGCGTATCTAAAATCGTGACCCTTCCGATCCTCTACGAATTCTATGAGACTTTTATCCTTCCCGATTATTTGAATTATTTTTTCTACAATATCAATATTTCTTAGTTCTTTACCACCACCGATATTATATACGCCACCACTTTGCCCCTTATGAAAAACAAGGTCTATTCCATCTATATGGTCTTCGACATAAATCCAATCTCGAATATTCTCGCCTTTACCGTATACAGGTACTTTTTGATTGTTTATTAGGTTAAATATGGTTTTTGGTATTAGTTTTGTTTTATCTTGGTTTGGGCCATAGTTATTGGAGCAGTGAGTAATAACTGTATTTAGACCAAAGGTTTTGTTGTATGAGCGTACAAGCATATCCCCAGCCGCTTTTGACGCGCTATAGGGGCTATTAGGGGCCAACGGGCTCTTTAGATTGAATGGGGGGTCGTTTTCACCGAGCGAGCCGTACACCTCATCTGTGGAGATTTGATGAAAGCGATCGATCTTATATTTCATTGCGAGAAGCAATAGGTTGTGTGTTCCGATTATATTTGTTTCCATAAATATTCTCGGATTAAAAATACTAATATCAACATGACTCTCGGCCGCAAAATGAATGATGTCGGTCGGTTGGTATTCAAGAAAAATTCTCTCCAATGATTCTGTGTCTCTTATATCAACTTTTTCAAAATGATAGTTTTTAGATTCGGCGACAGCCACATTCCCGAGGTGGCTGGCATATGTCATACAGTCAATATTTATAAACGTATATTCCGGGTATTTTAAAGCGAATTTGTTGAGGTAATTACTACCAATAAAACCAAGTCCGCCAGTTACAAGTATTTTCTTTTTTGTGGCAGAGTTATCCATTTTTATCTTTTAAAAAACATTGTTACATATTGCTTAATGTATCTTAATATGTCCAGTCTTTTGGCAAAACCATAATTCCATGAGGGGACTGTCGATCGGATGTGACTGTAAGCTTTTTGAATTGCTTTTAAGTATTGTCCATATATATCGTGATTTAAAAGAGTTATTGGATAAAATTTTATTCTTCCGGCCTTGTTTGCGTAGATTTTTAACCCATGAAAGTGATAAAAAATTAATAAGAATTTTAATCCTGATGTTTTATCTGTGCCAATTATTTCACCACCATTCTTTTTAAAAGTGGATCTGTCTATGTTCCATGGCGCAACATTTGCTCCTAAATGTTTAAGTACATGAACGTTCTTAAATCGGGTTGGCCAATCATTTAGATACATCTGGTCTCCAAGCTTGCCGTCTTCGTTGCGATTGAAACACCATTCAATACATCTGTCTTTCCACCAATTTAGGCATTCCAAGGCGTTCTTATCGTTTCTAAATATAAGCATACCAACGTTGTATATGCCGCTTATTTTCTCAAGATGAATTTTGTTATCTGGATAGCGATGAGGAATAATCATGATCGATTTGTCTCCAAACTCACGGTAGATTTCTTCCATTGGAGCATAGAAATATAGATCGGCATCTAAATAAGTAATCATATCTATGCCAGTTTTTTCTAAAATAAAAAGTGACAGTTGGGAGCCGAACATCCACATGTATTCCACCGCTGTTCTTGTTGGTTTCACATCAAGCATGCGTTTGTCTTCAACATCAGTAACTTTCAGCAGTTTAATTTTTTCGAGCTTCAATTTTTCGAGCATGGCAAAACTTTCGGTGTCCATGCAGAGTATCCATAAGGTAAAATCTGGGCAATGTTCTAGTAGGGAATAGTAAAGGGCCATCCCACGAGTGAGATAATTTTTATCAAAAAATGTGCAAAAGTCTTTTGTCATAATGAGATCTAATTTTGGAGTTCCGGATCAGGATCCTTTTCCTCAAATTTAGCCTTAGTCATCAAATGATACAGGGTAATGAAAAATATAATACTTGAGGCGGCGATCACTGACGCTCTGGAGAATGTTGGGTACATAATGTTGTTATGAATGTTCATATAATATGTCAAAACAAACAAACAAAACAAGTTGATCCCATTTAAGGCTCCAAGTAAGTACGCGGAATACAACAGTAGTTTATCAGACATGAATGCTCCCAGAAGTATCATTGTCACAAAGCCGTAATAAAAATGATTCTCGTGGGCCCCTGTTACTATATATGGAACTAACATTGGCACCAAAAGTATTACATATAGCACTCTCCATTTTAAAGTTTGATTGGATTTTATAATTTTCAATATCAATAACGTAAGTATGATCAAAAATATAAGAAGCCCCCATGTTCTATAGGTAAGACCAAAAAGCTTTTGTGTGTCTTTAACCCTGTATATATTTATGCCTGGTGGGCGCATTGGTTCGGCAACGAAAAACCATGCGTTAGGCATGTAAGCGTTTAGAGCGGGCATTACCTTTGGCACGAATGCATAGTTTGCAGCCAACCAAGCGGACTTAGCCGCAAAATCACTTATTTGTAGGGGCAGACCGATTTTTTGGAGCTCTGTTGATATGATGGGTAATGTTTTGTGTCCCTTTAGTTCTATATTGAGTCCAAAATAGACAGAGAAAGATATGAAAAGTATTACCGGGAATACAAATATTCCGAGTGTTTTTGCATTAAGTACTCCTTTTTTTGTGATGAATTTTATGATGAATGTGGCTACCGTAAGTATTATGATTCCTATGAATATCGGTGTCGCTTGCGGTTTCATTAAAAACGCAATTCCAAGTGGTACTCCGGCTAAGAGATAAGGATAACGGCCAACTTGTCTTACGATTATGAATACTGTGAGTATGATAAAAAAAGCAATTTGTGGGTCGACGTATCCTTGATCAAAAAGGATAAGACTAAAGGGGTTTAGCCAGTAAATGATTAACAATTTCCAAATCTCAATGTATTTTCTAGTAAGAAGATACAATAACCAGAGTAATCCTAATTCAAATATTAAATTGAATATTTTTACAACCAATTTTGCATCTATCGGGACATGTTCTGAGATGGCGTAAGCTCCAGAGAATATGAGATATTGAACAGGAAAGTAGGCACCTTGAAAAGATTTGGCTAAGCCCATTTCGTATGTCATCCTGCCCCATTTTACATATCCATCCACGTCGGATGAGCTATGCATAGGTATCGCAACAACTCTTATGAGCAAACCCAAAGTGAAAAGAATTATGACTGCGTATTTTAGTGTTCTGTTAGTCGGGTGCATTTGCTTAATCGGTACAATCTGGGATATCATTTGAAAAATCATACCACATAAAATATATGAGACAAAGAATAAAATATTCCATCTTTGAGTTATTAAAATTTTGATATCATGGACCTGCCACTTGAAATACTCGAACTATCTCTTATCAAACGGGGTTTAAAAAAGAGAAAACTTATTAAAGAACCTTATCTTGAAGTTGGCTGTGGTGATGGTCTTAACCTCGAGCAATTTTCCGAATTGGGCATGTCTGGTGTTGGTATTGACGTGTCGAGTGAAGCTGTCAAAATTGTTTTTGAAAAACATCTCAAAAATGTTCAGATTGTGCGTACTGATTTTTTGACATATAAAGATTTTCAATTACGTTCAAAAGTAATATTTATGTTGAACTTGCTTGAACATACGCACGAAGATATCAAGTTTATACAAAAGGCTGCAGAAATCTTACCGCAAGGTGGATTTCTTGTTATTGCAGTGCCGGCCCATTCAAAATCTTATGGATTTGCAGACGCAAATGCCGGCCATATTCGCAGATATGATGCGACAGAACTTCGTCAAAAACTACAAGAGGCTGGTCTCACGGTAGACGAGTGGTTGGAAGTTGGCTTCCCTATAAATCGTACATACACATGGTTTTTTAATTTCCTAAATAGAAATAAACCTCAAACACCGATTGAAACCCAAATAGAAGTTTCCGGTATTAGAAATAAAGACGGTTATTATGGAGGTATATTTGATCTGGTAGCAAAAATTGTTTTTCCAATTCTTAAAATTATTATTCATGTCGACCAACTATTTATT
>Ga0209542_10021769_pt1 | contig 10020 bp, 10 predicted proteins | sample RifCSPhighO2_01_FD_184028 | JGI IMG/M metagenome (GOLD analysis project Ga0209542, IMG submission 184028) | Soil microbial communities from Rifle, Colorado - Rifle CSP2_plank highO2_0.1 (SPAdes) (version 2) | ecosystem: Environmental > Terrestrial > Deep subsurface > Rock core/Sediment ...
CTTCCTCGCCATGGGTAGAACCCACCTTAAACGCTCTTCTTTAATTGTTTTTGCCATATGGATTGCCATTTTCCCATTCTAGGGAAAACCGCCATATGTGCTTGCACATTACCGTGCTCTATTGACAAAAATAATAGGAGGAGTATAATGGGAGGGTGAGGGAATGGGCCGCGAGGGTTCAAAATAAACCTAAGGCTAGAACCAACGGCACAGCCCTGCCGGTTGTGAAGGCTCCAGAAGGGGCCGATCTCGAAGAAAGATTAACAGCCGCAATTTATGGTAAAAAGCCTTGGTGCTGTGTACTGGTGGCTCATACCCATCGGGAAACAGCTAGGGTGGGAGTGAACGGTCCCTAAGGTCACTCCCACCCGATAAATCTTAAAAAAGCATTTTGTTTTCGCTGTTGCTAACCCAGCGGATTTTTTTGTTGCGCTTAAACCAGGTCATTTGGCGTTTGGCGTAGTGCCAAATTTGGGATGTTAGCTGGTCGGTGAGTTGGAGGTGAGAAATTTTGCCGCGCAGATACAGCGAGGCATAGCGATATTCTAGTCCCAAGTCATAGAGCCTTTTCCAACTTAGTCCGTCGCGCCTAAGTTTTTTTACTTCACGGATAATTCCGGGAAGGCGTTTAATTAACCGCGCCCGGATTCGTTTTTTTAATTCTCCCGGCGGGCGTTTGATGCCAAGCCAGATGATTTTTGGCGAAGCATGGTTTTTCTCGAAAACACGCATATTCGCCCGCTGGCGAATTGCTCTGCTCGCGCCGTCGCGCTGCGCAAGGTTTTCTCGAAAAACATTCTTCGCCTTTAAAATTTCAATCGCTCTAATCAACCTTCGGGGATTTTTCTGCTCAATAGTTTTTGCGCGTTTCGGGTCCAGTTTTTTTAGTATTTTCAGAAGCTCCGTTGCTGATTTTTTTGCCAGTTTTTTACGAAGTTTCAAATTCGGCGGCACTCCGCCCAATTTCACGCGTCCTAGCGCCGCGTCAATATAAAATCCGGTTCCCCCAGCTATTATCGGTGTTTCCCCGCGCGATAAAATATCTAAAATCGCGCGTTGGGCGCATTTTTTGAAGTCCAGCGCGGTAAATACTTTTTTCGGATCGGCGATGCTCAAGCAGTGATGCAGCACTCCGCGCATTTCTTTTTTCGTTACTTTGCCAGAGCCGATGTCCAGGCCTTTATAAACCTGCCGCGAATCGGCGGAGATAATTTCTCCGTTTATTTTTTTGGCAAGCCGCACCGCGAATTCCGATTTGCCGGAGGCGTTCGGCCCGACAACTATTACGATTTTGGGGCGCATTTTTTGCTGAAATCTTCCAGCACCATTGCTCCCAAATTTCCTTTACCGCGCTCGCGCACGGCGACTTTATTTTCTTTCATTTCTTTTTCGCCAATCACCAAAAGATAGGGGACGCGCTGGATTTCCGCCTCGCGGATTTTTTTAGAAATTGTTTCGTTCCTCGCATCTAATTCGGTTCTAATATTTTTACTTTGAAGCTTTGCGGTTACATTTTGAGCGTAGCTCAAAACTTTATCGTTTATTGAAAGCACCGCGACTTGAACAGGAGAAAGCCAAAAAGGAAACGCTCCGTCAAAGTGCTCCAGCAAAATCCCGACAAACCTTTCAACCGAGCCAAAAATCGCGCGGTGTATTACCCATGGTTTTTGCTTTTGCCCCGCTTCATCAACGTAGGATAAATCAAATTTTTCCGGCAGCATGACCAAATCCAGTTGGGCGGTGCCAAGCTGCCAGTCGCGGTTTTGAGAATCTTTAATATGAACTTCAATTTTTGGGCCGTAAAAAGCCCCTTCGCCGTCAGCCAATTTATATTTGATCCCGGCTTTATTGAGAGCGGCTTTAAGCGCTTCCTCGGCAAGCTCCCATTCATGTTTTTCACCCAAAGCTTTTTCTGGGCGAGTAGCCAAATAATATTCTGTTTCAAAATTTAAATCTTTATAAAATTTATTAATCGTTTTAATAACTTTTAAAATTTCTTCCTCCGCTTGGTCCGGGCGCACGTAAATATGCGCGTCGTCCATTGTGATTTGGCGCACTCTGAACATTCCACCCAAAGTTCCGGAAAGCTCGTTTCTGTGAAGGCGCCCAATTTCCGCAAGGCGCAACGGCAGATCTCGGTAGCTTCTGATTTTAGAATTATAAACATAAGTGGACTCGGGGCAATTCATCGGCTTTATCACCAAAGTTTCATTTTCATCCACCGGATTTTTAAACCAGAACATATTGTCGCGGTAATGCTCCCAATGGCCTGATTTTTCAAAAACCTCCCTCTTTACTAGTATTGGCGTTGAAATTTCTTGATAACCGTTTTCATCGTTGATTTTTCTGGCGCATCTTTCCAGTTTTCTGAAAATAATCATCCCCTTGGGATGCCAAAAAGGCGCCCCTGGGGCGATTTCATGAAACGAAAAAAGATCCATTTCCTGCCCAAGTTCGCGATGGTCTCTGTGCTTCTTGCTTTCTGACATGGTTTTATGTTAACATTTTTTTTAGATTTACAAAAAGAGGCTAAACAATGCTTATGGATAAATTTGGCGACAAAATAACGACATCGGAGTTACTGGCTGGAATTTTGGCTTTGGTTACCGACCGTGGCAGAATAGCCGGTAAAGAAAAACTGCACACCTTGTTTTATGAGTTGAGGCCGCGTCATGATATCCTTAAAGAGTTTGACGGTTTTGACACGCATCTGCCGCAAGTTTGGTCGGAAAAACTGGATGAAGCGTTTAGGTGGCTTTCGGTTTTCAGAATAATAAAGCAAGACGGAGAATTTCACGCGTTTGGGTTAACCAAAGACGCAACAGAAATCGTGAAAGAAGAAACTTTAATGCGCTTTACAACCGAACAAATTTTGGACTTGCGCGAGGTTGCAAGAATTATTTCCGAGCGCATAGTTTGCAAATGCAGTTGGTGCCGAACAATCAGCCAGTCTCCGAGAATGTAACCCTCAAAAAAGCCCGCCATGCGGGCTTTTTATTTTCCCAACATTCCAACATTCTTGAGAATGTTGGAATGTTGGATTCTCTGATTCGCGCGAATTGGAGAATAAAGCTGGCGCGTTACAGGGGCTTTACAAATTTATTTTGATTTGCTAGGTTTGTAGCAGAAAGGAGGAAATGCCGATGAAGCGCTTGTTTGTTATTGTGGCCACGCTGGTTGTCGTGCTGTTTGAGACTAGTGCATATGCCGAGAGTAATCCGCTGCTTACAGTTTTTGAAGGACTCAAGGTTGGTATTGATGTAGAAACGGCAGAAGAAGCGGTCCGGGCATATGGGAAGCACATTACAGGAGGACTTTACCTAACACAGCCATCGACTAAATCATCGATTGCTCACACGCGCGTTTCGTGGATTTGGATAGATCCAGATTACAAATGCAATGGCTGCATTGCGCCCACGGCGCGCTTAGAAATTACTTACGTTGTATCGTCATTGGCGTACAAAAATAGGAGAATTCTCGAAATAGTGTATAAATACTCATTTCTAGAACTAGAAAAAATACTCAAGAAATAATGATAGCGGCATCACCCGCTATTTTTTATATCTTCCTAATCTCCTCGGCGATGATGGAGGGTGAGTCGTTCCTAAAGGAGTATTTTCCGCGGACTGTCACGCAATTGCCTTCCAAAATATGCTCGCTGTATTGCTGAAGGGTTCTTGGAAAAACCACGGCTTCAATTTCGTCGGTCATATCCTGAAGCTTTAAAAAATACATTGATTCGCCGTTTTTGGTTAAAATTCTACGCGTTTGGGAAATTAAAGCCGCGACGGTTGCTAAGCCCGCGGATTTTTTTATTTTGAATGTCTCTATGCTGATTGTGGCGCCCTTGCCCAATTTCTCTTTTACATTTTCCAGGGGATGCCCGGAAATATACAATCCCAAAAGTTCTTTTTCCCAACTTAATTTTTCCTCAAGCGTCGCGGGCGCGGTTTTTTCAAGCCGAAGCGGAGGCACGGATGATTTGTCCGACATTACGCTAAAGAGCGAAGATTGGCTGGCGGAACTCGCCTGGTGCGAAGCCTTGGCGTGTTCCAAAATACGGTCCATATTTTTTAAAATCTCGTTCCTTTCGGCGAGTTCGTCTAAAGCCCCGGCTTTAGCCAATGATTCTATGGATTTTTTGTTTAAATCTTTTGATTCAACCCGCTCCAGAAATTCAGCCAAAGTTTTATAGGACCCGTTCTTTTTTCTTTCTGCGATAATTGCTTCAACGATGTTTCCCCCAACATTTTTGACGGAAGTAAGCCCGAATCTTATTTCGCCGTTTTCATCAATGGAAAAAACCTTATCGCTTTTATTTATAGTCGGCGGGAGCACGGAAAGCCCCATATTTTTACATTCTTTTATCAAAAAAGCGATTCGATCATTGTCCTTAAAATCCGCGTTAAAAAGCGCGGTCATAAATTCAAGCGGGTAGTAGCACTTAAGATGGGCGGTTTGAAACCCAAGCATCGCGTAGCAGGCGGCGTGCGACCTGTTAAATCCGTATCTGGCGAAGGGTTCCAAAAGTTCGCCTAACTCTTTGGCGGTGGAGGCTGGGATTTTATTTTGTATCATCCCGGCAACAAATTTATCTTTTTGCTCTTCAAGAAGTTTCCTGATTTTTTTACCTATGGCTTTTCTTAAAATATCAGCTTCGGCCATCGTAAAGCCTCCCAGATCCCTAGCGATTTGCATAAGCTGTTCCTGATAAATTGCGATGCCGTAAGTGTTTTTTAAAATCGGCTCTAATTTCGGATGCAAAAAAGTTACCGGTTCGCGGCCGTGCTTTCGATTAATAAAATGCGGCACCATTCCTGAATCCAGCGTACCCGGGCGAAAAAGCGATATCATCGCGATAATATCTTCAATGCCTGTCGGGACTAAATCCGTGAGATATTTTGTCATGCCGGATCCTTCCAGCTGAAACACGCCTACGGTTTTTCCTTCCGCGAGCATTTTATAAGGCCTTGGATCTTCGAGATCAAGGTTTTGAATATCTATATTTTTGCCGTGCCTAGTTTTTATTAATTTCAACGCCTCTTCAATAATCGTCAGATTTTTCAGCCCTAAAAAATCCATTTTTAAAAGTCCGAGATCCAGAACTGCGTGCATGTCGTATTGGGTCACAACAATATCTTCTCTGGCGCCGGAATCGTTTCGCACGGCCGCGCGCTGAAGCGGGACGAGCTCCGTAAGCGTGTCCCTTCCGATTACTACTCCCGAAGCGTGCACGGAGGCGTGCCTCGCGACTCCTTCTAATTTTATCGCCGCATCCAGCATGCGTTTGGCGTCCGGATCGGAATTATAAATATTTTTGAGATCAGGCACCATTTCTAGGCAGCGGGCAAGATACCCTTCGTGCTCGCCTTGATTTGGGTTAAACGGAATCATTTTGGCTGTTTTATCGGCTAAAGCCAAACTTATGCCCAGCGCGCGGCCCGCGTCTCTTATCGCGGCGCGGGCAGCCATTGTTCCAAAAGTGATGATTTGGGCGACGCGGTCTCTCCCGTATTTTTGCGCGACATATTCTATCACTTCGTTTCTTCTGGTATCGGCGAAATCCAAGTCTATATCCGGAGGTTCAACGCGCGCGGGATTTAAAAAACGTTCAAAGATTAAATTATATTTGATCGGATCTATGCTGGTTATTTCCAAAAGATACGCGACCAGCGAACCGGCGGCCGATCCTCTTCCTGGGCCTACGATAATATTGTTGGATTTAGCCCAATTAACAAAATCCCAAACAACCAAAAAATATTCCAAAAAACCCATTTTATCTATGACCGAAAGTTCGTATTCAAGCCGTTTTTTAATTTCCGGATCTGTTTTCGCGCCGTATCTTTTTATAAGCCCCGCGTCGCAGAATTTTTTGAGATATGACAGCGCGGTCTCGCCGGGCGGCAGGGGAAAGCGCGGGAGCTGGAATTGGCCCAAAGGAAGTTCAAGTTCGCACATACCAGCGATTTTTAATGTATTGGATAGCGCTTCAGGAGTTTCTTTAAAAAGAGACGACATTTCCTCCGGCGATCTTAAAGAATAATCGTCATCTTTCATGGTAAGGCGGTCTTCGTCGTCCAGGCGAGTGTTGGTTTGCACCGCCAAAAGAACGTCGTGCGCCCCCGCGTCTTCTTTTTTTAGATAATGTATGTCTTGGGTCGCGACCAGCGGCGCTCTGTTTTTTTTGGCAAAAGCAATGAGAGTTTTTTTCAGTTTTTCGTAGTTAGGCACACCGGGATGCGCCCCGATTTCTATGAAAAAATTTTCCGGCCCAAAAATATTTTGATACTCTTTTAACAGTTCTTCGGCTCTTTCTTCGTTGTTTGAAAGCAAGGCTCTGGGAATTTCCCCACCCATGCAGGCGGAGAGGCCGATTAAACCTTCTTTATGCTTTTTTAAAATTTCCCGGTCTATCCGAGGCTTGTAATAAAAGCCTTCCAGATGGGAAATAGTGACAAGGCGCACAAGGTTTTGATATCCCGTAAAATTTTTCGTGAGCAATATGAGGTGATATCTTTTGTTGTCTACCCCTGGGCGTTTTTCGTGGAGAGAATCAGCCGCGACATACGCTTCAAGACCGATAATCGGCTTAATACCGGCCTTTTTCGCGGCTTTGTAAAATTCAATCGCGCCGTAAAGATTACCGTGATCGGTGATTGCCAAGGCTGGCATGCCCATTTTTTTTGCTTCCGAAACCAAATCATCTATTTTCGCCAAGCCGTCCAAAAGCGAGTAGTGCGAGTGAGTATGTAGATGAACGAAAGACATAATTTTATTTTAATGTATAATATTAACATGGCAAGAAAAATTTTGATAGGAATAGATGAGGTCGGGCGGGGGTGTCTTGCCGGGCCTCTGACTGTTGGAGCCATTTTAAAAAAGGGGAGAGTTGATTTGCGCGGGATAAAAGACTCAAAAAAACTTTCAGCAAAACAGAGAGAGGAATGGCTTAGACGCCTTAATGCGTACGGCGTACGGCGTAAAGCGCGCAACGTTGCAATCGCATCCGTCGGCGCGCCTATCATTGATAGAATCGGGATAAGTGCCGCGGCTCGTTTGGCTGTCGGACGCTGTCTGAAAAAGCTCGCCATACGACGTAAGCCTTACGCCATAATGCTTGACGGCAGTCTCTACGCGCCCAAAACTTATTTAAACCAAGAAACCATAATCAAAGGAGACGAAAAAATACCGCTTATCGCGGCCGCCTCAATTTTCGCGAAAGTTTGGCGCGACAAAAAAATGGCGCGCCTCGCAAAAAAATTTCCGGACTACGCCCTCGAAATCCATAAAGGCTACGGGACTCTTGCCCATCGCCGAGCCATCAAAAAACATGGCCTCTCCGAAATCCACCGCCGAAGTTTTTGCAGAAAATTCGTGTAATTCGCATACTATGTGAATCTACCTATCGGCCAAAATACATAGTACACGCGATTGACGCCATTTTTATGGTATGCTAGTGTATGCGTAGAAAGGAGAAGACCATATGAATAAGTTATCTGAAAGGCGTATCGCGAAAGCGGAAGCAGAAGCGGCGGTAAAGATTAAAAAAGTTTTGGCGGATCGAGCAAACACGCTTTTTGGTAGGAGTTTTCCGCGAACAACCTACCTATATAGTGTATTAGAAGCTAATGGGTCATTTCGTCGCATGGAAACCATTAGCAAGTCCGGCATTGTATGTGCATATTTAAACGCAACCCATTCGCTCTATTCATTTTTGAAAGATAAGCTTGGTTTGGGTTTGGTAAGCCCGCATTATTTTTTAGTAATGTTGCCAGAGGGATTGTATTTATTCAGATCGTCACGAGAACCGGGATTTGATTGGTATCGTCCTTTATGGCCTGTGCACCAAGAAGTTGACAGTGATCTATATATATTATTTGCGCGTAAGGCCTTAGAAACAATGGAAAAGGCTTTTCAAGATCCGTCTTTAACAAATAAGTCTTACGGCTGGGATTAATTTTCCCAGCGAATAAATCAACCTGCCATTGCATGATGGCGGGTTTTGTTATATACTGGAACAATGGTTATCCGAATGAGGCATACGAGGTCGCATAGCGGAAATCGGCGCTCGCATCACGCTCTAAAAGCGTCTTCGCTTTCTAAGTGTCCCAAATGCGGCGCGGAGATTTTGCCGCACACTCTTTGTAAAAATTGCGGATATTATAAGGGCAGGGAAGTTGTTGATGTCCTTAAAAAATTAACCAAAAAAGAGCGCAAGGAAAAAACTAAAGAATTAGAAGCAAGCCAAATTAAATGATTTTTACTAAAAGAAGCCAACCGTAAAAATCATTTAATTTGGCTTAATAAGTTATGGCTAACAGGCACCTTTCAAGATCAATAGCGATGCAGTCCCTCTTTGAGTGGGATTTTTACGGTGGCCTGCCCGACAGCAAGGCGGGCAAGGAAAAATTGGGCGACATTTTAGACCGGAATTTAAAAGAATTCGGCCCGGGTTTGGAAAATAAGGATTTCGCGGAAAAACTCACGGCGGGAATTTTAAAGCGAAAAAAAGAAATTGATAAAATCATTGAAAAGGCCGCTCCGGATTGGCCGATTCCGCAAATAGCGCCGGTAGACAGGAATGTGCTCCGTGTGGGCCTTTATGAGCTTCTTTTCGGCAACCATAAAGAAGTCCCGCCGAAAGTAGCCATTAACGAATCAATTGAGCTTGCTAAAACTTTCGGCGGTGAAGCTTCCGGCAGGTTTATCAACGGAGTTTTGGGAACGATTTATAGGGAATTGGGCGAGCCTGGCAAAGACGATACCAAAAAACGCTTTGATTTGGATTTAAAAAAGCTCCCGAAAGAAGAATTGGGCGGAGCGGTTGTAATCCGCCGCGGACCTGCCCGACAGCAGGGCGGGAAAGACGAGATTTATTTTGCTTTAGTGCACGACGTTTTCGGATATTGGACTTTTTCCAAAGGCCATTTGGAGGCGAGGGAGAATATAGAAAAAGGCACCGCGCGCGAAATCAAAGAAGAGTTGGGCGTGAAAAATTTGGAAATTTTAAAAAAAATCGGCGAAAATGAATATATTGCCGCAGACCCGGAAACCGGACCTACCCGCAGGCATGTCAGTTACTTTTTAATAGAAACCAAAGATAAGGAATTAAAGCTTGAGAGTTCCGGCGGCTTAGACGACGCCAGATGGTTTACTCTGGAAGAAGTAAGGGAGCTCAAAATGTATTCGGATATCAAGCCGGTTTTGGAAGCGGCGCTAGTTGAATTAAAAGCAAGTTAATTTTTAAAATGGCCGATTTAAGCAAATTTGAAAAAATATTGGGCGTTGTTTTTAACAACAAGGACCTTTTGCGCCTCGCTCTTACTCACCGCTCGTATATTAACGAAAACCCGCCACTTACCGGCGGACCCGGAGAGCAGAATGAACGGCTTGAATTTTTGGGGGACGCGGTTTTGGAGCTTGTCATTACGGAATATCTTTATAAACAATTTTCAGAGAGGCCGGAAGGAGAGCTTACGGCACTGCGCGCCTCTTTGGTTAACGCAAATATGCTTGGAGACGCGGCAGGCGGATTAAATTTCAATGATTTTCTTTTGCTTTCCCGTGGAGAAGCGCGCGATGTCGGAAGAGCCCGCCAATATATTTTGGCGAACACTTTTGAGGCGGTAACCGGAGCGATTTATTTGGATCAGGGGTATGAGGCGGTAAACAATTTTATTATCAAAATTCTCGCACCTAAAATTCCGGAAATTTTGGAAAAACGGCTTTATAGGGACGCCAAAAGTTTTTTTCAGGAAGAAGCCCAGGAAAGAGTCAGCATTACTCCGACCTACGAAGTTTTAAAAGAATGGGGACCGGACCACGACAAGCATTTTATTGTCGGCGTTTATTTAGGCAAGGATTTAGCGGCGGAAGGCGAGGGACCATCAAAACAAATTGCCCAACAGCAAGCCGCCGAAGCCGCGCTAAAGATAAAAAATTGGGGATGATAAAAACCGCTACCTGCGTAGCGGTTTAACTTTGTCCAAGGCCATTGCATATGCGAACATGTCTTTATCA
>Ga0209542_10021774_pt1 | contig 10018 bp, 7 predicted proteins | sample RifCSPhighO2_01_FD_184028 | JGI IMG/M metagenome (GOLD analysis project Ga0209542, IMG submission 184028) | Soil microbial communities from Rifle, Colorado - Rifle CSP2_plank highO2_0.1 (SPAdes) (version 2) | ecosystem: Environmental > Terrestrial > Deep subsurface > Rock core/Sediment ...
GGCGGTTTTGTGAGGATATACGGCGAAGAGGGAGAACATCGCAATGAATCGGGTAGCTTCTCCTCCAAACCCATCGGAGTGCGGCTGAAAGTGATTGTGGCCGGAGTGGTAATGAATTTTCTTCTCGCTGCTTTTTTGCTGATGTTTCTCAATTATGTCGGCATCAGAGTCGGCATAGGCGACGAGACGGATGACATATCCGCCTCCGCGAAAGATAAAAAGATACAAATACTGCAGGTCGTGGATAACAGCCCCGCGCAGGAGGCGGGTTTGAAAATTTTTGATGAAATAATCGGCTTTGGCGATACGAAGGAAAGCGCCGTTAATTTTTCAACGGCCTTGGAAGTGAGGGAATACATCGCCGCAAACGCCGGCGGTGAAATAAGTTTGGTTATCGGGAGGGACTCACAAACGGAGATAAAAAAGATAACTCTGCCGGAAAAAGACGGAAATGACGGATTGCTCGGCATAGTGCCGGTAAGGACCGGGGTTTTGTCTTATCCCTGGTATGAGTCAATATGGCGGGGTCTGAAAGATGTGGTATTTCTGACCGGACAAACGGCCGCCGGATATTATGAGCTTTTTGAAACATTGTTATTGAGGGGCCGGTTGATAGCCGAAGTGTCGGGACCTATCGGCATAGCCGGTGTCATCGGCCAGGCGGCGGCTGTCGGATTCAGATTTCTCCTGCAGTTCGTAGCGCTGATTTCGGTCAATCTTGCCATATTGAACATTATTCCGTTTCCGGCGCTTGACGGAGGAAGGGCCTTGATGCTTATCGTGGAGAAAATAAAGGGTTCTCCCGTGAATCAAAAAGTTGAGACCGCCATAAATTCCATCGGATTTATTCTTTTGATAATGCTTATGATATACGCCACGGTTAAGGATGTAGGACGACTCTTTTAATGAGACAATCTCAACTTTTTACTAAAACATTGCGAGAGACGCCGACGGATGAAATTGCCGTCAATGCGCGTTTACTTACAAGGGGCGGTTTTGTGTTTAAAAACTCTGCCGGCGTTTATTCATTTCTTCCTCTCGGCTGGAGAGTCATGAATAAAATAACAAAAATTGTCCGTGAAGAGATGAATGCCATTGGCGGACAGGAGATGTTTATGCCAGCTTTGGTTGAGAGGAAATATTTGGAACCGACGGCGAGATGGAATTTAGATGTCGGATTTTTCGTCGGAGGAAAGGAAGATAAGGAGCCGGGTTTTGTGCTTGGCTGGACGCATGAAGAGGTTCTTACCGCCATCGCGGCAAAATATATAAGTTCTTACAAAGATATTCCTTTTGCCGCTTATCAGATACAAACCAAGTTTAGGAATGAGGCGAGAGCAAAATCTGGTCTTTTGCGCGGAAAAGAGTTTATGATGAAAGACCTTTACAGTTTTCACGCGGATGATAAAGACCTTAAGAGATATTACGAAGAAGTTAGGGAAGCATATTTGAGAATTTTCAAACGATGCGGATTGGATGCGATATATACCGTTGCGGCCGGAGGCATGTTTACTACCGGCAATACCCACGAATTTCAAGTTCTTTCCGATGTTGGCGAAGACACTGTTTTGTTGTGTTTAAAATGCGGCTACGCTGAAAACAGCGAAATATTAGAACTCAAGAATGCGGATGAATGCCCTAAATGCGGTGGCAATGTGGCGGAGAAAAATTCCATAGAAGTAGGCAACATATTCCCTCTCGGGACTAAATACTCCGGGGCGTTGGATCTTGAGTATGCTGATGAGAGCGGAGTGAAGCATCCGGTAGTTATGGGTTCTTACGGCATCGGCATCAGCCGTCTGAAGGCGACCATTGTGGAAATATCCAATGATATGCAGGGCATAATTTGGCCTGAAAGCGTTGCGCCGTTCAAAGTCCATCTGGTTTTATTGGATGGGCAGAATCAAGAAGCGGAAGTCAGGAAACAGGCAGAAGAAATTTATGCCGATTTGCTTAAAGCTGGAGTTGAGGTACTATATGACGACAGAAATGACAAGTCCGCCGGTGAGAAATTTGCCGATGCCGACCTTATCGGCTGTCCGGTTCGCGTAGTTGTGAGTAGTAAGACCTTGGATAAAAAAAGCGCGGAAATAAAAAAAAGAGGCGAAAAAGAAACGGAACTGGTGCCTCTTGAAAAATTAGCGTCTTTGTGGTAGTATATTCTAGGAATTTTTATTTTAGGGGTTCAGAATGGGTTCTTTAAAAAAGAGAAGTGTTTTAAGACCTGAAAGTTTAATGATGAGTCATGGGTATAAGCCCGCGCTTTCTGAAGGCGCCTTGAAGCCACCCATATTCGTCACTTCAACATGGGCGTTTGAGAATGTTCAGGAGGGAAGAAGATCTTTTGAACTTGCCGCCGGTTTGAGAAAACCGGAGAATGGCGAAGTGCCGGAACTTATATACAGCCGGTTTAATCACCCAGATCTTCAGATAGTCGAAGAGCGTTTGTGTTTATGGGATAATGCCGAAGATTGTGCCATATTTTCAAGCGGAATGGCGGCAATTGCCATATCATTACTGGCAGTTACCAGGCCGGGCGATATGATTCTTTTCAGCGAACCGCTGTATGGGGGGACTGACAAATTAATTAAAGTCTTTCTAAAAGGTTTTGGTATTGAGGCCAGGGGATTCGGTTCTGAAGAATTTGGCTTTGACCAGTTTCCCAGTTTGTCGTTGGAAGAACAAAAGAGAGTCGCGGTTATATATCTTGAAACGCCGGCCAATCCTACAAATGATTTGTTTGACATAGGGTACTGGTCTAAAATTTCAAGGCGGATGTCGAAAACAAATAATAATAGAAAAGTTCTTGTGATGGTTGATAATACTTTCCTAGGGCCCTTGTATCAGCATCCATTGCAATTTGATGCCGATCTCGTTATTTACTCGGCGACTAAGTTCATTGGCGGCCATAGCGATCTTATAGCCGGCGCGGCGCTTGGCTCAAAAGAGCTTATATCTAAGATAAAGCAGGTAAGAGGTCTTATTGGCGCGATGTCTGATCCATTCACCGTCTGGCAGATACTTCGCAGTTTGGAGACGCTTAAGATACGCATGACTGCCCAGATGGAAAATGCCAAATATGTCGCCGCGGTACTGAAGAAGCATCCGGCGGTGAAACGGGTTAATTATCTCGGGTATCTGAAAAAAGGAACTGCCCAGTATCGCGTATACAAGAAGCAGTGTCTTGCGCCCGGATCCATGATATCTTTTGAAATTAAAGGAGGCGAACCGGCGGCTTATGAATTTTTGAATTCGCTTAATTTATTCAAATTGGCTGTTTCCTTGGGAAGCACGGAGTCCCTGGCCCAGCATCCAGCCTCTATGACCCACATCGGCGTTGATCCGGCCGATAGAGAGAGGTACGGAGTTACGGATGGTTTGGTGCGGCTTTCAGTCGGAATTGAAAATAGTCGCGATCTGGTAAATGACATTAAACAGGCCCTTGATAAGGCTAGCCATTAAAAGTTGCTTGACCGCCCCGATTTATATCGGGGCTTTTAAATTTTCTGGTTTGCTTTCACCTGTTAATTTGTTATATAAATATCAAGTATGTTAAATAAATTTTTCGGTCTCTGGTCAAAGGATATCGGTATTGATCTTGGTACGGCAAATACTTTGGTTTATGTTCGCGGCAAAGGCATTACCATCAACGAACCGTCAATAGTGGCTCTTAACCAAAAGACCGGAAAGATACTTGCCATAGGCAACGAAGCTAAAAAAATGGCCGGCCGAACGCCGGGATACATAGTCGTTACAAGGCCTTTGGTATCGGGGGTGGTCTCTGATTTCGAAGTGACCGAGCAGATGCTCAAGTATTTTATAGACAAAGTCCATCAGGAAAGATTTTCCATTTTGCCGAGACCACGGGTTGTTATCGGCGTGCCGTCCGGAGTGACGGAAGTGGAAAAACGCGCTGTTGAAGATGCCACATATAATGCCGGCGCCCGCGAAGTGTATCTCATTGAAGAACCAATGGCGGCCGCTATCGGTTCGCGTCTGCCGATACAGGAAGCGGTGGCAAATGTTATAGTTGACATAGGAGGAGGAACGACGGAAGTCGCCGTTATTTCTATGGGCGGCGTTATAGCTTCAAGATCGTTGAAGATAGCCGGAGATAAATTGAATGAAGATATTGTCAGGTATTTAAAAGAAGAAAAGAATCTATTGATCGGTGAATCATCGGCGGAAAATCTCAAAATTACGATTGGTTCAGCTTATTCTTTGAGTGAAGAAACGGAGGGCAAGGTCAGGGGCAGAGATTTAATTTCCGGTCTTCCTCAAGAGATAACCGTTACTTCCGAAGAATTGAGAGAGGCATTGCAAAAATCCACTCACAGTATAGTGATGGCCGTAAAGAACACGATAGAAGAAATACCGCCCGAACTTACCGCCGACTTGATAAACAGACATATTTTTTTGGCCGGCGGAGGAGCGCTTTTGAGAGGTCTTGATAAAGCCATAGCTCACGAGACAAAATTATTCGTTAAAGTGGTTGATGATCCTCTGACCGCGGTGGCCAGGGGTTGCGGTTTTGTGCTTGAGAATATTGACCAGTTGAAATCCATTCTTGTTTCTCCCGATAAGGGAAGCTACCTTTAGAAATTTAAATATGACTTACGCGCTTGAGCCGCGAAGCCCAACATCTTCAGGGCTTATCGCGGCTCAAGACGCAAGGGTTTGGCCAATTTCTGCGTTAAAAGGTTCCGTTTCGTCCTCACCATACTTCAGTATGGCTCGTCCGATACTCACCTTTTGCCTTGAACTTGGCTAAACGCGTAAGTCTTATTAAAATGAAAAATTTAGGAATAAAAACATTGTTTTTTTTATTTATGACGGTTCTTGCGGGAATTTTTATTGATCGTTATTTTTTTGACCGGAAAATAAGCAATTTCGGTACGGCAATGCTTGGAAGTCAGACATCATATATTTTTTCCAAGATGGAGAGCGCAGGTTTCTTTTTTTGGGGTCTTGTCGGTTTTGGGAATGTCATATCAGAGAATGAGACCTTAACGAAAGAAAATATGGGATTGCTTTTCCGCCTTGCCGACTACGAAGATATTAAGAACGAGAATGAATTTTTGAGGAAGGCACTGGACATATCTCCGCGCTTTAACAATGAGATAGTTTACGCGAATATTTACAGATTCCAGATTGGCCCGGACGGATATGACATACTGCTCAATAAAGGCGCCGAAGACGGCATAGCCGATGGCGATGTTATAATTACCGAGGAAGGTGTTCTAGTCGGACAAATAGAAAAGGCATACGCGGGTTTCGCGCGCGTGTTGGTTGTAAGCGATACTGATTTCAGCGTTACGGCAAAGGTTTTGAATTCAGATACGGCCGGTATCGCGAGAGGGGCATTGGATCAGGGACTGCGTTTTGAACTAATAGTTCAGAGCGATCTGATAAAAGAAGGCGACCTGATTGTTTCAAGCGGCATGGATATGATCCCGCCGTCTTTGATAGTGGGGACGGTTGGATATGTTGAAACCAAAGATACTGATCTGTTTAAAAAAGTTAAGATAAAACCTGCCATTGAAGATGTAAAAATAGGGCGGGTTTTGATAATTCGCAGAAGTGACGGGAATTAAACTTTTTATAATATTTATTGCGGCGCTAGTATTAGACGGCTCAATATTGCCTGCATTTTTCGGCTTGAGAGAAAGCTTCTTGTCTCTGCTTATTTTGGTAATACCGGTTTTATATATGGGTTCAAGCGGACGGTTAATCGCTTATGGGATTATCTTTGCTTTTATTTCCGAGTCATGGAGAGGATTAAACTTTGGCGATATGGCAATTCCTTTTCTGTTTACGGCGGCAGTGATTAATTTGACACAGCGGTTCCTGGATATAAAATACACTTATCTTATCGCGCTGATGTCGGTGATATCCGTTTACATCTTCTTATTTTTTTACGCGCGTGGTCTCATAAATATAGAATATTTTGATCCGGTCATCGGTTTGACAATAGCATCGGAGGCGCTGATTTTAGTTTTCATGTTTAATTTTGTATTTAATAAAAAAAATAGTTATGTTTCGTAGACTCCGTGAATACAAAATTTCAGTAAGCGATGAATGGATAACTCCAGAAGAGACCCTGCTTGATTCAGGAAGTGAATATCATGACCTTGAAGTGCCTATTTCCAACTTCATTTTCAGGGCGTCGTTTTTTATTGCCGCCGCTCTGTGCTTCATCGTTTTGGCTTTTGTTTTTGACTTAAGCGTAAGGCGTTATGACTATTTCGCCGGTGTGGCGTTCCAGAATAAATCCGTCAGTTTCTCCGTTCCGCCTCCGCGCGGAATCATATTTGACCGTTTGGGCAAGTCTCTGGTTGTCAACGAACCGGTATTCGGCCTGTTGGTGATAAGCAAAGAGGCCAGAGAAACGCTTAATGACGAAAATATATATAAAACAGCCGATATATTAGAAAGAAACAGAGGGGAGTTCAAAGCATTCATAGCGGACGGCATAACTAAAAATTCTGTTTTCTTCGCCGAATCTGGTCTTGACAAGAAAAAAGTATTGGAGATAAAAGTTCTGAACGCCAAAGGTTATTATATCGTGCCAACTACAAAAAGGAGATATGTTGACGGCCCTCAATTCTCTCAAGTTCTTGGGTATACGGGTAAGGTCTCCGAGAATGAACTCGGCGTGGATGATTATTATTATTCAACCGATATGATCGGACGACTGGGCATAGAGGCGCAATACGAAAATAATCTTCGCGGTAAGCACGGCAGTATATTCTTCCAATACAATGATGAAAGTTTAGCTCAAGACCCAGTTATAGGGAACAGCGTTGTATTGAACATTGACTACGATATGCAAAAGCGTCTGTTCAACGAACTTTTTAATGTTATAAAAGATTCAAATTATTCTAAAGCGACTGCGGTAATACAAAATCCGCAGACGGGAGAGGTTCTGGCGATGGCAAGTTTTCCGACCTATGATAATAATTTATTCGTTGAAGGTCTGTCTGAAAACCAGTTTAGGAGCTTATTTGAAAATAAGTCCCGGCCTTTGTTCAATCGGGCCATAAGCGGTCTTTACAATCCTGGTTCCGCCATCAAGCCATTCATGGGATTAATGACGCTTGAGGAGAATATTTTCAGCCCGTCGGATACGATAACGGATTGTGTCGGTCTGACTATTGTGAATCCGTACAATCCCGGTGATGTCTATACTTTCGATAACTGGCGTTTGGAATACGGACCTTTTAATTTGAAACGGGCCATTGCTAATTCTTGCAATGTCTATTTTTATATAGCCGGCGGCGGTTACGGCAATGTTAAAGGGCTTGGGGTGGAGAGAATAGCCAAATATCTGAAATCCGCTCTAGCGGACTCAAAGCTGGGCATTGATATGCCGGGGGAAGCGAAGGGATTTGTGCCCACTCCCGACTGGAAGCTGGATGTAAGAGGCGAGAACTGGTATCAGGGCGATACTTACAACATATCCATCGGGCAGGGAGATTTGATCGTAACGCCCCTATGGCTTAATTCTTATATTTCCGCCATAGCAAACGGAGGGACTTTGTATAAGCCGTTTGTGACCAAACAGATATTAGACAGCAACAAAAATGTAATTGAAAACTTCAAGCCGGTAACCGTGGGTCGGCTTAATTTTAAAGAGGAAGTTATCAGCGAAGTTAAGAATGCAATGCTTGAAACAACCCTATCTGGAACTGCAAAAGCGCTTGGTACCTTGCCGGTTAAGATAGGGGCGAAGACGGGAACCGCCGAGGTTGTAAAGGGTCGGTCAATAAACTCAATAATGACCGCCTTTGCTCCTTTTGATAATCCGGAGGTGAATATAACCGTCATTATTGAGGGCTCGGTAAGCAATGAGGGTCTGGCGATAAGAGCAACATACGGATTTTTGAAATGGTATTTTGAAGAATATCAAAAAATTAAATAAGTATTATCCAACCTTTCAAACATTAACTTCAATAATTGTCGTATAAGAAGTATAATGTAAGTGATGAAAGAATATTTGCCCCAAAAAAGCGTAATTTTGAACCCCGTAGTAGAATTTTGACTAGATTATGTTCTATGTTTATGTGTTACAAAGTGAGAAAAACGGCGAATTGTATACAGGATTTACATCCGATTTAAAGCGTCGCTTATCAGAACATAATCAAGGGTTAAATTTTTCCACAAAGAGATATGCGCCGTGGAAACTTATCTATTATGAAGCTTGTCTTAAAGAAAGTGATGCAAGGCGGAGAGAAAAATATTTAAAAACAACGCAAGGGAGCAGGTTATTAAAACGAAGAATTAAGGACTATTTATATGGTTACAGAAAAATTTAACAAGTCAAAATTTCACTACGGGGTGAAAATTTCCAGATTTTCTCTGGTAACAGTTTTAGTTTTCTCTTGGATTTTTTCCGGCTGGCCGCAGATTTTTGATTTTCCGCCGGGGATTCAGATTGCTCAAGCAACCGATACTACTCCTACCATCGCTGGTACCGGCGCTAACGCCACAGGTATAGGAACAGAAGCTTGGACGACTCCAGAAGAAATTACTGTTACAGGAGGAGGAGATGACGGTGTTTATGCGGAAGCGGCTTTGGCTAAAAGCGAAATAAGTAATTATCTAAAGGGAACTAACTTTGGTTTTTCCATTCCCGATGGGTCAACGATTCAAGGAATAAAAGTTGAAGTTGACAGAAAAGAAGGGAATACGGCTGCTGCGGGCGGCGTAATAGATAATACAGTCCAACTTATTGACGAAACTGGTACAATCCGCACTACGGTCAATAAAGCCGATACCGCCACTTTTTGGCCGACAACTGACGGGACAGTAATTTACGGCGGCACAAGCGATTTATGGGGAGAGGCCGCTGGCTTTTGGACAACCACGAAAATTAACGACCTCGATTTCGGAGTAGCTTTCGTGTCTGAAAACAAAAAAGTTTCCGGCGGCGGCGCAGCCGAGAGCGCGCATGTTGATTTTATACGCATCACCGTAACCTACGGTCCGCCGGCGATTACGGTAGGAACCATCGGCACCCAAACCGCCTCTATGAACATTCCCTCAACCAGCCAGTATGTCGGCGGGGCGTTTACGATGGTTCGGAGCGGCGGCACGGCGAATGTCACTTCCATAACCATCACCGAAAACGGCACGGTGGATGCGCTCAACAACTTGGACAATATCAAACTCCAGTATGACCTTGACATAACTTCTCCCTACGATTGCGCTGGCGAAAGTTTCGCCGCCGGCGATACGCAGTACGGTTCAACCGACATTGACGGCTTTTCGGCCGCCAACGGCACGTCAGCATTCACCGGCTCAGTTGCCGTGAGCAATACACAGGCTATGTGTGTCTATGTGGTATTGGATGTTGGCTCGGGTGCGTCTGATGGAAATACCCTTGAGATTGAAATAATTAATCCGTCTACAGATGTTGTCGTTTCAGCCGGCGATGTAACTCCCGCCACGGCAGTGGCTATTTCCGGCGCGACAACTCTTAATCTTGCGCCAAATGTGTTCCAAGACCACTATCGCTGGAGAAATGACAACGGTCCCGAAGGCGATACAAACCAGACGCTTTATTTCAATCCAATCGGTAATGGGTTTGGCGCGGTAGGTTTTAGCATCGTTAGTGGATGTTCTGCTGGAAGCGAGTGGGATTGCGTGGATGACGGCACTGCGGATACTTCGGCAACTGCGCCGACAAGCGATCTGGAAACTTCTCAACTTTTACTTGCCGCCGCGACAGATTACTATATGCTTGCCAATGACGCTCTTCCGGCGGGTGTTACGGTAACCCAGCTTGATATCACAGTTGCTGGCGCGGATGATATCGGAAACCCGAATTCAAGCATCACTTTAGGATATTGTGTAAATATAGCCAGCGACGCGGTGGAGTGCGGTGTCGCTGACTCAATGGGAACAGCCCAAGCTATTACTGGAGCCGACCAGACAAAAACAGAACAATTTACCGGCTTGAGCATCAACACAACAAGAATGAATGCGATGGAATTAGTGCTTACGGGAAGTGGAGTCA
>Ga0209542_10021775_pt1 | contig 10018 bp, 11 predicted proteins | sample RifCSPhighO2_01_FD_184028 | JGI IMG/M metagenome (GOLD analysis project Ga0209542, IMG submission 184028) | Soil microbial communities from Rifle, Colorado - Rifle CSP2_plank highO2_0.1 (SPAdes) (version 2) | ecosystem: Environmental > Terrestrial > Deep subsurface > Rock core/Sediment ...
AAGAAGTTGGACTCAAAGTATTATCTTTGAAACAGCTTTTTGCTGAGGATACTATGTTTGAGACAAGTGCATTTGGGGTAAGTACTCATACCGTGGGCATCATATATTCTGCCCGAGTTAAAAGCAGAAAAGCAGTTTTAGACAGAGACCACTCTGAATATAAATGGTTTAGTAAGATTGATAGACGTTGGGATCCCTATGTGAAAAAGGCGCTTCGATGTGCGGGGTTCAAATAAAAAAGACACTGATGGCACAAATGCTTCATCAGTGTCTGCACTTACTTGTTGAACTTGCGCCGGAAACCCTTGTAAAAAAAGCGGATTGATGGCATGGTAGGGGTGATGAAAAAAGCGCTTATAACTGGCATTACGGGACAGGACGGTTCTTATTTAGCAGAACTTCTCTTGGAAAAAGGGTACCATGTGTACGGCCTCCAACGGAGGTCGAGTTTGCCGAACACGTCGCGTATTGATCATTTATATGATAACCCCGCGTATCCGAATTTTTTTACAGTCTACGGGGATCTTGCCGATAGTTCAAATCTCTCCAATATTATTACGCGGATTGGGCCCGACGAAATTTATAATCTAGGGGCGCAGAGCCATGTGCGCGTGAGTTTTGATGTACCGGAATATACGGCAAACATCACAGGATTGGGTGCGGTACGCATATTGGAGGCACTGCGGCATTTGAAGTTGCCCGCGCGTTATTACCAGGCATCAAGTTCGGAGATGTTTGGCAAAGTACTTGCGGTGCCGCAAAATGAAACAACGCCGTTTAATCCGCAGTCTCCCTATGGCATCTCCAAAACATTCGCGTTTTGGATTACGCGGGCATATCGAGAGGGATATGGTATGTTTGCCGCGAATGGAATACTTTTCAACCACGAGAGTCCACGGCGCGGTGTTACGTTTGTAACCCGTAAAATAACCATTGGTCTTGCGCGCGTGCGATTAGGGCTTCAGAACATGCTGGCGTTGGGAAACCTTAACGCAAAGCGCGATTGGGGATTTGCAAAAGATTATGTGGAAGCAATTTGGCGTATTCTTCAACATGATAAACCAGACGATTTTGTAATTGCCACTGGTGAGACACACACCGTTCGTGAGTTTACAGAAGAAGTGGGGAGGCATCTAGGGATGGACATTGTGTGGGAAGGAGAAGGATTAGATGAGAAAGGGATTGAGCGTAAAACAGGAAAAGTGGTAGTAGAAGTGGATCCTGTCTACTTTCGGCCTACAGAAGTAGAAAAGTTGCAGGGAGATTCCACAAAAGCGCGGACGGTTTTGGGGTGGCAGCCGCAAGTTACGTTTAAGCAATTGGCGCATATGATGGCACAGCATGATTATGACATGGTGAAGCGCGAACTTGTTATGGGTCAGCAGGTGGAAGTTCATAAGCCATTTAATAACTAGGCATTGGTATATGGAAGAGATTTTTTACAAAAGTATATTGATCGGTATTCGCGTACGCTCGATCAAAAAAGGTAGCATTCCAATAACGCGCGATGAGGAACCATTACAGCTGTTGGGTTTAAAACAGTCAAAGGGTCATTATTTTTTGCCGCACCGCCATAAGCCCATGAAGCGCACCGCGGATCATTTGCAGGAGTGCTTGATAGTGCGAAAAGGCAAAGTGAAAGTAGATATATATGCGCCGGGCGACGTAAAGTTTAAAAGTATCATATTGAAAGAGGGAGAGTTGTTTATTTTGCTCAATGGCGGATATGGCATACATGTATTGGAAGATGCGGAGCTGTTTGAATTGAAAAATGGGCCGTTCATGGGGAATGACAAAATTATCATAACATGAAAACAATACCTCAAATGGAGCCGTGGTTTGATGACGCCGAAGCGAATGAGGTATTTTCGTACATGAAAAGCGGTGGGTGGTTGATGGAATTCAAAAAAACGGGAGAATTGGAGCAGATGATCGCGGATTACGTCGGCACGAAGTATTGCGTTATGACGGTAAACGGAACGGTGAGTTTGTGGCTGGCGCTCCGCGCGCTTGGTATCGGGCGTGGGGATGAGGTGCTGGTACCGAACCTTACCATGATCGCAAGCCCGAATGCAGTAGTGCTTGCGGGAGCGTCTCCCGTGCTGGTTGATGTAGAACCAAACACGCTTTGCATTGATATGGAACGCGTGGCGGAAGCGATAACGCCGCGCACGAAGGCGCTGATGTATGTGCCGCTCAATGGCCGGAGCGGGGATATGGAAGCTGTCGCGGCATTTTGTAAGGAACGAGGGTTATTTTTGCTGGAAGATGCCGCACAGGCATTGGGGTCGCGGTATCAAGGCAAGCACTTGGGAACATTCGGCGACATCGGCAGTTTTTCGTTCAGTGTGCCTAAAATTATTACTACGGGGCAGGGCGGCGCGCTTGTTACGAATACCGAAGACTTGTATAAAAAGATGCGGCGGCTCAAAGACTTCGGGAGAGAACAGGGCGGCGCGGATATCCACGACGATTGGGGTTGGAATTTTAAGTTTACGGATCTTCAGGCGGTTGTTGGCATTGAACAGATGAAAAAACTTGTGGGACGCATACAGCGCAAAAAAGAACTATACAAGCGGTACAAGGATGCTCTGCAAAGCGTATCCGACGTTGTTTTTTTGCAGACGGATATTCTTGAGACTGCGCTGTGGTTTATTGATATCTATGTTGACGATCCAGATGGCTTGCAATCATTTCTAAAAGAGCATGGTATAGGTACGCGGCGTGTATATCCGGCGGTTCATACGCAAAAGATTTATCAGGCGGCGTACAGCGGCGTTTCGTTTCCGGTTTCGGCGCAGTTTGCCGCGCGCGGCCTCTGGCTACCGTCCGCAAGCAAGCTTACAGATGAAGAAATTGACCATGTTGCGGAAACTATTAGAAAGTACTATAGTTAATCGCATGCAGGATGATTCCCTTAGTGGTATAAAGCCTATGAAAGTCTCGCTTCTTATCCCTACACTCAACGAGGAAGGTTGTATTGGTCGCGTGTTAAAAGAAGTGCCACGGGACGTTGTGGACGAGATTGTTATCATAGACGGGCATTCCAAGGATCATACGGAAACGGAAGTAAAAGAAAATTTGCGCCAAGGGGATAAGTTTATTGTGCAGAAAGGAAAGGGATACGGCGCGGCATTTTTGGAGGGGTTTGAGGTGGCAACTGGAGATGTGCTTATTATGATGGATGCGGACGGTTCACATAATCCCTCTGACATTCCTAAATTAATGGAGCGCGTGCGAAGAGGTGGCGAATATGTGATGGTTTCCCGGTATGCTCCTGGCGGGCGCAGTGAAGATGATACGCTTATCCGCTGGTTTGGGAACCGCATGTTTACACTGATGACAAACATGATACATGGCACGCGCGTGACGGACAGTTTGTACTTGTTTACGGCGATTACCCGCGAAGGACTTAAGAAATTGAAACTTACGTCGCCCGGTTTTGAATTTTGTACGGAAATTGTGGTAAAGGCGCACCGCGCGGGGTTGAAATTCGATGAGGTGCCGGCGGTGGAACGCGCGCGCTACGCGGGGAAATCAAAAGTAAACGCGTTTTGGCATGGACTCAAAATATTGCGGATGATTTTGCGGAGGTACAGGGACTAAACAAATGCTAGGATGTGGCTAGCCGAGCTTTATACACGCCTGTAGGGCGCTGTGGACCTGCCTACCGGCAGGCAGGCAGCTCGGCTCGGCACATCCAAAAATATGAAACCTGGAAATTCAGAAATAAAGAAAGTCTTCGATTCTGTAGCGAATCAATATGATTCAATAACATCTTCCTATGCCATCCGCCGACGGGTGGAATTTTTTGTTTCGCGATCAGAAGGAAAATGTCTAGACGTCGGCGCGGGTACGGGCGCTATTTCAAAAGTGCTGTTAGAAAAAGGGCACAAGGTTATTGCGACGGATATATCAGTGAATATGGTGGAAGAAATGAAGAAAAAAAGTATTGAGGCGGTAGTATGTGATGCAGAACAGCTTCCATTCCCCGATGCTTCTTTCGATACGGTTGTCTCTTCAGAGATGCTCTATTACCTTGATAATCCGGACAAATTTCTAAAGGAGGCGAGACGTGTATTAAAGCCGGGAGGCACATTGTTACTTTCTTCCGCAAACAAGCGCGTGGCGTGGTTTTATGACTGGCTTCGCGCGGTTCTTCGCCCGTTTGGAATTGGCGGTACGTATTTTGACGACCCGGTGCACATGTTTTTTTCGGAAAAAGAATTACACAAGATCGTAGAAAATGCAGGTTTTCGGAATATAAAAACAAAAAAAATACTCGTTCTGCCGATTTTATTTTTTGATAGGGCGAATAAAATTCTTGAACGCACGCCCCTGCGTCATGCGGGGGCGTTTGTGTTGCTGTCGGCACGAAGATAGGGGCATCCCTCTATACTTGATAAAAGAAGCGGTTTGTATGTTGCCATGTAACATCTCCTTGTGTAGGGACAGATTTGATGCTACATATAGCACATATATGTAGCCTTGTACAGGGTTTTTAACCGAGTTACCAGTTATTGATTATGATCTATCTTATTCTTTTTGTTGATATTAGTCTTACCGTTACCGCCCAGCTTTTGTTGCGGGTGGGAGCACGGCGGCTTCCGGCGGAACTTTCGCTTTCGGTTATTCCGGAGGTTTTGCGTAACTGGTACTTGCTGGGCGGCATGGTGTGTTTTGGCACGGCGTTTTTTCTCTATATATTTGTGCTTTCGCGTTTGCCGTTGCACGCGGTGTATCCGGTTTCCACGGGGGCAGCTCTTATACTCATTACCACGTTCTCCTATCTTTTTTTGAATGAAGCGGTTACCGCGCGCCAAGTTGCTGGCATCGGCACCATTGCCGCGGGAATATTTTTTATCATGATGCCAAAATAAATCATGAAACTTGTAAAATTAATTATGCCTCCCAAAAAAGTAATGACCCAAACGAATTGGGGTGATCCAGTTATGTATCACTACTATCCGGGGCCTCACGTGATATATCGCAAGCGGTTGAAAAATACTCTGAAGCTAATGCAGCCATATCGGTTTGAACACTTGCTGGAAATTGGGTATGGCTCTGGCATATTTTTGCCGACGCTTTCTAAGTTTGCAAAAAAAGTTACGGCGCTTGATATTCACAAAGAAACCATGGCAGTGCAACGCATGCTTGATTGGTATCAAGTAAACAATGTTGAGCTGGTGTCGGATGATATTATGCACATGCCTTTTCCTGATCAATCGTTTGATGGGTGCGTTATTGTGAGCACGTTGGAAGATATTAAAGATTCCGCGCGGGCGGTTTCAGAAATAAAACGCGTGTTGAAACCCGGCGCGCATCTGTTTGTTTCATTCCCGGTAGAAAATATCGCGACCAGCGCTTTTTTCCGGCTCGCAGGGGAGGATCCGCACGAAATTCATCCGTCGAATCATCGGTATATTTTGGATTTTCTTTCCAAAAACTTTACCATTGAGAAAGTGCTTAAGCTCCCGAATTTTTTGCCGGTTGATTGGTCATTATATGTCTCGGTTCACTGCAGAAACTAAAACGTTTTTTCTTTTCGTTCTTGCCGCCAAAATTTTTATCCTCGGCGTTTTTCTTGTTGTGTTTAACGAAGACATGCTTTTGTGGGCAGATTCGTCTCTCTATCTTAATTTAGGACGCACTGTTTTTCACGGCGATGGATTTGCCACCACGGGAATTGATGGTGTGGTAACCGTAAATACTCGGTTTATGCCGCTTTACCCCATGGTACTTGGTTTGTTTTCATTTATACCTCACGGTTTGATCATAGTTTCTTTGCTTCAGGCGGCCGCGGCCGCGGGCATAACGGTTTTTACATATAAGATAGGGCTTTATGTTCTCCCGTATCGCTGGGCAGTGGGAGCCGCGCTCGTGGCAACATTTGAGCCGCTCATTTCCGCTATTCACATTCTCATTATGCCGGAGACGCTGTTTGTATTGTTTTTGATGGGATTTGTGTATTTTTTCCTTTCGTACACAATTGTTCAAAATAATCAGGATATTCGGAAGTCCGACTTCCGCAATGTTGCGGAAGTCGGACTTCCGAATATCATTCCGTTTATAATGTCAATAGTATTTTTGGTATTAGCGGTTTATACGAAACCGGCCGCATTGTATCTTGTGATATTTCCGGTACTCCTTTTAATTTTTGGACGGCGACAGTACATACGCGCGAGTGTTTTTGCAGGCATTTTTATTTTGGCGTTGGTACCATGGATGGCACGCAATGCCATTGTGGGAGAAAATTTTGCGGTTACCAACGATGACACGGGGAACATTTGCGGCTGGACATTGCATGGCGTTCTTGCGACAAAGCATGGAGTGGACCCCACGGACTGGAGCACTACCTGGGATTTGCCCGAGTTTGAAGATGCAAAGAAAAAATGCCAAAGTCCGTTTTCCGCGCTCAAGTTGTTCATTACAGAGTATCCAGTTCCGTTCGCAAAAATGGTGGTTCTTTCAACTCTTTCATTTGTAACAAACGAAGGATATTCCGTATTTTTTGAAAAGCCGCAGGAAGAACAAATTAAACCGCATCATAATTTTCTTACACCTGCGGTATTTGCCATGAGCGATTGGAAAGAAAAACTATCCGCCGCGGTTGATGAGTTTTCTTTCACAAAACTTCTCATCATTTTTATCGGTAAGTTGTTTTGGTTGACCGTATACATAAGCGCTTTTGTGGGAGCTTGTATACTGATTCAAAATCCCCGGCATCGTATTCAAGGACTTTTTGTTGTCTTTATTATTTTTTACTTTATAAGCGTCACAGTGTTTGTGACTGCATACGGGGCAGGGTCCCGGCTTCGCTATCCCATAAGTACCCTCCTTATTGTCCTTGCCGTATATGCTATGGAATGTTTTTATAAAAGAATATGGATGAGAAGCGGGTAAATGAATACGGTATTGTATACGACTCAAAGCGCCGGTTTGTAAGTTATTGGCACCAGATCCGCGAGGTTATTTTATGTGAGCCGTGGCGCGTGTTGGAGGTTGGTGTTGGTAGCGGATTTGTAAGTAAGTATCTACGCGGGCAAGGCGTGGCGGTAACGACAGTTGATATTGACGCTTTATTGCAACCAGACGTGATTGCTGATATCACCGAGTTACCGTTTCCGGACGCTTCGTATGATGTGGTGACAGCATATGAGGTTTTAGAGCACATGTCGTATGAAAAAGCAATCCAAGGGGTCAAGGAGTTGCATCGTGTATCTTCCCAGTATGTTATTTTATCCTTACCAGACGCAACGCATGCGTTCCGATTTGCTCTGACGGTTCCGCGAATGGGATATATGCAAAAAGTTTTTTCTGTGCCATTTCTCTTGCCGAGACTGCGTCCCTATGCTAAAAGTCATGAATGGGAGATTGGCATTAAGGGATATAACCGTTTGAGAATACTATCGGATATTTCTGATGTTGGTTTTCGACTGGCGCGCTCCTACCGCTTGTATGAGAACCCCTATCATCAGTTCTTTGTGTTAAGAAAAATCATATGAAAATTTCCATAGTAATTCCAGTTTACAACGAAGAGCGTACTATCGCAGAAATAATCCGCCGCGCGGTTGAAGAGACACGCAAGCTTGGTTTTGAGGAAGAAATTATTGTGGTGGACGATGCTTCTACGGACAAGACCCAAGAAGCTCTCCAGTATGTTACAAACAAAGCCGACATGCATATTCGCATGTTCCGGCAGGTTCGGAATTTTGGAAAGGGCGCGGCGCTCAAACGCGGGTTTATGGAAGCAACGGGAGATCTTGTGCTTGTGCAGGATGCCGATTTGGAGTATGATCCTTCTGATTACGCTCGGTTGATTGGCCCGTTCATTGACCAGAAGGATCGGGCCGACGTTGTATATGGTAGCCGATTTCGCGGAGAGTCGCGAAGAATTGTTTACTTTTGGAATGATTTTGGCAACCGCCTGCTTACATTCCTGTCAAATATGCTGATGGGCTTGAATCTTACGGATATGGAAACAGGATATAAGATGTTCCGTGGGGATGTTATTCGTCGCATAGCGCCCACGCTTAAATCAAAACGGTTTGGCATTGAGCCGGAATTAACCGCGAAGGTGGCGAAAGGGAAATGGCGGCTGTATGAGGTTCCTATCAAATACCACGGCCGCACTTACGAGGAAGGGAAGAAAATCGGATGGCGGGATGGGATACAAGCAATAGGAATTATTATCTATTTTAGATTTTTTGATTAGATAAATTTCTTATGCGCCGCGCGAATATCAAACCATGCATAGCGTTTTCCCTGACTTCCGTTACCGCAAAGCCATTTCTGCTAAGAAACATTTTCATGCCTTCCTGTGTATAACACGGATCGGCTATATTGAAGTAAGAAGGATTGTGGCATTCCATGGCAATTTTTTGAATTTTGTTGAGGCAAGATGTTGGTGTGCCAAATAGAATTTCGTATTCCGCGCCCTCACAGTCAAGTTTTAAAAAATCACAGGACACAACGGCGTGCTCTTCAAAAATATGAGATAGTGTGGTGGTTGGCACTTGTATGCTCTGCCCTTGTCCTTTGGTTATGTACATACTGCTTTCCGCCGTATTTACGGTACTTGGAAAAAACATTCTTGTTTCTTTTTTTGCGGCAACCGCCATTTTTTTCGCTGTTATGTTGAAGAGCTTGTTGAGATGTATATTTTTTTGCAAATAGGTAAAATTTCTCGGGTCTGGTTCATATACCACCACGCGTCCTTGCGGGGCGTTGCGGGCCGCGTAGACAGAAAACGAACCAATATGACCGCCTACTTCAACAATGGTGTCATGCGGCTTGATTTCAAATGACGGCGGGTTATATTGTTTATCTTTTACGCATGTCATAATCATGTAAAGATCCGCAATGCGTTCCGAAAGATGCTGGCTATGTATCGTGTAGTAGAGAGAATCTATTTTAATTTCCCTGTCCGTATAGGCGCCGGGTATCCAAAAGCGCAGCCATGTTCTGAATGGCAGGAATACGAACGACCGAAAAAATAAAACCAGAGAATTTGTAACGGCGATAGTATACTTATAACATAATCTCATTGTTTTTTGCATGATGTCTGGGATATCACGTTCAACAAAAAAATATCTTGTATTGCTTCTTGGCGCGGTGTTTATCGCGTCATTTGGATTTTCTCTCTACTATAAAATCAGACCCACGGTTGACGCAAAAGCATATAACTATATTGCATGGAATCTCGCGCAGGGTTACGGATATGTTGAGGACCGACAAAATGCCGCAATGCCGGAACAGGATGACGCCATTGTGCGGGTAGGGCCAGGTTATGAGTTCTTTCTTGCGGGCATATATGCGGTCTTCGGGCATCATATATGGATTGTCTGGCTCCTGCAAGCCTTGTTGCGTGCTAGCGCGGTCTATATATTGTTTCGCATAGCATTGCTTTTGCTTAAAGAAAACTCTGCGCGGGAGTTTATCGGATTGCTTGCCGCCGTATTTTTTGGTTTTATGCCCGATCTTATTATTCTAGGCGGCATGTTGTTGGCCGAGACGCTCCTTATATTCATGCTTATGCTTGCCATGTATGCTTCGCTTCACACGTTAGAAGCAAGTAAGACGCCGTTGTTCGCGAGTTTTTCATGGGGTATAGCAGCGCTTGTGCGTCCCACGGCGTTGGCGGTTGTGATGCTCTATGCGGTTGTTGTTTATATCACAAAAAGAAAAGCGGTTTTGGTTGCCTCAATTCTTTTATTTCCTTTTTTATTTCTTGGCGCGTGGTCGCTTCGCAATTCTCTTTTATATGATACGCCGCTTTTTACCACAACAGCCGGCGCATACGCGTTATGGGTGGGAAATAACCCCGATGCAACTGGCGGTTTTGATAAAACGCCTGAAATTCAAAAAATTCGCGACGAACACCATTCTGTGGAGCTTTCAAAAATAGGCATACAAAAGTACTTTGATTTTTTGCGGGAAAAGCCCCTGCAATTTATTGCCCTTCAAATAAAAAAGACAAGTATGTATTTTAGCATTGTGAGGCCGTCCGGTTTTTGGT
>Ga0209542_10021776_pt1 | contig 10017 bp, 7 predicted proteins | sample RifCSPhighO2_01_FD_184028 | JGI IMG/M metagenome (GOLD analysis project Ga0209542, IMG submission 184028) | Soil microbial communities from Rifle, Colorado - Rifle CSP2_plank highO2_0.1 (SPAdes) (version 2) | ecosystem: Environmental > Terrestrial > Deep subsurface > Rock core/Sediment ...
AAAACTAATAAAACAAAAATACAAAACAAAATTCCTGGCAGTAGATTTTATAGGAAAGCAGCACATGTGTCCTATAAAAGATATCTCATCCTTAACAACATCACAATTTTATGAATACTGCAAAGATGTAAGAGAAAAAGACGAATGTTCTAATTATCTAAAATCAAAAACAAAATCAATAGAAAAAAACCTATTATTAGAAAATCTAACCAAACTTAATCCTTTAGATGTAGAAGAGCTCTGTAAATTATCGAAAGATTTCTGTCCATTTGAAATCTCATGTATTCTAGCAAGAAAAGCAAAAATAATCATTGCAGATTATCACTACATCCTTTCACCAACAATAAGAAAAATAATTTTCGAAAGAGCAAACAAATCTCTAGAAAATTCAATAATTATTTTCGATGAAGCACACAACCTACCAAGAAGAGCTCGTGAATTACTAACATCAACACTATCGACAATAACAATAGAAAGAGCAATAAAAGAAGCAAAAAAATTTTATTTCGCTACAACAGAATTGGAAAACATTCAAAAAAATCTACTTTCTTTATCTAAAAAAACACCAATAAATAAACAAGAAACATTAATAGAAAAATCAGAATTCATTTATCCAAATGAGGTAATCCTTTCTTTACAAAAGGCATCAGAATCAATTTTAGAGGAAAAAAAGAAATCATACCTTCTTTCAATAGCCTCATTCCTAGAAGCATGGAAAGGTCCTGATCATGGTTTTGCAAGAATACTTACAAAAGGAATATCATACAAAGGTAAACCTTACATTCAACTTTCTTATCATTGTCTAGATCCATCTTTACTTCTAAAACCAATAATTCAAGATTCCCATTTCATAACATGCATGTCTGGAACACTATCACCTATTGATTTCTACCAAGACATTTTAGGATTTGATAATTCAAAAACAAAAGAATACCCCTCACCTTTTCCAAAAGAGAATAGATTAAGCATGATAATACCAATAACAACCACAAAATTTACTCAAAGAAATGAACAGATGTTCCAAAAAATATCAGATATCATAACATCTCTAACAAACCAAATCCCAGGCAACATTTTAATATTCTTCCCTAGTTACCAAATAAAAGATCAGGTTTTCAAATTTATACAATTCAAAACTAAAAAAACAATATTCCAAGAAATTCCAGATTTAACAAAACAACAAAAAGAAGAAATGCTAGAAAGATTCAAAACCTACAAAAAAATAGGTGCTATTTTACTAGCAGTTTCCTCTGGCTCATTTGGAGAGGGTATTGATTTACTAGGAGATTTACTAAAAGCCGTTATCATCATTGGTTTACCATTAGCAAAACCAGACCTAGAAACACAAGAGCTTATAGAATATTATGATTTAAAATTCAACAAAGGTTGGGATTATGGTTATAAATATCCAGCTATTATTAAATCATTACAAAATGCCGGACGTTGTATAAGATCAGAAACAGACAAGGGGATTATTATTTTCCTAGATGAAAGATATGCTTGGAATAATTATCTAAAATGTTTTCCACAAGATTTAAACATAAAAATAACAAAAGAACCATACACAAAAATAAAAGAATTTTTAGAAAATAATTAATCCTTCTTAAAAGCACTACCCAAATCTACAATATACTTCCCATCAGCCATTTTATAAACTAATGGTTTTCCTTTAAACAACTCAACCAAATCAATTTCATATTTCCCAGGTTTCACAACATTCACAGTTTCTAAATCTAATATTACAGGAGCATCCAACTCCTCCAAACCAATGATATTTAACACATCCCTCTCGACTTGTATTTTCTCTTGTGCAGTTAAAGTAACCTCAACTTTTCTTTTCTCCAAACTTTCTTTCTTCATAAAGAAAAAGAACTTACCACCACAACTACAGCCCCTTAATAATTCATCGCTAGCATCCTCATATAACTTACTACATTTAACACATTGATGAGGCATTACCTCTTCCTCCTAGTCTTAATTAACAATTGTATTTTTCTAGGATCTCTTTTAATCTGTTTAACAATAGTTGCCGGACCGATTATAGTTAAACCCTCTTTATTTCCTAACAACATTTTTGTTAAACCATTTTTAATAAAATTACCAACATCTAATTTCTTAGTTCTTCTCTTACTAGGATAAATAGTACATAATTCAACACCCTTAAAAACAGAACTTATTTCTTCCATTGTTCTTTGTATTAATTTGGTTTCTTCCTCAGTATCTAATCTTCCCTCTAACAAAACAATTTCATTTCCCTTAACAATTTCTAATAATTTATTTATTCTAGCATCAGAGTTCAAATTCTCAATTTCATGATGTGGTATAAATTGTAAAGTTAACATTTTATCACCTTTTTTATCATTATTAAATTTTCCTCCTGTTTTTGCAAACTTTTTTGAAAAAGTTTATCTTACTAACTTAAATAAATTACGATAAAAATCTTCTATATTTTTATTTCTTAAAGCGCTTATTCCAACAACCTTATATTGTGGAAAAGCATTTTCTATTCTCTTAAGATTTGCTTTCCTTAAATCTGTTTTATTAGCAACAACCATAACTGGTATTTTTCTAGCAGCTAAATTCCCGATTATAGTAATATTAACCTGATCATAAGGATTTAATGTACTATCCAAAACAACTAAAACACAATCCATATCATCCAACCACCTATTGCATCTATAACACCTTTAGTAGCTTCCTTAGCTCTTTTCTTTGCTTGCTTAGCACTCAACTTAAACTTCATAAAGTTCTCATAATCAATTTTAGTAGTAATACCAGGTGTATCAATCAAATTAAAAGTTAATTCCCTACCATTAGATTTCATATTAATCTCTTCCTTAACATTGACCTCTCTTGTCTCATGAGGGATATGAGATGTTCTACCCATTTGTTCACCTAACCAATCTTGGCATATTTTATTTGCAAGGGTAGTCTTTCCAGAATTCGGAGGTCCATACACCCCAATCTTCAAATGTTTCTTCTTCTGAAATAAACTAGAAAAGAAATTTTGTATAAAATCTAAAATATCATTTAACATTATAACCTCTTTTAGCCTTTTATATTTAAATAACCAGTCTATTAATAAACCTTTCTGTGCTATATTATACAGTTTAAAACAGAAATTATTAAATATTTTTGGGTATCACTCAATTTATATGGCTTATTTAATGAGTAGAAAACAAAGAGAAGAAATAGATTTAATATATTTCCAAGAAAAAGATTTATCTACAGAAAGATTAGAGCAAAAATGTGAAACATTTCCTCAACCCCATTTTATATCATACATTCAACCAGAATTAATAGTAGCAAGTGAAAATACCACAGATGAGAAAAAAGAAAAACTAAAAATATACATACCGCCTAAAACTGATCACCAAAAAAGAGAGAACAGAAAGAACAAAAGAGGAAGAAAACACGGAAGGAATAAATCTCACATCAAACATTAATTATTAGTAAACTATTTAAATTTTAACTAATTCTTTAAAATTATGAAAGAAAAACTCAAAAGATTAAATGACTATGAGTGGGAACTAGACAAAACAGTAAGAGATAAAATGCGTGTTAAAGCTAAAATCATAGCTAACACAAAAATCTTACAAGCAATAGAAGATAATGCTATCGAACAGCTAACAAATGTAGCTTGTCTGCCTGGTGTTATAGAACCTGTTATTGGCCTTCCAGATATGCACTGGGGCTATGGTTTACCAATGGGTGCTGTTTCAGCATTTGATGAAAAAGAAGGTATCATCTCTTCAGGTTTGTGTGGTTTTGATATAAACTGCGGTGTCAATTCAATAAGAACAAACCTAACATATTCAGAGATTAAAGATAAACTAAAAGAATTAGTATCTTCTCTATTTCAAGCAATTCCCTGTGGTGTTGGTTCCAAAGGAAAATTAAAGTTATCATATTCAGAACTAGATGATGTTTTAAGTAAAGGTATTAATTGGGCTGTACAAAATGGTTATGGTACTAAAGATGATATTAAAAATATAGAAGAACATGGCTGTATGCAAGGTGCTAATCCTTCTAAAGTTTCAGATCTAGCTAAAAAACGTGGCTTACAACAATTAGGAACATTAGGAGCAGGAAATCATTTTCTAGAAATACAAAAAGTTTCTCATATATTTGACAAAGAATTTGCACAAAAACTAGGTATTAAAAATGAAAATCAAGTTTTAATACTTTTACATTGCGGTTCAAGAGGTTTAGGACATCAAATTGCTTCTGATTATTTAAAAATACAAGAAAAAGCAGTTAAAAAATATGACATATGGCTCCCAGATAAACAACTTGCATGTGCTCCAACCACATCACAAGAAGGTCAAGATTATTTTGCTGCAATGAAAGCAGCTGTTAATTACTCATTCACTAATAGATTAGTTATGACTCAATGGATTCGTGAAACTTTTGAAAAAGTATTCAACAAAACATGGCAAGAAATGGATATGCACACAATTTATGGTCTTGCCCATAATGTTGTAAAACTAGAAGAACATACAATAGAAAATAAAAAAAGAAAAGTGTATGTCCATCGTAAAGGTTCTACACGCTCATTCCCAAATGATCCAGTTTTAGTAGCTGGTACAATGGGTACCGCATCTTACATTTGTAAAGGAACAGAAATAGCTTTACAAAAATCCTTTGGCTCTTCAGTTCATGGAGCAGGACGTGCAATGTCAAGACATGCAGCAATAAAATCATACAGAGGAACAGAAATACAAAAATCCTTATTCCAAAAAGGAATAGAAAGCAAAGCAACACATCCAAAAGTGTTAGCAGAAGAAGCACCATCAGCTTACAAAGACATTGAAAGTGTAATAGAATCAATTCATGGAGCAAAAATTTCTTTAAAAGTAGCAAGGGTAGAACCTATTGGAGTTTTAAAAGGTTAAATATCCAAAACAACCCTAACCTTCCATTTCTTATTTTTCTTTAATTCAAAATTATAATAACTAACAGCCTTTACAACAGTCTCTCCTTTTTCTGGTTTTATCTCCTCTCCATAAATCTCTGCTTCTAATTGTTTCTCATCTATTTTTAGAATTTTAAACCTAGAAAAAAACATATTCTTAATATCAACCAAACTAATCAATTCCTGCAACCAATTTATCATTAAATCTTTTAAATCATCACCTTTTACTTTCACTTTAATTTTTTTTACTGATTTAACTTTATTAACTTGACAGATAACACTAAACAAAGCCAACCCAGCATTTTCAAATAATTCTTTCTCATTTTTCCCATAAGCTTCAAACATCACATCTGAAGTCAAATCCTCTATAAATTTAAATTTCATTTTTTCTTATAGTCATTATTCTTATTTTCTTCATAACTCCATACCCTCTTTTACTTGATTTTGTTTTGACATTCTAATAACAATAATTTATTAATTAATAGTAATTAGACATTAACCTATATATAAATATATTCCAGTTACATTGGCTCTATCCTAAAAGTCCAAAAATAACAACTTTTATAAATTATAAATCTCCTTAACTGTTCATGCAGAAAAAAGAGGACAAACTAAAAATAGTTCTAATTATTATCGTAGCTTTAGTTATCTTTTATGTAATAAATCCAGATTTTGTAGGTTTTGTAATACTTAAAAATGAAGCTCCAAACCCAAGTTTTGAAAGAGATTTTAATAAAGATCTTATACCAGATGAATGGTTTTTGTATAATGAAGGACAAGTCAATGTAGAATTAACCAAAGACATATTTCTTAAAGGTCGTAAATCTCTTTTAATAGAACTTTCAGAAATCTCTGATAAAATATATGGAATCAAAAGCATCCCTTTAGAAGTTGAACCAGACAAACCATACCAATTCAGAATATATGCTCAACCTCTAATTTCAGAAGGTAGATTTTCTGTAACTATTAAATGCGGTTCTGATAGCAAACAACAAGAAATAATCAACGACAAAAATAGTTTTGTAGGGGTAAAAGACATAATAGGTGAATGGGAACAAATTTTCATAACCTTCAAAACCAAAGATACTGATAATTGTAAATTACTTGCTGTTTTTGATGAAAACTCAAAAGGAAAAGTTTACCTAGATTCTGCAAGATTTGGAGAAGTAGTTAAAGAATTTGTTTGTGGTGATGGAAAATGTGATGAAGATGAAAATTGTCCAGAAGATTGTGCAGAAGCAACTTTAACAGTTCAAACTTTGAAAGATTCTTATTCTGTAAATGAAGTAGTGGAATTAACAGATCCACCAATTTTAGATACAGAGTCTGTTAATCCTGAATTCGAAGAATTTTTTCCTACATTAAATGAACCTACATCATATAAAAATATCAATGAAATTGATAATTATAAAATTAAAAATTATGGGTATATCATTGAGTTAGAAAAAGAACCCATTCTAAAACAATTAAAACAAGATTCTACTACATCAGTAGAAGATTACAAAAACCTTATGGAAGATGAGTTTTCTAATGTAAAATCAGAAATTGAATCTAAATTAGGTATTAATATTCTAGATAGTAGTTCAACACTTTCTAACAAAAATAATAAAAAAATTATTGGAAGATGGCACAATACTTTCAATGGTTTTGGATTGGATATTTCAGAAGAGCAAGCAAATGAAATAAAATCCTTACCTAAAATAAAAGGAGTATATCCTAATTATGAGGTTAAACCAACCCTTATGGATTCAATTCCTCTTATCAATGCTGATGATGTTTGGCAATTAGATAGAGATTTAAATAACTGTCAAAACACTGGAAAAGAATGTCTTACAGGTAAAGGAACCATTATTTCAATAATTGACACAGGTGTTGATTACACGCATCCTGATTTGGGAGGATGTGATCCTTACAGTGGAACTTATCAAAAGATAGACCTTTCTAAATGTTCAAAAGTTGTACATGGATTAGCTATTGGCATAGATTTCAATGAAGATGGAAGCATTTCACTTATATATTCTGATGATCCAATGGATACTTATGGTCATGGAACTCATGTTGCTGGAATTGCAGCTGGGAACGGAATATTAAAGGGTGTTGCACCAGATGCAAAAATTCATGCTTATAATGTCTTTTATGGAGAGTTTGCCAGTGTTTTTCAAATTATTGATGCTCTTGAACATTCTACTGACCCAAATCAAGATGGAGATGTTTCAGATCACGTTGATGTGGTGTCAATGAGTTTAGGTATGGATTGTATTTTGGGATATAATGAGTATTGTGGTCCAGATGATCCTCTTAATAAAGCTGTAAATAATATCGTTGAATATGGTGTTAATGTTGTTATATCAGCTGGTAATTCAGGACCATATTCTGCTACAATAGGAAGTCCAGGAACAGCTCAAAAAGCAATCACTGTGGGAGCAACATATAAGAAGGATTATCTTATTGACAAAATTTTTGATGTACGGAAGGATGAAATAACATTTTTTAGTTCAAGGGGTCCTGTTATTTCTGCAAAAGCAAGTTATTCAAAACCAGATATTTCTGCTCCTGGATCATTTATCTGTTCTGCACAATGGGAAGATGTATGGAATGATGAAAAATGTGAGGATTTAGTTGATGAAGAACATATACAATTACAAGGAACTTCAATGTCAGCACCAATGGTTACAGGCGCAGTAGCTATATTAAAACAAGCACACCCTGCTTGGTCTCCTGCAGAAATAAAACAGGCTCTTATGAATAGTGCTACCAATCTTGTAGATAATGATAATTTACCATATAATGAAAATATTCAAGGAGCTGGTAGGTTAGATCTTTTAGAAGCAGTTAAACTTAAAAAACCACCAATAGCCATATTACAACCAATTGAAAGAATAATTGCCAATCAACAAAGTGTTTTAATTTATGGAACAGCTAAAAGTAATAATCTTAAAACATATACTTTGTTTTATGATAAATTTGATAACCCAAATGATATAAAGCAATTGATATTAACATCTAGTTCTCCAGTTGATGATGGATTACTGGGAGAATGGGATATAACAAATATAGAATCTAACACATATAATCTGGAATTATTAGTTAAAGATAAATCAGGAAGTTCAAGTCGATCGAGTATTATAGTGTTCATTGATAAGGAACTTCGGGATGGATGGCCTGTCAGATTAGAAAATGAGTTTTTGAATGGGTATACACCAACAAGTATAGATATAGATGGAGATTCTTTTAAAGAAATTTTAATACAAGGACGCATGCCTTACATACTGGGAATTGATGGTAAACTCAAATGGAATTTAAACCCATACAAACCCTTAACTCCATCAGGTATGCTCCTACAACCATTTCCAACTCCTAGCGCAGAAGATATAGATAAAGATAATAAAATCGAATTGTTTTTTACAAGCGCCGAGATAAGAGATTCCTCAGATATTAATACCAACACTTTTTGTTTCAACGGATTTGAAAGTGATGGGAGTAATATATCTGGATGGCCTTTATCTTGTACTTTTAATGAGCCTATTACCTTTAATGAGCCTATTAATTTTTTTACTGGTCAATCTATTCTAGAAGATCTAGATGGTGATGGATTTATGGAATTTATATCTACTTTTAGGATAGATGATTACTCTAAAAACTTTTATGACCCTAAAACATATAGTGAGTTCTTTGTAGTTACACATGATGGAAAATCTTATAAAAATTGGCCAATTCTTATAGAAACAACTCAAGAAAATCTTAAAATTTCGACTCCTAAAACTACTGCTTCTGTTTCGGTAGGGGATATTGATAACAACGGTAAAAAAGATATTGCTGCAATTGTGTATTTTCCAAGCCAAGACCAACAAAGAAACATTATATCTTTATATATATGGGATGGTGATGGCACATTATGGGATAACTTCCCTATAAATTTTTCAACCAAAATGTTAGCTCCTACCGATTCACCTGTTCTAGTTGATATAGATCTTGATGGAGATTTAGAAATAGGTTTTGTAGTAGATACTGGCGAACACAAGTATAGAAACACAAAAGGTACTCTGATTTTTGTGCATCACAATGGACGGTATGTAGATGGTTTTCCTTTCCAACCATCTATAGATAGATTTAACCAATTAATATTTAATTCATTTTCTGTTGGAAATTTAGATGACGATTCTTATCCTGAAATTATTTTCGGAGCTAATCCAGAAGTAATTGATTTTGATTTCCTTAAAAAACCTTCTAGTATTTTAATTCTAAACCACGATGGAACAATCCTTAATGGATGGCCTCAAGAAGTTAAAGGAGCTATATGGATTCAACCAGTAATTGGTGATGTTGGTGGTGATGGGAAAGCAGATATAATCACAACAACAGGATCTGGTTATCTATATGCATGGAATAGAGACGGATCATTAATTAAAGGTTTTCCAAAATTCATATATGATACGACTCAATCAGGAGCTGCTATAGATGATTTAGATAATGATGGTAAGAACGAGATTGTTGCTGTAACAGAGTTTGGCGATGTTTATGTATGGGATACTAAAGGAAAACACAATCCTGATTCACAGGATTGGAACATGTATAGGGGAGGTCCTGAACATAAGGGAATTTATTCCAGTATCTCATTCTTGAAATCTATGATATACAATCAAGGGGGTCAACATATTAAAGGGTATCTAATAATGAAAATCCAAAAGAAAACAGATACATGGCAAGATTACAAAATAATAATAAATGATTTCCAAACAAAAACTTTAAGAACAATAAAATCACAAGAAAAATTAGCTTTAGACAAAATTTGGAAAGAGGCAGGAGCCTTTACACCAACAGAATCAGGAACTTACAGAGTTTCTGCAATTTTAGTAGATGAACAAAGAAATATCATAAAAACAAAATCAGGAGAATTAAAAGCAACTTATGAATTTAAGGTTGAATAGTAACGAATTTACAATAAACTAAATGGCGAAAATTGCATCTAAAGCAAAATTAGGTATCCCTTCTGGTTTGGGGCTAATAAAAAATATGGCATTTATTGTTGCCATTGTAAGTATCCTTACATTATTGATGCCTTTGTTTATTCCAGATCTAAAGAAGTCTTTTATTGAAACAGG
>Ga0209542_10021780_pt1 | contig 10015 bp, 5 predicted proteins | sample RifCSPhighO2_01_FD_184028 | JGI IMG/M metagenome (GOLD analysis project Ga0209542, IMG submission 184028) | Soil microbial communities from Rifle, Colorado - Rifle CSP2_plank highO2_0.1 (SPAdes) (version 2) | ecosystem: Environmental > Terrestrial > Deep subsurface > Rock core/Sediment ...
AAAACCATTACTAATATCATATAAGAATATTGGAAACATCGGAATTATAAATGAAATAAACGATAGAAATATAATTTTTTTATCAATTTTTGTAACCCAAACTTTTCTTTTTATTAATCCGTAAGTTACAAATAAAATAAAAACAGGCCACAAAACTGCTGTGAAAAGTTCTAGATTATACAAAAAAGAAAGAGTAAAGATTATTAATGGAAAATATACCATTTTTCCCAAATTCCATTTATAAAAAAAGTAAATGAAAAATAAGGTAAAAAATGGAATAAGAGTTGTATGATAAGCAAAGCGATCATTGATAACAATTAAAGGAGACGTTGCATATAAAGCAGCTGCAAAAAGTCCCGTATTTTTAGAAAAGATTTCTCCAATAATTTTATAAAAAAGATAAATAGTAAAAATTCCCAGGGCTGATGTAAAATATGCGGGCGCAATTGGATTAAAATTAAATATCCAGAAAATTACTGAAATGATATACGTCCACAAAGGTCCCTGATGAAGCCAAGTATGGCTTGAAGTTATTCCAACAAGAGGAATATTTCCCGTTAGAATCATGTCTCTGGCTGATAAATAGAACCATCCCTGATCTCCAATGAGAGTCATATACTCATTTAACTTAATAAATCTTAAAAATGCACCTAGTAGCAAAATTAAAAATATTAGAATATGATTCTTATTAATTGAAGTAAGTAAGTTTATTATAATAGCAGGTAATACGCCGTACCATTTTTTAAAATAATAAAATTTACTTTGTGAAAATATTTTTCTCATATTTTTTGCTTTTTTTGTACTTGCTCCCCACTCGTGATATAATTTTGCTCTAGGCTCAATGTAAATTTGATATCCTAATTCTTTTATTCTATTGCAAAAATCAAATTCTTCAAAGTATAAAAAAAAATTTTTATCAAAGCCTTCAACCTTCTTAAATAAATTTTTATAAATCATAAAAGCGGTCCCGGGAACAACATCAACCTCTTGTATTGCCTTTTTATCCCAATCTTTAAGCCAATAGTTTTTAGAAATAGGATTATTAGGAAAAAATTTATTTATAAATGATAATGAAAATATTGCTCTTAAAGGAGTCAGTTTGCGTAGCCCTTGAAGACTGAACGGTTCCATATTTGAGTGCACTAATAATGGCGATATTATTCCTACTTTCTTATTTTTATTTATAAAATTAAAAAGATTATTTAAAGTGGAATCAAATACTTTTGTATCCGGATTTAGAAAAAATAAAACATTTCCCTTTGAATATTTTGCACCTAAATTACAACCTCCCCCGTATCCTAAATTCCCGGAAGATTCAATATATTTAACTTGCGGAAACTTTTCATTTAAATTTTTTCCAATTGTCTTTTTTTCATCGTTATCAATCACAATTATTTCATAATTTTGATTGGGTGGATAACGATATATAGAATCTATGCATTCAATAAGCTGTTTTTTAACTTTATAATTAACTATAATTATAGATAACATATTTAAATAAATTTAATTATTTTTTTATAAACTTATTAATAATTCTTTCAAATTCTCTAATACGCTTGCTCCATGCCCACCTACCAATGGCTATATTTCTGCCATAATTTCCAATTTGATTTGTTTTGCTAGGATTATCTAACAACCATTTAACTTTTTCTGCTATCGCAAGAGGGTTTCTTGGGACTAAAAATCCTGTTTTCCCATCTATAATAGTTTCTCTATATCCCCCTTCATCTACGGCTAAAACAGGTAAGCCGCAGGACATTGCTTCTAAAATTGTTAAACCAAAAGGTTCATTTCTCCCTAAAGCAAGTAAAATTTTTGCTTTATTATAATTATTTACTAATTCGGAGTCAGAGATGTATTCATCATTCAAACCCAACACTTTAACCTTAATTTTTTTGTCCAATTGCTTTATTATTTTACCAAGTAAATCTGCGCCTTTATTTATTGAGTTTCCTCCTATAAACAAAAGGTCATATTCTTTAATCAATTTTATTGGATGAAATTTTTTCTCGTCCACCCCAAGATAACAAACAATTGAATCAATCCCATATGCTTTTTTTATATTATTTTTAGTAAAATATGAGTTTGAAAGTATATGATCAGCTTTTAATATATTTTCTTTATCAATTTTTTTTCTAATCGTTCTGTTTATTTTTTCATAATTTTTTTTTATAAAAAATAAATCCTTTGAAATGCCGAATTTTTTCTCATATACCATTCTTAATGTTTCCTGACAATAATAAACTTTTATTGTTTTTAAATATTTTAGAATAAAAGGAGCCTGAGTAAATTTTGATGGATGGATAATAACAAAATCATAATTCTTACTGTCTATCTTTTTGGCTATTTTTTTATGAAGAGCTGATAATTTTATCAGCTCAATACTATCTTTATATGACTTGACTCTCCAATTTTTCCCCTGCCAAATTTTTGGAGTAAATTTATAATAAAACGTATTATTAAAAGATTGTTTTATTTCTTTATCATTACTTTCATCAACGTAATATAAATCAACTTTATTGCTTTTTTTTAACCGTTTCCCATATTCACCGCTGACTCTTCTTGCCCCACCATAAGGCAATTCATGAAAAAATGCAATATTCATACTTTGGTCATCTTTTAGTTACAATTTTAAGTCCATCGGTAAAATGCCAAGTGACTATCTGGCTCCAAGAATTTATTAATAAAAAATTTTTCTTTTTTTTAAGCAATGACATTATATATATAAAAATCAAGCTTGTAGAGCTTGAGGTAGCCCCTAAAAACCACGCTAAAATTACGTAAATTTGAGAATGATATTTTTTAAAAAAAACGTAAGTACTTTGAAGGTAATATGGTGATGACTGTGTTATTTTTACCTTTGACGATTCTCCACCATAATGAATGACTCCCTCAGCATTTGGTAGGTATTGTATTTTCCAATTCTTTGAGATCAATCTTTTACAGAAATCCGTTTCTTCGCGATAAAGAAAAAATCGTTCATCAAAAAAACCTACATCTGCAATCGTAGATCTTCTTGTCAATATAAATACCCCCATAATATGCTTGGGAGATATTTTTTTGAAATGATCCTTAAGAGGATAATGTATTGGGTGATATTCTTTTGAAAAAAAATTCAGTAATTTATAAAGTATATAGTTATATTCAAGAAGATGACTTAATAAATTAGGAAACTCTTTATATGCTGATTGCAGTAGTTCATAGCTTGGGGTAAATATCCTACAACTAAGCAGGCCGATTTTTTTATGTTTTTTCATGTATTCCAAGAGATAACTTAAGGTACCAGGTAGAATTTCTGTGTCAGGATTTAAAATTAATATATATTCTCCACTAACAAAACGTAGGCCTTGATTTATAGCTTTTGAAAAACCCAAATTTTCTTTATTCCTAATTATTTTTATTAACGGAAACTCCTGAGGAATTACTTCAAATCCTTTTTCTTTAGACGCATTGTCGATTATAATTACTTCTAATTTTTTTAATTTCTCGCGGTAAATTGACTTTATGCATTTTTTAGTCAAGTCAAATGCATTAAAAACAACAATGATTACAGATAATTTCATAACGAAACACTATTTTAAATTTTTAATAATCTTCAAGGTATAATAAATATTAAATGGAAGACTAATTAAAGACCCAATTACTGCCGAAATTGCTGCTCCAATAATTCCGAATTCTAATACTAAAGGGATAATCGTAACGCAAAGAGCGAATGTTCTTACAAACGCGACAATTGTCCCATAACGTTGTTTCCCTACTGCAAGATAAAGTGTTGTTTGTGGTACTGCTATTATCTGAACCAATCCAAAAACTGCAAGCACCCTAACTACAGGCACAACTGATAACCAATTGGAGCCAAGGATAATTATTACTAAATTTTGCGCAAAAAAGAATAATGCGATGCAGATGGGTAACCCCAGTAAAAACATCATAAACGATGTTTTTAAAAATGCCCTTCTTAGCCTATTATAATCGTTTGAAATTTTTGAATATACAGGAAAAGTCACTTGAGAAATTATATCTACCGATTCTCCTATAGGGATTGTCGCTAGTCTATATCCCATTTGATATAATCCAAGAGGCGTAACTCCTAGAATTTTTCCTACAACGACGTTGTCTCCATTTTGAAATATGTAGTTTAAGACACCAGATGCTGTTAGCCATTTTCCTTTATGTAATACTTCTTTTACGGATTGAATCTTGAAAATAAATTTAGGCACGGGTTTTGCTAGAATAAAGGATAATAATACCTCAAAAACAACACCAACTATGAGTCCAAAAATCAACCCTGACGCTTGTCTAGTAATGAAAACAAATCCTAACGAAACTAACGAATCTACAACGAATATTGAAGACCTAAACCAAAACTCTTTTCTGAACGTCAGCTCTTTTTGAAATAGTATAACTGCAGGATTGATGAAGCCTCTCAGCAATGGAACTATACTTATCATTAAAAGTAGTAGATAAGAGTCAGGAGAATGAAAAAAATTAGAAACAAAAGATGATGTTATAATTACTATTAAAAAAATCAGCACTCCTCTTATGATTGACACAATCCAAGCAGTATCTAAGTATTTATTTATATCTTTCTTTTCTTGAATGAGAAATACATTTATACCAGTTTCGGTAAATATTTCTATAAAAACGAAGGCAAGAATTGCAACACCGTAAGTTCCAAATTCCGCTGGCGAAAGAAGTCTTGCTAAAATTGCAATTCTTATAAAAGTAATACCTTTTATTACAAAATGCAATAATCCTATCCATGAAATTCCTTTTAAAGTGTCTTTTGTATAACCCATACTAATTCTTACTGGAATTATATCAGGTTTCTTGTTTTTAATAGAGCGACACCGAAGAATAAATTCACCAGATCTTCTCTAAAGTTTTAAAGTCCATAAGTATCAGCTCTCCCTTGAAAGATTTATTTATTTCTATTTTTTTTAAAATACGGTCTTTATAAAAAAGCGGAATACTGGAAAGATTAACTATGCACGGTTTAGTTGATAAACACGATATAAAACTGACTACAGTTGATTTATTATCCTGAGTTTGTATTTTCATATAACTTCTGTCCCCCCTAGCTAAGGGTTTTGTAAATTTAATGATAAAAACTTTATTATGGGAATCAATTTTTGAATTTTCAAGAAAAATATTTATCTTTTTATAATCTCCCGACTTAATCAAAATTTTGTTTTCTGGCAAGTAAATACTTTTAGATTTATATGTCCCCTCTGAAAGAGGAATATTTTTCAAATCAATATTTAACAAATAATTTTTGTATTCTCTTTGCTGATCTAATACTTTATAACCAAAGAAATCATTATTTTTTTGATGTTCTAAAATTAAGTGATTATCAATTGATGTAAGCGGATAATAATTATTCAAGATATATCTAAATAATAAATTTTGTCTGATATAGTCGGGCACACCATCCTGTAGAAAAGACATATCTGTATTTAACGTAATAAATTTAATATAATTATCTTCGATATATTTTATAGTTTCTGTTTGTTTCTTTACAGATGAACCCTCAAAAATTGCATTGTAATATGGCGGTTTTTGCCCTAAAAGAATATAGAAAGCTGAATCGCCGGTTGGAAAACTAAATATTTTATTATTAAAGTCTCGTTTTTTTTTAAGCAATTCAATAACTTTTGCATAAGATGAATTTTGAGATAGAAATTTCGTTAGATTGCTGTCATAGCACTTATTTACAATCGATCGTCTTGCGGATATACTAATTATTTTAAAGTTTATCTCCCGATTGGGAACGCTAAGACTAAATAAAGCTACAGTTAGCAAAATGAATAAGGAGTAAAATATTTTTTTATTTAAGAGATTTACAGGTAAAGCATAAATAAATTCATACATTATTATCATCAGAAGAATTAGCGAAACAAATGTAATTTGAAGATCGATAGATCTTACTATGCTTTTCTGCTCTAGAATTAGAATATCAATAATTAAAGCAATTTGAAAAAAAACAGTCAGACTAACTTTGTGCTTAAGGTAAAAAAATCTATAAAGAACACTGAAAATGCTTGTAAACAAAACCAACAGTGTAGATATATTAGATGGAGAGTCTACGAAGGAGAAAAATGGCGTTTTTGCAACTAAAGCTATATCTCTAACTTCATTAAAATAACTTGCAAACAACAACAAATTCTTATGATAGAGAGAAAATATTATTAGCGGGGTGATACCAATCATAAACCCAAAGAAAACGATTCTTATTTTGCCAAGAGATTGAACGAGATTTTTGAAAGAGAAAAAACTTATTTTTTTCGATTTAATTAGCTCGTTAACTAAAAACAATAGAAGAAAGGTTGATACAGTATAGACACCAATATCAGGAATAAGGAAATTCAGCAGGCCTAGAAATATGCCTACCGTAAACAACTTTAACATTTGATCTTTGTTTAGGTAGAGGATTTCAGCAAAGATAAGAGATGAAACGACGAATATACCATATCTTGAAAACGTATCAAACCCAACTATTTTAGCAATGAAATAGTATAAAACAACTTGCGAAAAGAATAAGAAGTATATATCTTTAAATATTTTCTTAAATAAGATAAAAAATAAAGTAAATAAAATAGGTGGTATAAAAGAGTTAATAATAAAAAACAATAAATTACTATTTCTGAAAAAGGTTAATAAGCCATACGGATAAAACAAATCTTTGTATGGTACATATCCATTTATGGCCGAGTAGTTCCATAATAAAAATTCCTGTTGATCGAAACTATGATAATTTAAATATCCACTACAGATATCAACTATATGAGACAAAGATAAAAAAGAAGATAAAGCAAATATAGCAATCAAATCTTTATTTTTACTTAATAATTGCCGTATGGTCTTCATTTATTTCTGTTAAACTTATAAAAAATAATAAAAGTTAAGATTGGAATAAAAAATAAAAAAAAGAAAAATAAAGTATCGAAGTATAATGGATATCCAAAGTATTGAGAAAATCCGATCAGTTTGTCAGCATTTATCTCCGGCGGAGGAAAGATCGTACGGATCTTTTTGAAGCCAAATAATAAAAGTATATTTAAAGTAGAAGAAATAAGTATGCTTTTAGTAATTATTTTTTTCATACATCTATTAGACCTGATTTAAAGATTAAATAATTAATTATAGAATTCTAATATTTATTTTTTGTATACCGATATGCCTTCTGGGTATGCATATAGCCCCAAAAAGGGATAGTAAAAATAATTATCAAAAATTCCGTATAGAGAAAACTCCCATGTAAAATAAGCAATTTTATGATATTTTTCTTTTTTTAGTCTGGCCACAAGATTGTTTTTATTTGAGAATTTATAATATTTTTGCTCATAGTTAACGTTAGAAAGTATTATATATTCAGGTAAATTTTTGCTGTATGTATCTACGATATGGTAATTATAATAATTTTTATAGTTCGAATCGTATTGCTGATTATAAAAATCCTTTAATATATAATCGGGTTCAAATTGATAAATCGGAACGTTCTCCAGTCCAATATTTGTGTGTTTTGGTATATTCTTTATGATCCATTTTGATGATGCCTCTTGCGGAAGAGTAGAAACTTTTAAGGCTACCCATAGGTAGGATTCAAAAATTTGAATAGAAAATAACAAGAAAAATAATCCAAGAATTATTTTTTTAAATGTTAAATTATTTTTTATAAATGAATAAATATCATTAAAAGCAAGTAAATTTATAATTACTATGAAGGGCAGTAAAACTAGAGCCCTATTAGCGCTTATTCCTATATTTAAAGAGATAAGACTTACGATAAATACAGCTAAAGATATCAATAAAAATATTTTTAAGTTAAGGCTTATGTAATTTTTTTTAACAAAATTCCTAAAGGAGGAAGCTAGGAGAAAAAACGCTGAAAAAATGGAAAAATAGAAAAACATATGACCAAAAATTATAGGCATTTTATGAAAAAAAGTAATATTGAAAAGTGAGTCATTTAATTTAATATTTGTTGCTGTTTGATTAGGAAGTAATATAAGATTTTCATATAAATATCTGTATAAACTTTTTCCTCCAAAAATTAAATCCGGTATGCCAAAGAAAACAGAAATTATCGCAAAAACTGTAAGTCCAGAGAAGAGAACAAAATATTTCTTATTAAAATTAGGTGTAAATAAAAAGTAAGCTAAAATTATTATAGGAAGCAATGCCACGCCTGTAACTTTTACTGAAAAAGCAATTCCCGCAAAAAAACTTCCCAAAATAAAATCTTTTTGTGTGGGTGAAAAATAATATTTAATTAAAAAATACAATGATAAAACTATCCAAAATACAAGAGCAATATCATATTTAAAAAAATTACTTAAAGAAAGCCACACCGGAGTAACAAAAAAAAGTAGAACTGCTAAACTATAATTTACTTTTAAAAGTCTGGCTATTTTTGATACTACTACCAGGGTCAAAACACCGAAAAATAAAGTTATTAATCTTAAAACTACAAATAGTTTTTCCTGTTCATACAAAGAATCTACAGCTGACTTAACTATGAACGGATCAATAATCTTTAAAAGATAAAATGGAACAAGTAGAATTCCAGATACGAAAAACTGAAACATGGATCCATTTGCGGATCCTTCAATGTTTGGCGTACCAAACCAAAAAACCGACCTTACTGCCTGTAACTGATGCCATTCATCCATTTGATATGAAAAAGGGTGATTTTGATTTGGAATTCCGGATCTAATTACCAACAGCATTGTAATAACATAAATTATCAACAAAGTAATTAATGTAATATTCTCCTTAAGCACTGTTTTATAATCTACTTTAAATAAATATTTAATCAAACCAAAACTTGTTCCCATTAAAACAGCTAGATCTGAGGTTATTTGAAGAACAGGTAGTATGAAAAAAGCCTTTACGTTTTTAATATACCTATAATTTTTGTTTATTGACCACATAAGATACAGAACCGGAGAAAATATTAAAAGTATTAATAATAACAAAGACTTAAGCAAGAAGGTTAAGATTATTAAATAGAGATAAAAAGTGTATCTTGTAAAAATTAATAAAACCCTATCTCTTATTACTCCTGATTCTACGTCCCCATACGCAAACCTAAAAAACATAATGAATGCATCTCTTAAATTTTTTCTTGGAACCCAATTAGAAATTGCGTCTTTGACAAACATCATTTTTGTGTTATTCGCTTTTAGCTTATTTGCAAAAGCATAATCCTCATTATGTGATAAAGTCTCATCAAAGCCTCCGATTTTTTTCCAAACAGACTTTCTCAAGGCCATCGATCTTGTGGCCGGCAAAAATTCTTTATCATTAATTTTATCTTGCATTACCAAAACATAGGGAATTAAAGATTTTTGAAAAATATTTGAGTGAATACCCTTATAATATCCTGCAACAACATCAATTTTTTTATTCTTAAATGGATCTGTAATCTCCTGTACCCATTTTTTGTCGATAATACAACCTGCATCAGAGATTGCAATTATTTCATTTCTAGATTTATTAATTGCTTCATTTCTTCCGACAGATCGATTGCCTTTTTTTATTAATACCTTAAAATTCAATTGATTTTTATATGATCTGATTTTTTCTTTTATTCTAGCTAAGGTTTTATCTGCGCTTCCACCATCAACGATAATAATTTCATCAGGCAATACCGTTTGAGAAAATATCGAGTCTATAAATGCCCCAATTGATTGTTCTTCGTTAAAAACCGTGGTAATTAGAGTTACTTTACTGCTTTTCATTTGTAAATTGAAATTATACCATTTTTATAGCCTGCGCAACTATTTTTTTTGACTTTTTAATTTAATAAAATATAATTATAAGGAACATTCAAGTAATTGACAATTTCTTTTAACTTAGGCTCGGTATTATTTTTATGAAGGTCTCGATTATAATTCCTGCGTATAATGAGAGCGAAACAATTCTTACTCTTCTCAAAAAAATTTCACGCATACCAACATCAAAAAATCAAAAAGAAATAATCATTGTAAATGATGGATCAACTGACGATACC
>Ga0209542_10021781_pt1 | contig 10015 bp, 11 predicted proteins | sample RifCSPhighO2_01_FD_184028 | JGI IMG/M metagenome (GOLD analysis project Ga0209542, IMG submission 184028) | Soil microbial communities from Rifle, Colorado - Rifle CSP2_plank highO2_0.1 (SPAdes) (version 2) | ecosystem: Environmental > Terrestrial > Deep subsurface > Rock core/Sediment ...
ATCATCAGTATAACTATTCCCAAAAGGAAATATTTTAAATTTTTTCGCTGATGACTGCCACTTGGATCAATTTGACGATTAGGTGAGGCGATTTGATTAGGGGGATTACGGCGAAAGATCATGGAACTTATTACAGAACTTGCTTTCGTAGATCTTCAACTGATTTTTTGAGCGAGAGACAGGAAACGCGAGGAAGCATACAAGAAAATTGTACGTTGACGAGCGGTTCGTGGCTCGCAGCCAAAAAATCAGCAGGAAGATTAGAAATGGAGTTTTGTAATGAGTTCATATTAATACTTTAACATAGGGCCGATTCTTAACCTAGTAGCGAACGGTGGCTTTTTTAACAATCTTGGGCGAGGTACGTGTGAGTTGATATAGGGCTCTCTCAAGAGAATCTCCGTCTAATTCGACTATCGGTTTGTCAAGTAACCAACCGAGGGTATTGGCGGCCGCCACACCCATTCGAGTACCGGTGTATGAGCCGGGACCAACGAGTACCGCAATCTGTTTTATGTCTTGAGGGACAATCTTGGCGGATTTCAGTTGTTGGTCGGCCAATACCTGTAAATCTTGGGCCCGAACGGGGGCAATTCTCTTCTCAATTTTATCGTCGATAACTAATGCCACACTGGTTTGATCGCGACTGGTCGTATCAAAAACCAAAATTGGCTGAAAAAGTGAATTGGCGGGTTTGGTCATCAATTATTTCTAGTTTGATGGTCTTAATATTTTTTGGCAAATATTGATGGCCGATCTCCGGCCACTCAATAATAGTTACCGTTGATTGATCGCCCAAGTAATCTTGCCAACCAAAAGTAGCTAATTCCTCTGGTTTCAGGCGATAGAAATCGAGATGAACAACTTCTCTGATACCGTTGTAATCGACGGGATAATGTTTTTCAAGCACGAAAGTCGGGCTAGTGACCCGACCTTCATATCCCATTTGCCGCAAGATATGTTGGGTTAAGGTTGTCTTACCGCTCGCTAACGGCCCGGACAGTGCTAAAACATCGCCGGGAAATAGTTGGCTAACAATATTTTCCGACAACTTAGGAAGATCTTCCATCCGAACTAACATCGTTCCCGGGCAGGGATTCGGACCCCGATTAACTGGACCAAAACCAGCCGTCCTACCATTAGACGACCCGGGAGTACTACTGTATTTTACCTTAACAGCTTCATTTTGTCAGCCGAAATTTAACAAATTTTGTGTCTTACACCCTTGATGACATATATGTCATCAAGGGTGTTTTCGACTTTAATGGGTTGATTTTACTAGTAAATATGGTATGATTGGCTCGAAGTCGAAACGATCGCGCTCATTTACAATAGCTTTTCAGCCGTCGGCAATCAGCTCACAGCTCTTTCCGTTCGGAAATTGCCGAAAGCCGAAAGCTCCAAGCTGAAAGCCCCCTGTAAGGGGTGAGGAAAGTCCGGGCACCAAAGAGTCGCGTTCCAGCTAACAGCTGGCTGTCGCAAGGCAAGGGAAAGTGCAACAGAAAATATACCGCCGAACCAGTGCGAAGCAATGGAGCATTCAGCACGTGGCAACAAAGTTGCCACTCACAGCCATCAGCTTTAAGCATTTTGCTGATAGCCGATAGCTGACAGCTGATAGCCCCACTGCTTCGCAGTGGTGGCAAGGTTGAAAACGTGAGGTAAGAGCTCACGGCTTCGTCTGGCAACAGGCGTCGCTGTAAACCCAACGTGGTGCAAGTTGAGTGGCCCCGCACTTTCACCTAAACTTTGATCGAATTGCCCCTAAAGGGCAACTAGAACTCTGGATGGGTAAAGTGTGCTGTCTCGCGCAGTGTGTGCGGGGCTCAACGCTTAGACAGATGATCGTTATCCGTGCTTCGCACGGTGGCATTCAGCATTCAGCTTTCGGCAATCAGCATTGGTATTTATCTTAAAATTTATTAGATTGCCTTTGCTGATAGCTAGTGGCTGTTGGCTGATAGCTACTATGCGGAGCATAGTATACAGAACCCGGCTTACCGACTTCCTGAAAAAGATTCCACAAGGGATCTTTTTTGGTCCAACAACACCGAATACAAAAAAAAATTGCACCAAAGGAATGTTTGTCTTGACTTCTCGGGCTAAAAGTGATAATTTATATCAGATTCGAAGCACCTTTTTGAGCAAAGCGAAATTGTCGCGAGTTAATTCTCCGATGGTGTTCACCGGTCAGTCGACGTTCCATTTGGTGGGCGAACTCCACCACGAGTTGGATTCTGAAGGTCGAAGACTTCGTGAGTGGGTAGGAGGGAAGTCCTACCACGGTGAAACCGTTGAGTTCTTGAGTGGCGAATCTATGGGTCGCTTCAATATCGTCTTCTGCGGCAATGACCGCCAGGCGACTCGGACGCCCTGCCAACAACTCCTGATGGAGCCGTGCAAGTCGCGCTAAGGCATTCAGCATACCGCCGGGGGAACGAAACCCCGGCACTTTTTAATTTAAGGGTAGTTTTTTTAAAAATGTTCGTCGATGCAATACCGTTGGGCCGAAAGCATTTAGGGCTTCGTTGTGCTCTTTGGTGCCGTAACCAGCGTTTTTTTGCCAGTTAAAATCAGGCAGAAATTGATGATAAATTGCCATCAATTGGTCGCGGTAAACCTTGGCCATAATTGACGCGGCGGCGACTGGGTAGAACAACGAATCACCACCAATTGCACTGATGAACCGACCACCTCCACCCGGCGGGTGGAGGTGGTCGGTTAAAAGCAGGTCGAATTGAAGGTTGGCTAAAGCCCGTTGATAGGCCAAGTCAAGGGCGACCTTCAAACCCAGCTGATCGATTTCTTCATTACTGGCTTGGCCAAATGATATTTGCATAGAGTACTGGGCAATTTGGTTAGCGAACAGACCCCTCTGTTTGCTAGATAACAGCTTCGAATCGGTAATACCATCTATCGGCTGATAGATTTCGACCGCCCCGACTACTAACGGACCGGCTAGGGCACCACGACCAACTTCATCCACGCCAACAATTCGTTGGTAACCAAGTTTTTGCAGCTCCTTGAGAAAGTCGGGGTTAGGCCTTGGTGGCCGAATCGGTTTTTTTGACTGGCTCGTTGGTTTTAAGAAATTGGCCGGTGATTGATCGGGCATTGGTCATAATATCCTCCGGTGTGCCTTCGGCGACAAGTTCACCGCCACGATTTCCCCCATCCGGTCCGAGATCAATCACCCAGTCAGCACATCTAATTACCTCAAGATTGTGCTCAATAATGACAACGGTATTACCTTTATCAACCAATTGGTAGAGAACTTTCAGTAAGCGTTGGATGTCGTCAAAATGGAGACCGGTGGTTGGCTCATCAAGAATATAGAGAGTCTTGCCAGTCTCGCGCTTAGCTAATTCGGTTGCTAACTTAATTCTTTGGGCTTCACCACCCGAAAGAGTAGTGGCTGGCTGACCGAGACGCATATAACCCAAACCGACCGCTCGAAGAACCTCTAATTTTTCTGTCACCTCAACACTGCCACCAAAAAAGAAGAGAGCTTCTTCAACCGTCATCCGCAAAACATCGCTAATATCTCGATCGAGATACTTTATCTCTAACGTTTCACTATTGTAACGCTTGCCCCGACACTCGACACAGGGCACGTAAACATCGGGCAAAAAATTCATCTCAATCTTCATCTGACCGTCGCCACGGCAATTTTCGCACCGACCACCACGCAAATTAAAGCTGAAGCGCGACGGATCGTATCCGCGTTCAGCCGCCTCACGAGTGTTGGCAAATAATTCCCTGATCGGCCCTAACGTACCAGTATAAGTGGCCGGGTTAGAGCGAGGCGTCCGACCGATCGCCGATTGATCAACGTTTATAATGTTGTCAATATTTTCGATCCCCCTAATTTCTTGGTGAGGAGCGGCTAGAGTTGGCGATGAGTGAAAATGATTTTCTAGCGCCACGGCTAAGGTATTTTCGATCAAGGTTGACTTACCGGATCCAGAAACACCAGTAATGCAGATAAGACGGTTTAAGGGGATTTTAACTGAAATGTTCTTAAGATTATTGCCCGAAGCGTTGACGATCTCCAGGATGGTCGTTTCGTGATCATGTCGATGACCGGGCAGTTCAACTTTTTTCCGACCAGAGAGGTAAGCACCGGTGATAGACTTGGGATTGCTCTTGATTTGATCTGGTGTCCCTTCGGCGATGATCTCACCCCCCCACTCTCCCGCTCCCGGTCCCATGTCGATAATATGATCTGCGATCAACATCGTGTCTTTATCGTGTTCGACCACAATGACGGTATTACCCCGTTCCTTAAGTTCGGAAATTGTTTGGAGGAGCTTTTGGTGATCGCGAGGATGTAAGCCAATCGAAGGTTCATCAAGAATATAAATAACTCCCGTTAAACCGCTCCCAAGTTGAGTCGCTAAGCGAACTCGTTGGGCTTCACCACCAGCCAGGGTTGAGGTAGTTCGATTTAATGTCACATAGCCCAGACCGACTTCCAGTAAATAATTAAGCCGCTCAGCGACTTCTTTAATGATCGGGGCGGCAATTTTTTCATGAACGTTGTGTTCGAAAACTACTTTTAGTCCCTCAAAGTACTTCGATGCTTCCTCGATATTCAAACTCGTGATATCGATGATATTCTTGTCCTGAATTTTAATCGACAGCACCTCAACTCGAAGTCGTTGACCGTGACAAGTTTGACAGATTCGCTCAACCATATATTTTTCAATCTCTTGTTTTAGGTAATCAGAGTCTGTTTCGCGATAGCGACGCTCCAGATTGGGTAGAACACCCTCAAAGAGTTCCGAATCGCCGTTGCCCGAACCGGGCTCACCAGAGAGAATGATATTTAAGGTACTTACCGGTAAGTTACCGACTGGCGTATCGAGACTGAAGCCGTATTTTGTTGATAGAGTATTGAGAGTCTTTTGGTACCAGTTGGAGTGACTGGTGGTTCGACTCCACGGTCGAATCGCTCCTTCGGCCAAAGTTAAGCGCGGGTTAGGAATGACAAGATCTTTTTCGGCCACCATCTGTAAACCGAGTCCTTGACAGGTTTGGCAAGCCCCTTCGGGATTATTGAAAGAAAAAAGTCGGGGTTCAATGTCAGGAAATTGCCAACCGCAATGACTACAAGCATATCGTTGAGAGTAGAAGCGTTCCAAACTGGAATCGATGCCGAGAGCCAAAATTAGTCCGTTACCAAGTTTCATTCCCTTATCAACCAGCTTCAATAGCTCGATATGGGCAATACCGGCTGATTGTTCGTTGGAAACTGGAAAATTCTGTTGACCAACTAAGAGTTCTAGCGAGTGTCGTTTGTTTTTGTCAATTTCCAGCGCCAACGCCTCGTCAATGTCCATCTCAACACCATCAAATCGAACTCGGACGACATTCGCTTTTTTAGCTTGCTTTAGGTGATATTTATGTTCGCCTTTGCGATTTTGGACAACGATGGCGCATATTTTCACCTTGAGAGTCTCGCCTTCCACGAAGTCGCGCATGACTAACCGGGCGATCGACTCAATGGTTTGGGGTTTAATGGCAAGATTACATTTGGGACAAAACGGGGTGCCGGCACGGGAGAAAAGTAGACGCAGAAAATCGTAGATTTCTGTCGCGGTGGCCACAGTTGAGCGAGGGTTACGCGAGGCAGTCTTCTGATCAATGGCAATGGCCGGGGAAAGACCTTCGATATAGTCAAAATCCGGTCGTTCGATGTCACTCAAAAATTGACTGACATATGAAGACAAACTTTCGACGTAACGGCGTTGACCCTCGGCAAAAATGGTATCAAAGGCTAGGCTTGATTTACCTGAACCAGATAAACCGGTAATAATCGTGATCTTGTTCTTCGGGATGGTGACGTTAAGGTTCTTGAGGTTGTGTGTCCTCGTCCCGACAATTTGGATGTAGTCTTGGCTGTCTCGATTGTGAGTTGAATGGTTTGGTTTGATATTTGGCATTAGCTATCTCAGAATTAATTGATTTTGTATTTTTTACCCTGTGATGTCGGAAATTATACATAATTCGAATACATGAGTCAACCCGAACCCACGGGGTAAGTCTAAAGCTTCAAGTCTAAAGTCTGAACTAACTATCAAGTTTTAAGTAATTAAAGTAATAGAGACTTGGAACTTGTTACTTATGACTTAGTTTAGACTTTAGCCTTCAGATTTAAGACTTACCCTAATGACTTTAGCCTTGTAACTTCAGACTTATGTGTGGGGTCTTGCAATTAACTGAAATATGTCTAATACGGAAGTAGTCGGACAAAAATATTAAAGGAGGTGTGAGTTGAAAGGAACAATGGAAACAAGCGGTCCTGGGACAACAGTTGGGGTTAATGTCGCTTTGTCTGGAACATTGAAAGATCAAAGCGATATCTCGGTCTTCGGCATGGTTGAGGGAGAAGTAATATCTGAAAAATCAGTCACGATCGGTCAATCAGCCCAGGTTAAAGGTCCAGTCAAGGGTGAGTTGGTGACAATTTCTGGAGTGGTTCGTGGCGCTATAACCGCCAGTGAAAAGCTGGAACTTTTGGAAACCGGCAAGATTTTCGGTAGCATCTCAACTAAAAATCTAGTCATCCACACCGGTGGGATATTTGTCGGCAAGTGCGAGATGCCAACTGGTGAAGAAACAGTTGGGGAACCGGAGGTAGAAGCCGATCTAGAACCCTCCCAAGCCAATTCCGAAGCACTGATTCCGGACGAAGAGTAGTCCTCGATGTATTACTACATCATGGAGCCACCGTCCACTCGGGCGGTTCGCCAAACCTATCAGAGATTGCGCGATCAACTGACTAATCTCGGCATCGCTGGTGAGATGATGGCGGCGAGTCCAGCTCGGTCACCCGAGGAATTAGCGACGATGGGGCTCGATAGAGGATATAGTACGATTGTAGCTGTTGGGGGTGATGCCTTTGTCAACAATATTGCTCAAACTGTCATCGGTCAGGCAGTGTTAGGGATTATACCGATCGGCGAGGCCCAGCAAGTTTCAGAGCTGATTGGGACAAATAATATTAGGACGGCAGCCGAATTTTTGAAATTTAGGCGTTTGAGTACTTTTAATACTGTCACTGCCGAACCAGAATCGTTAATTTTCCTTGATGCGGTGATTGAGCCGCCTAGGATGGCTAAAGTAAGTTTTGTGATTGACGGTAAGTTACGTGGCTACGCCTATTTTAATAAATTAACCGTCACTCGAAATCTAGAGATAAAAATCGAAAGCCAGCATCTAGTTGAGCCTCATAAAATATTAGGACTTTTTTCGGTTGGTGGCACTGTGATCAGATCCGAGAGTCAATTTCACGGCCGAGCCGTTCGTTTGACTACTGAACCTGAACTAGCCCTTTTGGTTCGGGGTCAACCACTCGCCAAAACCCCCGTTCAGCTTCGATTAAACCCAAATTCCTTGAAAGTTATCACGAAGCGTGGTAGTATTCTCTAGAGAATGGGACAAATCTTCGTCTCGGTTCAGGATGTACTTTAACCGATTCATTAATTCGGCTAGTTTGGAACGGGGTTAAAATCGAGCGCAAACTACTCATTAACGAGCAGATTGTGGCCAACGAGGTATACCTGATAATGCCTGATGGACGAACTGCTGGAAACGTATCAATTGACCAGGCAAAATATCTCGCTAGTCAATACGAACTAGACCTAGTCTTGATTAATGTTAATGCTAGTCCGCCGATAGCCAAGATTCTTGACTACAACAAATTTCGCTACCAACAGGAGAAACAAGCTCGAGGTACTAGTAAGAAAGTGAGTCAATTGAAGGAGGTTCGACTGAGCTATCGGATTGATCCCCACGATTTAGCCACCAAGGCCAATCAAGCCCGGAAGTTTCTTGAGGATGGCCATCTGGTCAGAGTTTTTATAAAACTCCGGGGACGAGAAAACCTCTTTCCCGAACAAGCCAAGACCGGATTGGAAAAATTTCTCGAGCTTTGTGGCGGACAGTGGGAACAGTCGATCACTAGAGTTGATAAGCGAATCCAAGCCGTTATAAAACCAAAAAAATAATTATGAAAAATTACGAATTACGAATAACGAATCATAAAAACCTAATCAACCAGATTAGTTATTCATTATTGAGATTTCGTTATTCAATTTCTAGAGGAAATTGCTAATGCCAAAACTTAAAACCCACAAATCAAGTTTCAAACGAGTTGCTCGCTTAAGCGGGACCGGTAAACTAATGATGCGCAAAATGTCAGTAGCTCACCGAGCTCGCTTCAAGTCCAAACGAGCGAAACAACTTTCGACTCAAAATTTCGTCTCGACGGGTTTGATCGCTAAAAAAATAATCAGAATGGCATTTAGATAAGATGAATTTCAAATTTCAAATTTCACTGCGACCGAAGGAAGAAGCGAGCAAAGCGACAAATTTCAAATCAATTTTCAATAGTTTAATTTTAAATTCAATCAATCGAAATTCAATCGAAATTCAAAATTCGAAATTCAATATTCTAACAAACCGGAGGTTTATCTAATGGCACGAATTAAACGAGCCATCCAAGTTAAGAAACGACACAAGAAAATCCTGCTGGCTACCCGTGGTTATAAACTTGGCCGAAGCAAACTTTTTCGCCAAGCTAAGCAGGCCTATATCAAAGCCGGTCAATACGCTTATCGCGATCGCCGCAATAAGAAACGTGATATGCGAGGGCTTTGGATCGTCCAAATCAATGCCGCCGTTCGAGCCTACGGTCTACCGTATAAAGATTTTATCTTTGGCTTAAATAGGGCCGAAATTACGCTCAACCGTAAAGTTCTGGCCGAACTATCTGTCAAAGCACCGGATGAATTTAAGACTGTCGTTGAAAAAGTCAAAGCCGCCTTAGTCAAGGTTACGACAAAATCCTAGCTCGAGACATTTTACATCACCTAACCATATCGCACCCCAGGGGTGCAAGTCGGTTAGCTTCTGTTTTTGAATCTGCCCAGTAAATTACTTACCACTCGTTGAAGAGTAGATTTCTCGACTTTTGGACCATGCAGACGCCAGAAAACCAGATATGTGATTGCCACTAGCGCCAAATAAATCATCGCTTCAGCCCGAGCAATTCCACCGCTAAAATCAGATTTGAGTGTTTTTATGAGTAACTCTCCCAAGAAAAAAGCTTCGGTAGATAGAAAAAAGACGACTCCGGCTGTCAGGCGATCCTTAAGATAAATATAAAGGAGGGTTCCAAAAATAATTATCGCCCAAATTGAACTAATAAGATCAACTGGGATAGTCCCATTGGTAGCAAGCCAACTTTCAGTCGCTCGCCCAAGAGTACAGAGCGAAAGATAGCAACCTACTTTACCGATCGCCCAACTGACTAAAAAAGAGAGACCTAAGGCATCCAAGACTTCCCAGGTCGGTTGTCGAGCTTTTTTATTTAATCGCAAAAAGACGAAAAAGCCAACTAAGATCCCCCCGAGGGCGAGTAAACCGCCCTGCCAGAAGTAAAAGATTTGCCAGAAGTTTTTAAATTGTTCTTGGTAAACGAAATAATATGTCAAACGGGCAGCAATTAAGGCAATGATTAGGGTATAGAGAGTGGTGTCAAAGAGGTGACTAGTCCGCATCTTGCGGTATTTGAGTAGTCGGAAAAGTACCACTCCACCGACAAAAGCGCCGAGGGCGATAAACGTCCCAAATGAATATAACTTGAGCGGTCCCACCTCAAACAGCACCGGCTGCATTGGTTCCAGACTAGTCCATCCAGCTACCTTAGTCAACTAACATAAGGTAAAATACACGCATTTCGCACTTTTAATGAATTAACTCGTTGTTTAGAAATGCGTGTTTTCACGAATTTCTTTTCAGATTCTTTCGTTTATTGTTGAGGAGAGTTTAATATACTTAAAGAAAAATGTTTAAAATATAAGTGCGAAATTCGTGAAATGGCTAAAAAGGCCACTTAGCTCAGCGGTAGAGTACTTCGTTCACATCGAAGGGGTCGTTGGTTCAAGTCCAACAGTGGCCACTGTTTACGATTCTTTAGATAAGGTAAAATGCTCTTAAGATCGAATGA
>Ga0209542_10021783_pt1 | contig 10015 bp, 10 predicted proteins | sample RifCSPhighO2_01_FD_184028 | JGI IMG/M metagenome (GOLD analysis project Ga0209542, IMG submission 184028) | Soil microbial communities from Rifle, Colorado - Rifle CSP2_plank highO2_0.1 (SPAdes) (version 2) | ecosystem: Environmental > Terrestrial > Deep subsurface > Rock core/Sediment ...
CCTGCCACAAGGAACACGACGCCGGCCGCAGCCTGCGTGGTATGGACCATGCGGCTTTGACCGACATCATCGTGCGATGGCTCGATCGGGCCCCGGAGGGTCATGAGGGGGCGGTGCTGCTCGCGCACCTCAAGGCACACCGGCCCGAGGCGCTGCCGGGCAACCTCTCGCTTGCCAACGGCATGACTTACAAGGAGACGCTGCTGGACTGTGCGAGCTGCCACAAGACCACCGACCCGCACGTCCAGGTCTTCGGAAACGACTGCGCGACATGCCACGGCACGACCACATGGTCGATTGCCGAGTACCGGCATCCACCGCCGAGTTCCACCGAGTGCGGCCAGTGCCACCTCGCGCCGCTCAGCCACTACAAGGAGCACTTCGGAATGATGTCCAAGCCGATAGCGGGTGTCAGGAATGCGGAACCTGAGCAGTGCTATCTCTGCCACCAGACCACCTCATGGAACGATATTCGGGGAATAGGCATCTATGACCACCATTGACGGGTGTTTCTATGAACCTTGAGGCACCTCATGCAGCGATTGAGATCGCGGTGATCGGGTTCGAGATTGCAGGGGTGCTCGCTATAACTTTCGGAAGTTTCATAGCGCTCTATCGCTTTTTTTTCAATTACAAAGGGGCCGCATTGACGGATCGCTCCCGGTCATTACGGCAAGATATTGGCGGCGCGATTGTGCTAGGACTAGAATTCCTCGTTGCTGCCGATGTCATACGAACGGTTGTAATTGAGCCCTCGCTACGAAACGTTGCAGTACTTGGTTTGATAGTACTTGTCCGAACATTTCTCAGCTACACGCTCCATATGGAAAATAAAAGCCGCGAGTCGTAGGCACCCCTCGCGGCTATGTATGTACTACTAAGCACATCGCTCAGCTGGGCAGTTTCCCCAGACGGCCCCATGCCAGTACCCGCACCGATTCGCCATAAAAACGGCAAGGCTAGTAACGATTGTATTGCTGAAATGCTTATGACCACCGCCGCACCAGGAGCATGTCTCGGGCTGCGACTACCGCCTCGGACTCTTACGTTTATGCAGGCTTCGATGGGTCGATAGGTGGTGTCTTATCTCCGACAGTTCGTTCCGGCGACCCGATACTCAACAATCGCCAAATCACCCTTAGAGTCCTCATAGGTAATTTGGGCCGGCATCACATCGTTGCAGGTCATATCGGTTCGCGTGGTACGAATTACCTTGGCGATGTCCAACTTCATCCCATAACGATAATGGACAACTTCGGGAGGCTTCTTTCCGACAGAAGTAGCGTACTCCCGCATAGTATTTTCGTTCGCACGTATCATTTCGCCATACTCGCGATCTGAGCTACCCTCTGCCAAGGATAATGAGCTCACGCTCATAAAAAACACTGCTGCCGTAATCTTGAAAGCTTTCATAACCAGCTCCTAACTTAACGTGTGTGATGAAATTATAAGAGCGGCAAGCTGTTACTCATATGACGCGGTAATTACACTGGTGTTATGAATCAAATTACCCAAGGATTAAGTGGGGCCGGTAGCATTCGAGCAAGCATAGCCATCCCGATTAATTGGCTCAGTTACCTAGCGGCCACACCATATGAAAATCATTCAGCCGTTGAGCTGGGGGTCGCAGGCGCTCAAGTTTTAAATTTGAGAGGCCCATCCACGCAGCGCTTCTGGCTAGGACGGGCCGACGGGTGACAGGCGCCCCTCGGCTCTTGATGAAGGGGCATAGAACTGGCACTGCCGGAGCAGAGAACAGCATCGGCATCGACCAGGGGCGTATTCTCGATATGCGCCGCATCAGACTTTCCCGGCTCAAAGCTGGGATACTGACCGCTGCGATCTCAGACCAAAAGATGGGTCTCGTCGATCACATGCATCGCTTTGCGTGACGTCCGCGTTTGCAAGCTACCCGCGGCAATTATCGGTGCCTTTTGGAAGACATCACGAGGAAGACCACATACTGCTCGACAATGACAGACTCAACTTGGTAATAGCCTATGTAGGAGGCGATAGCGGCGCGGCCATAAGGGGCGGCATTCAGAATGGCAATGGAGCTTCAAAACGCTGCGTATCGTCACACTTTTGGTCAGGGCCTCATATTCGCGGCAGAGAACGCGATCGCGATCGGCGGCATATCAGAGCGGACTGGTGGTTTTCCACAGCGACTGTAGTGATTTCGTAGCAGCACCACTGGGTCCCCCACAGACATTCGCTCAACTGGTGAAGTAGACGCCAACTGAATGTAAAAATTGTATGTGCTGTGGAAAAATTAAATCACTCGCTCATGTTGCTTTGAGCTGAGCCGAGAAGGCCGACTCAGCCCATTGTTGCATGACACGCTGTCAGGATCCTCCTCCCGTGTAAGGAGACGTTATGATCCGGCTTACCCCTGTGGCAGCTACTCAGAAATAACTTTCTTGTCATTTATTACCATGTGAGCGGTTGTTTATTTTGGCTGGCATTCCGCGGAACTCTACCGCGTGAAGTCGCCCGTCTGGAGTACGAATTTTTATTTCATATGGCCTAACATTTCCCTTAAGTGTGTTATTTATAGCTTTATTATCCGAACGCTCTTTATTCATAGGGGCCACACTCACCACCTCGCCGCGCTTCAGCAGATCCAGCATTACTTGGTGACCATCCCCAACAGTGTGATCGTGCCGCATAGCACTTTCTTGTTCCGTGCCGGCGACGGCTGCGAAAGCTGCCGAAATTAGCGAAATCGTCACCAGTGCTTTACTAATTTGGTTCATCATTTATCCCTCTTCCCCGATTTGCGTTTAAAAAACTATTGCTCGCTTTCTGTCTCAAACATCCCAAGTATAAACTGCACGTCTAGGGTTCCCTTAGCAAAGGGAAGCCTAAGCATCGATGATTGTTGCAGGGTAAGTGCTGATACCTGCAACAACCATAATCGTATTAATATCGCGGAGGTGTCCGTTAAAGTGGTATCAGCCGTTTTTAACGCCTACTGGGGCACCGAGAAATTCGACCGAATGGACGACTCCGTCAGGGGTTTTAATTTTAATCTCATACGTTCTTACATCACTTCCGGACACTGGTGAATTACCCATTGGGGTCACGCTTAGCACTTGCCCGGTTTTTAGCAGATTGACCATCACTTCATGACCATCGCCAACAGTATGGTCGTGTCTCATGGGTTGATCGCCTTTATTTGCAGCGATGAGAAAAGGAGATGTAGCGGTTAGAACAAGGGCGATAACGAGCTTTTGCATGCTTTTCATTGTGCTTTCCTCAGTGTTGGGGCCTGATTTGAGTGTGGCGGGTGAATACTTACGGGATGCTGTCCCTAAAATTACATTGGCGTAACCTCAGTGACAGCCAACAAACGTTCAGCTCCTGCGCTTTGGAAACTGGAAACAGGTCTGAACGACCTGATCTTCCACAAATCGCAATTACTGGTTACCGCAAGGATCTCGATGTCGCTCCTTACCCCTTAAAGGCTTACCTCTTCTACATTCGACAGCGAATATCGAGGAGACATCCACAGTTCGACAGGTCGTACAGCGTCACCAGGCGCGCCGTGTTCCTCACCAAATCACGGAAGCGCGTCACGCAGCCAGACTGGCGCATGGTCACTTCTACTTGGAGCAGCGCTGCGCAAACCCGAGAGCGAGTAAACTCGGTGCAGATTACATTTTTGTAAGCTTTTTAAAAAAATCGAAACCTCACAGCCTCCCGGCTTGTCCGTTCTTAGGTAACACCGAGGGCTGATTATCAAATCTGAGCTCTCACAGTATTAGTAACGCAACTGCCCGGCATGATCGAAAAATACGCAGACTTTAGTCAATGCAATACTGTGGCAGCACATCACCATGAGGAGTTGATATGAAAATGTCTTATTGGCGTTTCGCTGCGATGGTGGCCACATCAACCGTCATCATGTACGGCGTTATGTATTTGAATACTTACGCTTTTGAGCATGTTCTATGGAGTGAGACCCGTGCTTGGATGGCGTTAGTAATGGGAGCTGTCATGGCGATAGTCATGCTCGCCTTCATGCTCAATATGTACAAGAAAAAGCCCATGAACATAGCGATATTCGCCGGCGGAGCAGCTTCCTTTGCTATTGCCCTGTGGCTTGTTCGTAGCCAGGCAACTGTCGACGATACGGACTATATGAAGGCCATGATTCCTCACCATTCCATAGCCATCATGACAAGTGAGCGCGCTCAGATTTCAGACCCGCGCGTTCGCAAGCTGGCAGATCAAATCATTGAGGCTCAGCGCCGAGAGATCTCTGAGATGAAGTTCCTGATCAATGATCTAGAGAGGGCTAACTGAAAAAACGTATCGAGCAACTTTCTCGCCCCGGCCCGTTTTTCCTTCAAGCGTCACGCGATCCCGACGAGGTCATTGCGCTTATTGAGTTCGCTGACCTGAGCGGCCAGCACACGAACTAACCCGCGATGACGGCGGTGTAGCAAGACGCTCGTCGCGGTAAAAGCTCAACTACTGCTTGACCACCAAACGTGCCCCGTTGCTTTTAGCTGTCATGTACGTGCTCTTTGCCATCCGCATGAGTGTGAGCGTTGGACGCCGGCTCGCCATGATGGTCGCTGGCGCTACTGCCTTTCGTGCTGGAGTTACTTCCACCATGGTGATCATCGCCGTTACTGCTCGAAGAATGGTGATCGGCCTCTGGAGCTGAGCCGCCGTGGTGGTCTGCAGCCGCTATACCGCGACGTCCAGACTCTCCTCCAGCGGCAGCATTGCCATGATGGTCAGAATTGCTGCCATCCAAGCTTTCATGATTGTGCGTCTGGCTCTCACCGCCACCATGCTGGTGACCGCCACTCGCAGCGACGAGCGCTTGGTATTGCGTAGCGTCGATCTTGGGCAACTGGCTGATGAAGGCAACCATGCCCCAGATATATTCGTCGCCCATACTCTTACCCCAGGCCGGCATGCCTGTTGCTTTGATTCCATGCTTAATGACCCAGAAGGCGGATGCAGGGCCTGCGTCAATGCCGATCTTGGCCAGGTTAGGCGGGGCTGGATACAGCGCCTGACTCAGCTCTGTTTGTTCGACACCGGGCGCCAGATGGCACCCAACGCACATGGCGTTGTAGTTCCCGGCCCCGCCACGAATGAGAGCCTCGTCATCTAGATTGGGAATCTCAATGTCCTTGGACCGCGCTTCGATAGAGCGATCACGCGCCATTGAAAGGAACGCATGCACGGCTGGGTAATGAGGATCGTCAGCACCAACGTTGATCAAGCCGGAATAGGCTCCGGCTAATATTGCTGCACTACCGACAGCGCCTGCTACCACCAGGGTTGTAATTGTTTTTTTCATATCAGGCTCTAAAACCACATTCGAATGCCGGCGACAAAGCGCGCCTCTTCAACATCTTCTCCTTCGTCGCGCAGCATGTCTGCGGTATTACCGTATGAGCGACTCCAAGAAATCCCGATGTAGGGCGCAAACTCGCGAACGATTTCGTAGCGCAGGCGCAAACCCAGTTCGGTATTCGCCAGGCCCGAGCCCACTCCTCTTTCAGAATCATTCTTACCGTAGAAATTGGCTTCCGCAGTTGGCTGGAGGATCAGCCGATTGGTAAGCAAGATGTCATAGTCGCCCTCAAGACGCGCCGCAGTCTGGCCGTTTTCGCCGACGAAGGCTGTGGCCTCGGCTTCAAAAGCGTAAAGCGCCATGCCTTGCACACCAAAGGCAGCCCAGGTCTGTGGAGACTCGGGTTTGAAGTCTTGGCGAACGCCAGCAACGACGTCCCACCAGGGGCCGACCGAGCGCCCATACAACAGCTGCAGCTCGGCATCCTCGGTTACGCCGTTAGTACGCTCTCCCTCGGAACGAAACCAGACCCGATTGATATCGCCTCCCACCCAGCCTGAGGCATCCCAGGCCAGGGTGCTGCCCTCATCAGCGTCCTGATATTCAAGCTGATCGAGCAGAAAGAAGCTGTTGATGCCGCTATCGTGCACTGTGTGTCCAGGCAGAGGCGCGAAGGCCGCTTGGCGATCAGCATCCGTGAGGACGGGGATCGGTGTACGACTGGTGGTTCTCGGGGTATCAGCGGAGCTATGGTTCATTTGGGAGTGATCCATGTTGCTGTGATCCATCCCTTTCATTTGCTCTTGCATGGCGCCGTGGCCCATCTTGCTATGGTCCATAGCCGCAGCTTTACTCTGATTTTGGCCATGGTTCATCTGGGAGTGATCCATACTGCCCATCTGGCCTTGCATGGCCTCATGATTCATCTTGCTGTGGTCCATAGCAGGAGTCCCATCCTGCGAATTCTGGCCCTCGGGCATCTGGCTATGATCCATGCCCCCCATCTGCACCTGAGCAGCCCCGTGGTTCATCTTGCTATGGTCCATCGGCATGGAGCCGTGGTCCATAGTCGAGTGATCCATCTCTTCTGCGGCAAAGGTAAAGCCGCTACTCAGTGCGCTCATTGACACCGCCAGCGCAATGAGCGATGGACGTGAAAGCTTAATGGTCATGGTTCGAATCTGCCTCGGCATGGTCGCTGCCATGCTCACCGGTCATTTTTTGGTGGTCCATGCCGTCATGGTCCATCGAGCCGTGATTCATCGAGCCGTGATCCATTTGCTGATTGGCGGGGCCCTGGCCTCGCACCTGAGGAGGCTGCTTCTCACTTGCAGCTTTGGAAGAGTCAACGGCGTGCCGTCCGTGATCGCTGTGATTTTCTTCGGCCAGCGACACTGGGATATACAGGGCAGCCAAAAGGCTCAACATTGCGGCACTGCAGAACAGGTGGTTTCGTTTCGGGGAATTGCTCATTAGATATCTCCTTTACTCATCCACACGAACTTCACGGAACATGCCCATTTCCATGTGGAGCAGCAGGTGGCAGTGATAGGCCCAGCGCCCTAGCGCATCTGCGGTTACGCGATAGCTGCGCTTCGAGCCTGGTGGTACATCAATGGTGTGTTTGCGAACTAGGAAGTTGCCGTTCTCATCCTCCAGATCGCTCCACATGCCATGAAGGTGGATGGGGTGGGTCATCATGGTGTCGTTGACTAAGGTGATACGAACACGCTCGCCATACTTCAATCGCAACGGTTCCGCATCAGAGAACTCAATGCCATCGAATGACCAAGAGAATTTCTCCATGTGACCTGTGAGGTGCAACTCGATGGTACGGCTCGAGGAAGGTGCTGTGCAGATCTGAGTAAGTCAGCACACGGCGACCGTTGTTGCGAAGCCCGATTCCCGGGTCATTCAGCTTGGGAGTTGGCGTCATGGTCTGCATGTCGACCAGAGGGTTATTGGTTTCGGAGGCCGGATGGGGCTGCATCGCTCCACCCATGCCTGCCATCGCTGAATGATCCATGCCAGCCATGCTGTCGTGGTCCATACCTGCCATCTTGCTATGATCCATGCCTGCCATGCCGCCCTGCATGGAGCCATGATCCATTCCCTCCATGCTGCCGTGATCCATTCCCATATCGCTCATGGAGATCAACGGGCGAGGATCAACTTCAGGAACAGGCGCGCTCAGCCCTTCGCGAACGGCCAGGGTGCCACGTGAATAGCCAGTGCGGTCCATGGACTGCGCGAAGATGGTGTAGGCCTGCTCGCTATCGGGCTCGACTATTACATCGAAGGTTTCGGCCGCAGTAATACGGAACTCATCGACGCTAACAGGTTTGACGTACTGCCCATCGGCCGCCACCACCGTCATCTTTAGACCGGGGATGCGGACATCGAAATAGGTCATGGCCGATGCATTGATGAAGCGCAGACGGATTTTCTCACCCGGCTTGAAAATACCAGTCCAGTTGTTATCCGGCGCCTGGCCATTCATCAAGTAGGTGTAGGTATAGCCACTGACATCGGCAAGATCAGTCGGGCTCATTTTCATCTCGGCCCACATCTTCCGATCAGCGATCGCTGCGGACCACCCCATCTCGCTCACGTCATCGACGAAGTCGCCGACAGTACGTTTGTGGAAGTTGTAGTAATCCGATTGCTTTTTGAGCTTGGCCAGAACCCGTTCCGGATCTTCGTCAGTCCAGTCACTTAGTAGCACGACGTAGTCACGGTCGTAGCTGAACGGCTCCGGCTCTTTGGCATCGATCACCAGAGCACCATAGACGCCAGCCTGCTCCTGCAGTCCCGAGTGACTGTGGTACCAATAGGTGCCGTTCTGGTTAACCTTGAATTTGTACTCATACATGCCATCGGGGGCGATGCCGTGGAAACTCAGGCCAGGTACGCCATCCATGTTCGCCGGCAGGATGATGCCGTGCCAGTGAATCGAGGTATCTTCCTGCAGACGATTACGAACGCGCAGAGTCACGGTATCGCCTTCCCGCCACCGCAGGGTCGGCCCCGGAAGTGAGCCATTGATGGTCATCGCGGTACGAGCCGCGCCAGTAATATTTACCGGGGTTTCACCGATGAACAGATCAAAATCGGTACCGGCCAGCACGTTGGCCTGACCGGGACTGGTCACGGCCCAGACCGGCATACGCCACATGCCTAAGCCGCCGAGAATACTGGTGGCGGCTAGCCCCTTGATGAAAGTGCGCCTTGTGGTTTTGCTTTGCATCCCGTTATGTCCATTAATCAGATGAGCCGGTGGTGAGCAATCCGGTCTCGGGTTCGTTGACTGCCCCACTATCGAGATTCCACCTTCAACCTTTCCCACTGTTGTGTGAACTCGTTCCAGCGAGCAGCGCCTCTTCAGCAGTTGGTAAGCTCAGCTTATTTGGCGTCGCAATTTGCAACAGGCGCCTCGGCTTATGCTGCTTGGAGGCGACAGATTCTCAAACCGCCACTCAGGTGCCCCATATGCCAACTGACACATTCGCCCCTGCCAAGTCGGAGTACTCGGCAACGCATGAAAACAGGGGCATTGTTCGATCCCCCTCGAAATACCCGTTAATTCGGTTTCCGTTTGAACGGAGTGCTTTGTTCTTCAGGCACGACGCCAACTTAACCGCGGCATCCTGTCACAGGCCTTAGCGAAACATTACAGTTCTGTCAGGTTCTAGTTTTTCTGACTGTTAAGTTCCGGTGTGGCTGTTCAACAAATGGCTGACTTCAGCCGTCACGGATTTTGAAAGTGGAGCATCGGTAAAAACGATCAAGTCATCTGCCCACGTCTTAGCTTTCAGCCGCCGCAAGTACATGCTGCGGCGGGCTGCGATCTGCCAGCTGACGTCGACTTCCGGGAGCGACCAGGTTGCATGCTTTACATTCGGTCGTCGGCTTGACGCAGTCGTTCCAGAAAACTCTCGGCGTCGGTTTCACCAACCGTGCGAAGGTCCTGCCACTCATCACCACTGGGGGCAAACAATTGCAGTGCCGGCGGGCCAAACAGCTGGTAGCGATCAAGCAGCGCGCGTTGCTCGGCATCGCTACGCGTCATATCGAAGCGCACCAGCCGGTAATCAGCCAGCTGCTCGCGCACAGAGGACACTTCGAGTACTTCTCGTTCGATTACTTTACAACTGATGCACCAGTCGGCGTACCAGTCCAGCAGCAAAGGTTGGCCGGCAGTTTTCGCTGACAACAGTGCCGCATCCAGGGCTGCTGGGGTGTCCAGGGTCTGCCAGCCGACGGTTGCGCCGATTTGAGGCAAGCCTTGGGCGTCCAGGCGACCCAGTGGGCGCAGCGGGTCGGTTTGACCTTGCAAAGCGCCCACCCAACTGCTGATGCCGTAAACCAGCAAGGCCACACCAAGCAACTGGGCAAGCTTCTGCTTGCCGGGCTTAGGAATAAATTCCAGGGCGCCCAGCCACAACGCAGTGCCAACCGCCAACAGGCCCCACAAGGCCAGCGTCACGGGAGCGGGTAACACACGCTCCAGCAGCCATACAGAGACACCCAGCAACATCAGACCGAAAACCTTGCGTACGCCGACCATCCAGGTCCCGGACTTGGGCAACAAGGCGGCGCCACCAGTGGCGAGCAACACCAACGGCGCCCCCATGCCCAGACCCAGCGAAAACAGCTTCAGCCCGCCGCCCAGGGCATCGCCGGTGGCGCTGATGT
>Ga0209542_10021786_pt1 | contig 10013 bp, 11 predicted proteins | sample RifCSPhighO2_01_FD_184028 | JGI IMG/M metagenome (GOLD analysis project Ga0209542, IMG submission 184028) | Soil microbial communities from Rifle, Colorado - Rifle CSP2_plank highO2_0.1 (SPAdes) (version 2) | ecosystem: Environmental > Terrestrial > Deep subsurface > Rock core/Sediment ...
AACGGGTCCTTCTTTTTTGACATTGAGTTAGAGTATACCCGATTCAGCACGCACTACGTACCGGAACGCGGAAGCGCATTGCCGTGCGGGGATACTCACCGATTCCTATGGATTATCGATCTGTGCGATCCGGCGGCTATGGCGCGCTTCGCCGGAAAAAGGGACGGAAAGCCAAGCTTTTACAACGTCTTCGATCTCGCTTTCGGTAAGAAATCGACCGCCGAGGCTCAGCATATTCGCGTCGTTGTGCATGCGCGTCGAGGTAATGATGTCGATGACATTCCCTGCTGCATCTGTCTGGGGGCGCTGCGCAGGGCCATAATAAACTGCCGCACGGACTCCTCTAAATCTGTTGGCAACGATCGCCTCGCCCTGCCCCGAGCCTCCGAGGATTATTCCTTTACTATCCAAGCCATTTGCAGCATCTGCCGAGACCTTGCGCGCAGCATTGGCGATGATCGCTGGGTAATCGTCCTGTACATCGTATACAAACGCGCCGCAATCCTCTGCCTCGTGCCCGAGTGAGGCAACGAATGCCACGAGCTTGTTCTTCATCTCGAAGCCCCCATGATCCGACGCAAGATACACTTTCATATATGTGCGAATCTACAGATATATCCGAATCTGCGAATATCTACGAATAACTCACAGCCGTTTGTGATGTTCGCGACATTTGTAGCCATTCGTATCATTCGCATGATTCGTAGATTGGGACTTATATTCTTTTTGCGACTTCGGCAACGTGCTCGACGAGCGTGTGCGTATACCCTGCCTCGTTGTCGTACCACGCGAGGACTTTGACGAGCGTCCCGTCCACCACGCGTGTCATTTGCAGGTCGGCGATCGCGCCATAGGGAAGGCCGAGGATGTCGGATGAGACAAGCGGTTCCTCTGATACTGCGAATACGCGCTTCCATTTGTCGGTCGTCGCGGCGTACTTGAGCGCTTGGTTCACTTCCTCCACTGTTGTTGCGCGCTTCGCGACGAAGGTAACATCAACGATAGAGCCAGCAGGCACTGGCACGCGCACCGAGATGCCGTCGAATTTGCCTTTGAGCTGAGGATACGCAAGCGCGGTTGCTTTCGCTGCCCCCGTCGAGGTGGGCACCATATTCTGCGCGGCAGCGCGCTGCTCGCGCAGATCTTTCGCCTTCCCACCGTCAACGAGACTTTGCGACGCGGTGTAGGCATGAGTGGTATTGAGGATCGCGCGCTCGATGCCGATCGCTTCGTCGAGTATGCCGATGAGGGGATTGGCGGCGTTCGTCGTGCAGGAGGCATTTGAAGTGATGGGACCGCACGTTTGAAATTTTTCCTCATTGGCACCGATCAGAATTGTTTCAACGACCGCTTGCCCTGAGGAATTCGAAGGGTCGCCTTTTGCAGGTGCAGTGATGACGACGCGCTTGGCGCCCGCGGTGATGTGCCCTCTGGCTTTCTCCACATCAGTAAAGAGCCCTGTCGACTCGACGACGATATCGATCTGCATCTCGCGCCACGGCGAGGCAGCAGGATCTTTTGTGGCGACGACGGGAATTTCCTTGCCGTCTACAATGAGCGCGCTCGCTTTTGCTTCCACGGAAAATGGCGCACGCCCGTAGACGGTATCGTATTTCAAAAGGTATGCGAGATTCTCGGCGGGCGCCAAGTCATTGATCGCGACGATCTCCATTTCCCCCTTTTCTCCCGTTTTCCCCCTTTCCATTACGGCGCGGAAAAATCCCCGCCCGATGCGTCCAAACCCGTTGATCGCAAGTCGTGCCATTGTGCGATTCTAGCATCTGTGGGCGCTTTGAACGCGTGTGGACAACCGTATGGTCGACCTCGTAGGTCGACCATATACTATGGAGGTGGAACTGTATCATCTTCTAAATCGTGGCGTCGACAAGCGGCAGATATTCCTCGACAATCAAGACTGCGCGCGTTTTGTCCAGGATCTGTATGAATTCAATGATGTACCGTCGGCGAATAACACACGTCGTCGAGTTCCCGCCGACTCTCCCGAAGGTATCGTGGTCGACCTCGTAGGTCGAACATCTGAACGCGAATTGCTTGTGGATATACATGGATGGTGCTTGATGGGTAACCACTATCATCTGCTCGTGTCGGAGCGCGATGAAGGTGGTATATCGAAATTTCTGATGAAATTGAACGTTGGATATGCAAAGTATTTCAACGAACGGTACAAACGAGTTGGAACATTATTTCAGGGTAGGACGAAACGCGTGCACATCGAGCGCGACGCGCATTTTCTTTATATCCTCCACTATATCCACCTCAATCCTCTGGATTTTCTGAAAGGTGCTGAGTCGTGGCGGACGCTTGAGATCGGCAGCTCGAAAAAGGCACTGACACATCTCGAGAAATACCGCTGGAGCAGTTATGCAGATTATTGTGGCAAGAAAAATTTTCCTTCGGTTATCACGAAGGAGCTGTTCGGAGATGTGTTTAAGAATTACGAGCGAACTATTCGCTCATACATGGAGGATATTGAGCTTGCAACCGTAAAGCCGTTGTTGCTAGAGTAACCGACCACCGGATCCATGGTCGACCTACGAGGTCGACCATATTAAGGGGCTGAAGGGGCGGGTTATGGAACCGGACGGTTAGCGGCCGAGGAGACCCAAGAGCGATGTGAGGGCCGATTGAAGGGCAAAAAGCGCGGATGCAAATTGCGAGGAGGCAAGGTTGAAGGATGCGGCGGCCCATGATGGCCGACCGGAGTCTGAGCCTTTCAGCCGACCGACGCCGATGAATGCGGGAGTATTGGCGCCGGTGTACGAACTCTCAGCAGAGAGGAGCCGTGTCAGCTTGCCGCTGCTGTCGGGTATTCCATAAAAGACCGTCTCGTGGCCGCCATCGTTGGCGCAGAAGTCGCCGTTATAATCGTGTCCGTTGGAGCGGAAGAGCATGTTGCCCGGCCTGCCCGCGACGTTGCGTGCCACATCATGGAAGCCCCACCCATAGGCGTCGGGCGGATTGGTGGCATTGCGCACGTCGGGGTCGGAGGCAGCGCTCATCGCGAGCCAGTTCAGAGCGGTAACGCCCGAACACCATGATGCGGTCACACTCGGACACCATTCTGCGCCGTCTATCGACGGACGATTCGAGTACTCCGTGCCTGAGTATGTCCACATGACTTGGGCGTTCGTGGGCGGCGCGATCGTGCTCGGATTCGTCGCGGACGTGAAGGCGTACCCACGTACTGTTTCGTACCCGTAGATACCGCTTAGTGCGTAGGCTGACGGGTCGTACCCGGCGTCGGCACTCCAGACCATCTGGCCAATGCCGCTGATGGTCACGTTGAGATAGCCTCCGCTCGTCGACCACGAACCGCTGACGCTCTGCGGATTAGCAGCAAGGAGCGGAATGGGAATGTAGTCGGGCGTGCAGGCGATCGGGTCCGGGACAGAGGGACTGCCATTTTTCATGCTGTTGTGGCGCTTGTTCGAATTGACGGCAGTGAGGTGATCTCGTGCGTCCTCGATCCAGAGCGTTCCGGAGAGAGTGCCGCCGCTCGCGAGCTGCACGGTGCCAACGGCGAGGTAGCGCGGCTGCGCGCTCGAGGTGTCCGCCGCATTCGAATAGGCCGCGGATAACGAAAAGTAGCTGCCGGTAGTCCCGCCGCCGCTATCGGTGCAATTCTCATACTGGTAGGCCGTCGAGCCACCAAGATCCCCGTTGGTGCACGTGCGCGTTTGCGATATCGCCGCGCACGAGGCGGCGCTCGGCGCCGTGTAGGCGGTGATCGACCCGCCGTGCGCGATGGTCGCTGAATTGAGCGAGCACGCGTTGTGATAGCACGATTCCCATTGATACGCATCGTCTCCGGAAAGATCGCCGTAACTGCAGGCGCGTGTTTGCGAAACGGAAGAACATAGCGTGCCAGACGGAGGGTTTCCGTATTGATATGCAGGGATCGAGTCGCCGTGTGCAATGACCGCGGAATTGAGACTGCACGCACGCGGTGTGCAGGAAGCATACGCGTATGTGCCCGAGAGCGTGCCGTTCCCGCACGTGCGCGATTGCGAGACGCACGCAGAGCCGAGGGGAGACGTGGGTGTTTCGTTCGCCTCCACGGAACTGCCATGCGCGACCATGCCGCCGTTCCACGAACATGATGCCGCTGCAGCTTGAACGCAGGAGGTATTGCTGTACGAGCCTGAAAGCGTGCCGTTGGAGCAGGTGCGCGTTTGCGAGGCGCAGGTCTGTCCGTACGCGACGGAGGACGTGAGGTACGCGGGTACCGAGCTGCCGTGCGCGACCGTGCCTCCGCTCCACGAGCAGGAAGCCGCTGCGGCCGGTGCGCACGAAGCGAATTGATATGTGCCCGAGAGGGTGCCGTTGGAGCAGGTGCGCGACTGCGTCACGCAGTCCGACCCGAACGGCACACTCGCACTCTGGTACGCAGGCACCGCCACACCGTTCCCAATGCTTGAGCCTGCCCAGGCGCACGAGGCGGCGGTGCCGACAGTGCAGGTAGAGGCAGTGTATGAGCCGGAGAGCGTGCCGTTGGAGCAGGTGCGCGTTTGCGAGGCGCAGGTTTGTCCGAAAGAGACGGAGGCCGCGAGGTACGCGGGTACCGACGAGCCGTGTGCGATCGTCGCACCGTTGAGCGAGCACGAGGCGGCACCGCCGACAGTGCAGGTAGAGGCAGTGTATGAGCCGGAAAGTGTGCCGTTGCCGCACACGCGCGTCTGCGAGGCGCAGGTCTGCCCGAAAGGAACGCTCGCGGCCTCGTAGGCGGTGACGCCCGCGCCGTGTGCGACGGTGGAGCCGGCCCACGAACAGGCAGTCGCGCTTCCGACAACACATGATGCATAGGCGTACGCTCCCGAGAGTGTGCCGTTCGCGCAGGTGCGCGTCTGCGAGGCGCAGGTCTGCCCGTGGGCGACGCTCGCCGCCTGATACGCGGGGATCGAGCTACCGCTCGCGATGACCTGTCCGCTAAATGAGCACGATGCCGGCGGTGGTGGAGGAGGAGGAGGCGTGGGGGTTGGAGATGGCGACGGACTCGGTGCGGGACTTGGGTTCCCTCCTCCGCCACCTCCGCCGCCCCCACCTCCGCCGCCACTTCCGGTGAACGGCAGGGTTGGCGGGGACGGAGTCGGTCGTACCGAAGTGATGGTTCCTGTTTGGACATTCAAAAGCGCCCTCGTCTTCGGTCCCACCGTACCTACCTGCTCGAGGTTGTTGGCCCTCTGATATGCGATGACGGCAGCTCTCGTCTGTGTGCCGAAGTACCCGGTGGCTTCTGCGGAGAGGAAGCCCTTGGACTTGAGGAGGGTTTGGAGTGCGGTGACGTCGGTGCCGCGTGCGCCGATGTCGAGAGTGCGGGTGAAGAGTGCTTGCCCTGAGGTATTCGAAGGGGTGAAGGGAGTCGCTGACGTTGGAGATGCTCCTTGCATCTGCGCGAGACGCGCCTGGAGCGTTTGGAGCTGGGCGAGGAGGGAGGCGATTGTTGGAGAAGCTGCAGGTGTTGGACTTGCGGAGGGAGCGCGGGTGCAGGCGAGCGCTGCCCGGGTTCGGGGGCCGGTCGTGCCTGCGCCGGGTGAGTAGGCTGCCGGAATGATGCCTTTGTATACTTGCCAGCGTGCGAGCGCGGCGACAGAGAGGGGCCCCATGTTGCCTGATATTGTGCCTGCGTATCCCGCGTTGCTTTTGAGGAACTGTTGGAGTGCGGAGACGTCGCTCCCAGTGGAGCCGGAGGAGAGGGTCCGAGAGAGGTCGACACAGCTTGCTGCCGACACAGACAAAGGAAGGAGAAGAGTGGCAGCGAAGATGAGAATGGAGCGGTACATATTATTTTTTGCTTCCGTCGGTAGCGTAGAGGTGCGGGAGTGTTTTGGAGAGTTCTTTGCGCGCGTTGCGGAGGAATTCTTCGGTCTCCTTTTCATCTTTCGAGAGTTCGCGCTTTCGCTGCAGTCCTGAAAATTGTGATCCTTTTACACCTTTTATAAATGCGCTCAAGAGCTTCGACACTTCTTCTGCTTTAAACTTTAAAGCTCTAAAATTTTCAGGCTTTAAATAGCCAATGTCTTGCGCCGCATATAATTGTGCGCGGACTTCTCCTGCTGATGCTTTCGCGATGTACAAATAGTTGACGAACTCCTGGCGCGTACCGCTCTCGAAGCCTTCGGCGATATTGCTCATCACGGAAACGGATGCGCGCTGTATCTGGTCGGTAAATCCCCTGTCGCGGCAATTGGCAAGCGCTTTATAAATGTCGCGCGTCAGCTCACGAGCTTTCTGCCAGAATGTCAGGTCTTCGAATCTCTGTACTGTTGCCATACTGTTAGCTTTAAAACTTTAAAGTTTTAGGGTTGTGGCTCCTCAGCCGGTGGCTCTTCGGCAGGGGGTGGCTCTGGTGCTGGGGCGGGTGCGGGTGTCGGTTCGGGTTCGGGTTCGGGTTCCGGCGCAGGAGGTGACTCCTCACTCGGCGGCACTTCTTCAGACGGAGGTGACTCCTGCGTCCCCGTGCCGGTATTGCCTTCCTGTTGAGGCGCTTCCTGCGGCGGCTCTTGAGGCTCGGGTGACGGTGATGGCTCTGGAGATGGCGTCGGTTCGGGGCTCGGTGCGGGAGACGGCTCCGGGGCGCTTACCGGCGAGGTCGTAACGGCCGCGCCCGCGGTCTGCACCATCTGCAAGAATTGCGCCTGCGTGACGCAGGTGTCGCCGACGCACAGCTCGTCGGTCTGCACGCGTTTGGCTGTAAGCGTTTCGACCACGATCTTTGCAATACCGTTGGCAGTATCTCCGAGCCACTCCGTGAGCCGCGCAAAGAGGTTGGTGAGGAACAGTGCCGTCCCCGTGCCGATATTGCCTTCGTGTTGAGCCGTATTTGAGCCTAGGGCAGCCGTAAGGTCGGCAACCGTCATACCTGCCATGTTGCCGTGGGTGATGAAGAATTGGATGGTCCCCGTGCCGAAATTGCCTGCGCCTTGGGCCTCTCCATAGTACTCCAACGCATACCCTATCGACTGCTCGCCGTCCGCGGCCTTCTTGGCGACGCCCGGCTCCGATGAGAGCGAGAGGTGATCGCCGATCTTGATCTCGCCGCCTTCGAGCGAGACCTTGACCGGGATCCGGCCGGAGAGCCCGACGGCGACCTGCCGTTCATTTGCAAACTGCGGGCCGTTGAATCCGCCGAGCAAGACCGCCGGGTCGCCGGAGATGACGCCCAGTATGCGGGCTTGCGGTGAGCTGGTCGAATCCGCCTTTTTGACGAACACCCCATTGTCTGGATCCAGCGCGACAATATCGGCAGGTCCCACACTCGAGTCACGCGTGGGGTAATTCTCGGCGACGTCGTAGACGGTCATCGCGGTGTTGGAAGAGTAGATGGTGCCCTCGGTATTGTTGTCGGTATTGCAGTTGGCATCCGAGCCGACGCAGAGCCCGCCGCCGGTTATTTGTGTTTTTGACTCAGGACCTGTCGTCCCGATGCCGACGTTGCCGGAAGCCATAATCGTCATCTTGCGCAGTCCGTCGGTATCCTGGGTATTCCCGACGGCGAAGTGGAGTGACGACGAAGCGAGGAGAACAGCTCCCGGATTCGACGCAGAATGGTTGTTGGTAGCGATGGTTAGGCCCAGGGCGCCGGCTCCAAATGTATTCGGGTCTTCAAATCGCATGAAGTTCGTTTGTGCCGCCAAACCATCTTTTACAATAGCGATACTGGCGTAGGGGCTCGTCGTTCCCAAGCCGAGTTTGCCAGCCTTGAGTGTCAGGGATGGATCGAGATCGTTGGTTCCAAGCTGCATTATCCAATTAGCGCCGTCGAACTTGGAAGTGATCATGCCGACAGCGGTATCGCCTGCTTCTGAAAACACGATGCGACTTCCAACTCCATCTACCGATGCCTGCGTCGTGCGGATTTTGAATGCATCAAACACCGTTGCGCTCGATCCGGCAATTTGCAATTTATAGTTGGGCGTCGTCGTCCCGATGCCGACGTTGCCGCCCGTTGCAGCGAGAATAGTTTGTCCAGAAGTGTAGAGATTTGTGGAAGTTGCAGCGGTGGTTGTGCTGTTGACCATTGATAGGTTAGTAATGGTGGAGGTGGCGCCATTGACGAGGAGCCCTGCGAAGCTTGGAGAAGCAGTCGTTTTCACTGACTGGTCGAACCAGTCGTCGAGTGTGGCGTTGCCGTTCAAGGTGAGGGTGCGCGCGGCGTCGCCGGTCGTGAGCGTGAGGGTGCGGTCTGCGGTGAGATCACTCCCTGGAGACAGAGTGAGGTAGTGCGAGGCGTTGGTGTCGGCGAGGCGAAGACCCGTGTTTGCGAATTGTGCAGAGCCGGAGATATACAAAGCGGTGGAGGTGGCGTTGGTGGTGAGGAGGTCCGTCGCGTGCAGAGTGGTGGCGAAGAATGAAGTTGAGGTTGCCCCTGACGCGGCAGCGGTGAAAGCGGTGTTGTGCGCGACGATATCGTTGCCGATGAAGTTGTGCGTGCCTTCGACCTCGATGTCGTACACATCTTCTTCGGCAATTGGCTCTATTGAGCGGATTTTTGACCAAACGAATGTTTGTCCGACTGCGTACGGTGAGCCGAGTCGAACCGCTTCATTGGACGTGCATTGGCGATTTGCTATACTGTTGTCTCTATGAACAAGCGTGCTGTCATCAACAAGTACATCGTCGCCGATCCGAAGATCTGCGGAGGCAAGCTCACGTTCAACGGAACGCGAGTCATGGTGTGGCAAGTTCTCGAAGCCATGGCCCACGGCGAGACCATCGACGAGATCCTCGAAGACTGGCCCTCGATCACCGAGAAGCATGTCCGCGCGGCTCTTGACTACGCCGCCCGGCGCACCGGAGGAGAACTCATTAGCAGCCTCACCTCCGCGCACCGCCGTGAAATTCTTGTGTGATGAGAATTTCAAAAAGAGGTTAGTGAACGTGCTGAGCGCGCTCGGGCACGATGCGGTACGCTCGCCCGTCGGCGATTCCGACGAGGAAGTGTATGTGCGCTCACTCAGAGAATCGCGCATTATCCTTTCCAACGACACTGATTTTCTCGACACCGCCAAATTTCCACTTAAACGCACTCCGGGGCGAGTGGTATTTCTCGTGTACCCTGCCACATTTGAGCACCAACGCGAGAGAATGGAAGTATTGCTTACGGAATTTCCGACCCCGAAGAAACTCAAAGGACGTCTGATCGAACTGGAGAACGATACAATTTCCGCCCGCGATAAGTAGCTCGACGAGTTCGCCAAAGAGGTAACCCGTTCGACTCGCTCACCGTAAACCGCGATCTCATCCCCTTCTCGCAATTCCGAAACGACCGCCCATCCCGCCGCGGCAAGGCCTTGCCTTGCCGCGATATTGGACGCGTCGGCGCGATTTGGTATACTGTCTGCGTTATGAACATCAATAACTACATCGTCGCCGATCCGCGCATCTGCCACGGCAAACCCACATTCAAGGATACCCGCATCATGGTGTATCTCGTGCTGGGACTTTTGGAAGCTGGAGTTCCCACCGAAGAAATCATCGGGCCCAACTACTACCCGCAACTCACTCGCAAACATATCGAGGCCGCCCTGCACTATGCCGGAAGCCTTCTGAAAACGCGCGAATATGTCGCTCAAGTTGCTCTGTGATGAGAATATCGCCGGAGCTGTAGCCAGATTCCTCGAGGAAGAGGGGCACGACGTGGCTCGGCCGGTGCCGAGAACCCCCGACGAAGATATTGGAGTCTCTGTGCTACGCGAAAAGCGCGTCATCGTGACCCATGATTCCGATTTCGCGAACATCCTTAAGTTCGATCCGCGCAAACTCTCCGGTATCATCCGCATCAAGATCGATCCGTCTCTCAACCATGTTGTGATCGCCTCGCTGAGGCGCGTGCTTGCTGCGTATCCTACGGCGCGTCGATTGCGCGGCAGACTCATCATCGCGCTGCCGGATTCGTTTCGTGAATGGGAAGGAGACAAGCCGCTCGAAGATTGATGTGTAACCGCGATCTCATCCCCTTCCTTCAATTCAGAGACGGTCGCCCATCCCGCCGC
>Ga0209542_10021787_pt1 | contig 10013 bp, 13 predicted proteins | sample RifCSPhighO2_01_FD_184028 | JGI IMG/M metagenome (GOLD analysis project Ga0209542, IMG submission 184028) | Soil microbial communities from Rifle, Colorado - Rifle CSP2_plank highO2_0.1 (SPAdes) (version 2) | ecosystem: Environmental > Terrestrial > Deep subsurface > Rock core/Sediment ...
TACTCGAAGGGTCATAAGTTAACTTAAATAAAAATTCCGCCAATAGGCGGATTTAAGGCCTAGGTGTTACTTCGGCAAATGCCTCAGTAGTGTTACCCTAAATCCGTATTTTAATAAAATTCAATTGTACAAACATACTAGTATAGTTTTATAAAAATAGCAAATTATTCTACATATATTGACTAAATTTTTTTTTATTGTAATATATAAGTCGGAGGGTATATGGAAAAGCAACGTACGTGGCTTCACGAGGGTGGGTTTGACTTCATGCATCAAGATCCCCTCGGGCAGGCCGTCGGGCCGGTATCGAGACCGGCGCGAACGAGGCGATGGTACAAATGGGGTGCTATCGCCATTCTTTCCTTTCTGGCCCTGTGGGCCGGGATGGGGTTCGTGGCTGTGTTGTTTCATTAATTGCTCGGTATACTGTCGAGCAGAAAAGAAAGGAAGAGCCTATGGCTCAAAAACTGGCGGTTGCACCTTCGAGGAGCACCGCCAGTAAAACGTTTTAGAGCATTTTACCCCCAAAAAGCTCTTTCTTTTTTCTCAAATTTTTGTTATAATTAAAATAATGATAATCACATATTTCGGCAAGCAGTTTTTTAAAATTCAGCGAGGGGAGATGGTCCTGGCTTTTAATCCTGTTAGTAAAAGTTCCAAATCAGGAATTTCCGCTCACTTTGGCGCGGATATTGCTCTTGTTACCACTAATCATCCTGATTACAATGGCACAGAACAACTCTCACATGGGGAACGTGAGCCTTTTATCATCACGGGTCCAGGCGATTATGAAATTAAAGAAATTTTTATTAAAGGAGTGTTGTCAAACGCGCTTATTGCAGGTAAAAAATATATTAATACCATTTATATACTTTCTGTGGATAATATTAATATTGTATTTCTTGGAGCACTATCAGATCCGGAAATTTTAAAAGAAGCGCGCGAAGTGATAAATAATCCAGATATTCTTTTTATTCCAATTAGTGGGAAAGATTTGCTTGACGCCAAAGTTTCTGCCAAACTTGCGTTATCACTTGAACCTAAAATGATAATACCGATGGATTATGATGATAGTTCGTTGAAGATATTTCTAAAAGAAACAGGAGAAGAAAAAGCCGAAGTAGTAGAGAAGCTGACACTTAAATTAAAAGATTTAGAAGGTAAGGAAGGGGAAGTGGTCGTTTTAAAAATAACATAATTTAATGCAGGACGTCGTCGCGCTCCAATGGACATTGCGCGGCACGATTCTGCAGAATCGCATGAAAAAAATTATTCATCACATAAGAAAACAGCCCGAAGAAGTTCGAAGACATATTTTGCATGTTATTATGGTTGTCGCTGCCGCTGTATTATTTTTTCTCTGGGTTTATTCTCTAGGAACGAGTTTAACTAATCCTGATATGCAAGTAAAAATAAAGAATGATTTAAAACCTTTTTCAGCATTGAAAGATAATATGGTTGGCGGATATAAAAGTATTTCGGAGCCTAATTTGGGTGTAGAGGAAAATAATTTAGAATAATTTTTCATGGCAAAAAAATCTTTAGAATCAAACCAAGAAATACGAGGAGATATGATTCTTCCAGTTGATGTCGTGACCGAAATGAAGGAATCTTATTTAGCGTATGCTATGTCAGTTATTACTTCACGCGCTTTGCCAGATGTTCGAGATGGACTAAAACCTGTGCATCGTAGAATTTTATTTGCCATGCATGAAATGGGGCTTACTTCTTCCGCGCGTTTTAGAAAATCAGCGGCAGTTGTTGGAGATGTGCTCGGAAAGTATCATCCACATGGAGATGTGGCAGTTTATGATTCTATGGTTGGCATGGCGCAGGAATTTTCTTATCGTTATCCATTTATTTTAGGACAAGGAAACTTTGGTTCTATCGATGGAGATAACGCCGCGGCTATGCGCTACACTGAAGCAAAAATGTCCAAAATTTCTGGCGAACTACTAAGAGATTTAGAAAAAGAAACAGTTGATTTTCGTCCGAATTATGATCAAACTCGTAAGGAACCGATAGTGTTTCCTTCATCAGTACCGGCATTGCTTTTAAACGGAACCCTGGGTATTGCTGTCGGCATGGCGACAAACATCCCTCCACATAATTTGGCGGAAGTGTTGGATGCGACGGGATATTTGATTGAAAACGAAAATGCTACAACTGAAGATCTGATGCAATTTATAAAAGGACCGGATTTTCCTACTGGGGGCATTGCTTATGGATATAAGGACATGCTTCATGCTTATTCAGGAGGCAGAGGAGGGGTTGTATGCAGAGGTGAAGCGGAAATCGTAGAACAAAAAGATGGAAATTTTTCAATTATTATCACCTCGATTCCTTTTCGAGTAAATAAATCGAATTTAATAATAGCTATAGCCGAGCTGGTGCAAGAAAAAAAACTTGAAGGTATTAAAGGATTACGGGATGAATCAACTAAAGATATTAGAGTTGTTGTTGATTTAAAGAATAGCGCACATCCGGAAAAAGTTTTGAATTATATTTATAAAAATACCCAACTTGAATCAAATTTTAATTTCAATATTGTAGCGTTAGTGGACGGTGTGCCACAGACCCTCTCTTTAAAATCTATTCTTTTGGAGTTTATTGCGCACAGAAGAGAAATAGTGAAAAGAAGATCCGCATATGACCTGCGTAAGGCTGAAGAACGTGAACACATCTTGCTTGGTCTTAAAAAAGCGTTGGATAAAATAGATCGTGTTATTACTGTGATTCGCGCCTCAAAAAATTCTCAGATTGCCAAGATCAATTTAATGAAAGAATTTAAATTTTCTGATTTACAAGCGTCCGCTATTTTAGAAATGAAACTAGCCAAACTAGCCGGACTTGAAAGAAAAGCGGTGCTTGATGAGTTAGAAGAAAAACAAAAATTTATTGAAGAAATGAAAGATATTTTATCGAGCCCCAAGAGAGTACTAAAAATTATATCAGACGAATTAAAAGAAATTCGTGAAAAATATGCGGATGAAAGAAGAACAAAAATAGTTAAAGGAGGAATTAAAGAAATTTCAGATGAAGATTTAATACCAGAAAAAGAAACTATGCTTGTTTTAACCGCTGGTGGTTATGTAAAATGCACGGATCCGTCTGAATATCGTGCGCAGAAACGGGGTGGAGTTGGTGTAATCGATCTTGAAACCAAAGAAGAAGATTTTGTGACAATGCTTGTTTCCGGTTCTACCCATAGCAGTCTGCTTTTTTTCACTAATTTAGGAAAAGTTTATCAAATGAAAATGTATGATATTCCGGAAGCTCGTCGCGCTACTCGTGGCAAATCTATTATGAATTTTCTTTCTCTCTCGACTAATGAGAAAGTAACTTCCATTTTAGCAATGCCCAAAGATAATGGCAAAACGGGAACTTCACTGATGCTGGTTACCAAAGACGGTACGGCCAAGAAAATGTCTTCTGAAAGTTTTAAAGATGTTAGAAGGAGCGGGATTATTGCAATAAGACTTGATAAAGATGACCAATTAATTTCTGCGTTGGTAACAGAAAAGGGTGACGAAATTATGATTGCCACAGCCGAAGGACAATCTATAAGATTTAAAGAGTCGGATGTGCGCGAAATGGGCAGAACGGCCGGAGGAGTAACAGGTATAAAATTAGGTAAGAATGATGAAGTTATTGGGGTGGATGTAGTTAAAAAAACCACAGTAAAAGGTGCTTTTCTTACAATGACCGCAAATGGTTTTGGTAAAAAAACTGATTTAAAAGAATATAAAGTTCAAAAACGCGGTGGTTCTGGCGTAAAAACTGCGAAAGTTACTTCAAAAACAGGCAAACTAATTGTGGCAAAAGTACTTGACGGCGAAGAGCAAGAATTAATTGCTATGTCTAAAAAAGGTCAAGTTATTCGTACTGCACTCAAAGATATTTCCTCTCTTGGTCGCCAAACCCAAGGTGTAACCATCATGCGCCTTCGTCCCGGTGATGGTATTGCGTCGTTAGCTTGCATCTAACTACTATGTCAAAGAGACACTTTGACATTTAGTATATTATGAAATTTCACCATATTTCACTAACAGTTAAAGATTTTGATACCTCTATTTCATTTTATCAAGATTTTTTTAATTACAAAGAAATAAAACGTTTTCGTCGTGATGATATGAAGGCGATCGGTTGTTTTTTACAAAGTGAAAATTTAGTAATTGAGTTATGGCAATTTGATGATTTTAAAAAAGGCATAAAAGAAGATTTGTCTTTTGTGGGCATAAAACATTTTGCATTTACAGATGATAACCCTACTTTAGTTCGTGATTTATTTTTAAGTAAAGGAATCAATTGCAGTCCATTAAGTCAAGGGGCGAGTGGTGGCATATATTTCTTTCTTTCTGATCCAGATGGAAATCAAATAGAGATTTATAAACCAAATATTTAGGTAAGTGTCAAAGTGTCTCTTTGGCATCGTAAATTAGTGTCTGTTTTATAAAATTGTTTATATCTCCAAAAGTTCCAAGTAATAGTTCTTTATTGACCACTGGTAGATTTCTTTCAGATATAAAATCATTATAGCTACTCCATTTATATTCTTTTGGATGTTTTACTAATCCATCCTTTACTGGATTCATGTGAATATATGATGATGTCCACATTAATTGTGAGTTATTTTCTATTAACACAGACTTAAATCTTTCTTGAAATACGTGTCCAACTCTTTTGTATTTTTTATTTATATACATAGAATAACTCGTACATATTTGAGAAATTAATTTTGATATTGGTACGTCCCCGATTTGTTCAATCAATAAATGAAAATGATTTGGCATCATACAAAAAGAATGCAATTTGAACAAATTTTTATTTGCATTTATCCTGATTCTTGAGTGGGGAACTGATATTAAGTTTTCCTCCTGAAGGATTTCAGGTTCAATACCCAAAGCTAATCCAACCCTAAACAAAAAAGCTTTATGATCGCTTTGATCATAGAAAATTTTCTCACGATTATTCCCTCTGTTGTAAATATGAAGTATGGCTCCAGGCGCTAAATTTTTATAATCTCGATTTCTCATTTCAATATCATAACATGTCAAGGACTGTCCTTGACATTAGCTTATGTTAATAACTTTTTTAATATATAATATAAAGATGTTTTCTAATCCGATAAAAAATTTAAGAACTTTTGAATTAAGAGAAGATAATATTGTCGCAGATTTAGGTGCAGGAACTGGCTTTTATTCTGTTGCTGCCGGACATATGGTGCCAAGAGGAAAAGTTTATGCAATTGAAGTAGTTAAAGATTTTTTAGAGACAATAAAGAATAAAGTAAAAGAAGCGCATCTTAATAATGTAGAAATTATTTGGGGAAATATTGAAAAAATTGGCGGTACTAAGATAGGGGATAATATTATAGATGCAGTTATTGCCTCTAATGTCCTTTTTCAAGTTGAAGATAAAGATAAATTTATTGAAGAAATGAAAAGAATATTAAAACCAAAAGGAAGAGTGCTTTTGATTGATTGGTCAGAGTCATCAATTATGGGTGCAAAAATAATGGCTGTTCCTAAAAATAAAGCTCGTGAAATGTTTGAAAGAAAAGGTTTTGTTTTAGAGCGGAATATTAACGCCGGGGAACATCATTATGGTATGATATTAATCAAGAATTAACATCGCGCTTCAAGGGTAATTACGCGACATGATTCTATAGAATCAAATGAAAGGAAATTTTCAACTCATAATCATAATTGTATTCATTGCTCTGGCTATTTTTGGTATTTTAGTTTTTTCTGGCGCGATATCAATTGGAAATGATGATGCTGAAGGGAGTCTTGGTACTGTTGTTTTATGGGGAACAGTAAAAGCTGAAACAATGGGATTACTTCTTGAAGAATTTAATAATGCTAATCCAACTTTTATTGTAAAATATGTACAAAAATCTACGGATACTTTTGATCAAGATTTGCTTGAGGCATTGGCGGGTGGCAGAGGACCCGATATGTTTTTTTTGCCTGATAATTTGGCATTTCATTATGCTAACAAGATTTTTACCATTCCATATAAGAGTTACTCTCTAGCTTTATTTAAAAATGATTTTGCTGGTGCGGGAGAAGTATTTTTAACTTCCAAAGGTATCTTAGCTATTCCAATTTCTATTGATCCACTTATGATGTATTATAATCGAAGTATTCTTGATGCCAATGCAGTTGTTTATCCTCCGGTTTTTTGGGACGAAATGTCTACACTTGTTCCAACTATTACTAAAAAGGACGATTCAAATAAAATAATAAAAAGTGCAATTGCATTTGGACATTTTTCAAATGTTACCCATGCCAAAGATATAATTTCCACTCTCTTTATGCAAGCGGGAAATCCAATTATTAGCGAGAAAGATGGAATTTTTAACTCTAGTTTAAATATGCCTAATCCAAAATACAATCTGGCTTCAGTTTTGAAATTTTACACAGATTTTGCCAATCCAAGCAGGGATATATATTCTTGGAATAAATCGTTTCCAAATTCCAATGATGCTTTTTCGGCCGAAAATTTAGCATTTTATTTTGGCTACGCTAGCGAACTTGCATCTTTGGTGAACAAAAACCCCAATCAGAACTTTCTGGCTTCTCCAATTCCTCAAATTAAAGATGCTAATTTTAAATTGACTTCGGCTCATGTGACGGGCATAGCTCTTTTATCTTCTTCTAAGAATTTTAACACCGCTTTTATAGCTGCAAGACTGATGGCCACAGGAAACTTTGCTTCTAAGTTTGCTATTGCTCTTGGAGTGGCGCCAGCTCGTCGAGACTTACTTAAAATTAAACAAACCGATGCTTATTTTCCCATTTTTTATGATTCTGCTCTTTATGCAAGGAGCTGGCTTGATCCCTCACCTAAAGATACAGACAACATTTTTCGATTAATGGTTGATAAAGTTCTCTCAAATACTATTTCTGTTGAAGATGCGATATCTGACGCTAGTAATAAGCTGGGTCTTTTATTATTCAGATAAAATTTATGAGCAAAACAAAAAAATTTATAATTAGTAATTGTGCATTCATGATTGTTTTTTTAATGCTTCTTGTGCCTGTTTTTTCTTTTGCGGCAGGAGGCTTGGTGACTTGTGATGGCGCAGACTGTGATTTCAACGCTTTGATGGAACTTGTGAATGAAGTAATTCGTTTTATTCTTTTTAACATGGTTGTGCCTATTGCCGCTATAATGTTCGCTTATGCTGGTTTTCTCTTAGTAACTGCGGGAGGTGAGACTGCAGGCGCTAGAACAAAAGCTAAAACAATTTTTACTAATGCTGTTATCGGCCTGGTTCTTGCTGTGGCTTCTTGGCTGATTATTAGGACTATATTGTCAATTTTGGGTTACAAAGGAGATTGGATTGGCTTTTAATATAAGGTATAATAAGATAATGAATCTTTTAAAGAAAAAATTACTCCAAGCTATCTTAATAACTTTTTTGATTGTTGTACCTATCATTTCTTTTGCTGATAATACTAATTGCGATCCAACCAATGGTAAAATTTGTCCCCCAATAAATCAAACCAGCCTTAACGGTTTAATAAAAACTCTCTTGGAGGGCGTACTTAAAATAGGTATACCGATTGTCGCACTTGCTGTTGTTTACTGTGGTTTTCTTTTTGTTCAGGCTCGAGGTAAACCTGAAGCACTCACTAAAGCCAAAGACGCTCTGCTTTATACTTTAATTGGCGCGGCAATACTTTTAGGATCGTGGGCGATTGCAAAACTTATATCGGATACAGTGCTCGCATTATAATTAATACAGATATTTATAGGCATTAAACATTAGCAAATATGAAAATAAATTTTTTCAAAAAAATAATGGCTCCAATGTATTTTAGTTTTTTGTTATTTGTTTTATTTCTTCCCGTTAACTCCAGCTTGGCAGTGCTTGTATGTGGTTCCGGAGAAATTCCAGCGCCAGATGGCGCTTCATGTATTACAGCACCTTCGGGTATAGGGGGTTTATTATTTAAAGTACATCAAATTCTTAATACAATTATTCCGGTTTTGGTTGCTTTAGGAGTGGTTTATTTCGTTTGGGGAGTCATTACTTATGTGATTTCCAGCGAAGAAGAAGCAAAAAAAGCTGGAAAAAATAAAATTATTTACGGCATTATTGGTTTGGCTGTTATTGTCAGTCTTTGGGGACTTGTAAATATTGTTGTTAACACTTTTGATATTGGTGGCGCTTCTGCTCCTTCTTTGGTAGCCATACAAAACAGCGCAACCGGTTCTGCTTGCAGTTTAGGAGCTAATCCAAAATTTCCAGATCTTATAAATTATGTTACTAATTGCATTATCAATAATTCAATCATTCCTTTGATTTTTGCTCTGGCTGTGGTTATGTTCGTCTGGGGGGTGGTGCAGTTTGTTATTAATAGCGACGAAGAAGCAAAAAAGGCAAAAGGCAAACAGTTTATGATTTGGGGGATTGTTGCTCTAACTGTGATGTTGGGTGTTTGGGGCTTGGTTGGACTTCTTGGAAGTACTTTTAATATCGATACAACAGTTCTTCCACAGGTTCAACCCTAGTGCGATTCAATTATGTTTGTGGTATAATTAGGATGTTGGTTCTTTGTTTAGATTATTATTATAATCTGCCCATTCTCGTGTATTCGAGAGCAGGCGGGGGTCGCGAAATTATTATTAAGTTAGTTTATTGTAAATTATGAAAAAGAAATTAATTGTGTTGTCGGGTTTTGTTTTGGGTTTAGCTCCTGTCGTAGTATTAGCGCAAGCTACCACTGGTGTTTTGGGCGTTAATTGTACAACAGAGGCAGCAGGAAGCATTGGATTTATGTTATGTAAATTGAATCAACTTCTTACTACTGTTGTTCCAGTTTTAATTGCTTTAGGGGTGGTGTACTTTGTGTGGGGCATCATTACTTATGTGATTTCTAGTGATGAGGAAGCAAAAAAAGCCGGAAGAGACAGAATAATCTTTGGAATTATTGGTTTGGCTGTTATTATAGCCGTATGGGGACTTGTGAGAATTTTGACCAATACTTTTGGAGTTAGTACAGCTACTCAAAATATTAATTTTCCAACTACATCTTTCTAGTTTATAAAAAATGGATTTATTTTCTACTAAGGTAGCTTATGCGGCACCGAGTACAAATCTAGACGAGTTTATAAAAAATGTTGATACGTTCATAATAAACCCGCTTATTCTTTTGCTCTTTGCTCTTGCTTTAGCCTATTTTCTTTATGGCGTATTTGAGTTTATTGCAAATCAAAATAATGAAGAGAAAAAAACCTCTGGAAAAAGTCATATGTTGTGGGGAGTTGTTGGAATTACTGTTATGATGGGAGTTTGGACTATTCTTGGTATTGTATTGAATACTTTAAACATACCCAAATCTGATATAAATCCGGAACAGGGGACGGTAAATTTACCCGATTACAATCCTTAATTTACCTAGTTGCGTATAAAAGTCGAAAGGGCGGTCGTTCGTGAGAACGGTCCGCCCTTTTGCGTTGCGTGGCCAGCGCGATTACGGCCCCATCACATAGTTCACCTCCTTTAGGTGAAGAAAGAACATTTACTGCCAGATCTCGACGCCCCATGCGCCGGGATCCTCTTTGCAGATACGATAGTCGCCTGGGGGTAATGACGAACTGGTGGCAGTTCCCGGTTCGTCATACAGCACCACCGTTCCCGTTGAAAGATCGGTGAAGCTGATTTTCCCTCCCTTCGGATAATCGCTCCAGTTTCCCCGAAGGGTAACCGTTACGCACCCGTCGGTTCCGAACCGGTAGAGCACTTTGCTCTGACCGATTTTGACCACTCGCGGTGTCGGAATGGCGGCAGTGGGATAGACTACTGCTGTCGCCGATGCCGTTGACGTGGCGGATTTCGGCGCCACGGGTCCGCATGGCCACCGTGGTCCGAACGCGTCTTGCCAGGCTATACAGAAGTAGGTCGGCAATCGACCACTTTCCGCTTTCGCCTTGTCGTAGTCTGCCCAGGCTTGCGTCTCTCCGGGCAGTGGCGTGGCCGGTCCGTTGACCGGCTTCGG
>Ga0209542_10021788_pt1 | contig 10013 bp, 7 predicted proteins | sample RifCSPhighO2_01_FD_184028 | JGI IMG/M metagenome (GOLD analysis project Ga0209542, IMG submission 184028) | Soil microbial communities from Rifle, Colorado - Rifle CSP2_plank highO2_0.1 (SPAdes) (version 2) | ecosystem: Environmental > Terrestrial > Deep subsurface > Rock core/Sediment ...
CGGTAAACCGCGTTTTCTTGAAATCCTTGTTTAAACTTGCCAAATTCATTTGAAAAATTTGACATCCAATTGCCTTGCTGTAATAATAGAGAGGAAATTAATAAAAATTTATCTATGGAAAATCAAATCGAGCCGGAAAAAGATACGAAAGGAATCGTGGATTCAACTAACGAAACTCCACCGACATCAAAACCTGTAACAATGGATAACGGTAGTCGGAATATCTCCATGTCAATTATTGTAGCGGGACTTATTATTGCCGGGGCAATTTATTTCTCAAACGGACGAGCCCCGAGTAATGTTGCCGGGACAGCGACAGACACCGGTACTCTCGCGGCTGGAGAGGCGGCGGCCAATGAACTGGCAAAAAATGTGGATCCGGTTACGGATTCAGATCATATCCGAGGATCGCTGGATGCCAAGGTTACAATCGTGGAATTTTCTGACTTTGATTGCCCGTTCTGTCAGCAGGTGCACGAAACTTTCCAGCAAATTGCTTCTGAATACAGCGCCAATGATGTGGCCTGGGTCTATCGTCATCTACCGCTAACCCAACTTCATCCAAACGCTGATATCAAAGCTTTCGCGTCTGAATGCGCGGCAGAGCAGGGTGGTAACGATGCTTTCTGGAAATTTGCCGATGCCTACATCGCTGTTCAGGATCCCGCCGCAGGCAAAGAGCTCCCTATTAAAGTAGCGGGAGAAATCGGGCTAAATGTCGCCGAGTTTCAGACATGCCTTGATAGCAATAAGTTTTTCGACAAAGTGGACGGGCACATGCAAAATGCCAGCAAGTCCGGTGGACGCGGCACTCCGTATTCAATCATTATTTCCGGAGATCAATATATCGCGGTCAGCGGAGCACAGCCTTATCAGAATTTCAAAAATCAAATAGACGCATTGCTGGCCAACTAAAAATCGCAATAACGGAAAAATCAAGAAAGATGCCCTTTGTATAAGTCCCAAAACGTCACAAGAGACCTTACTGGAAACCCTTGCTCTGGTTTCTGCGAGGTGGTAAGGTTACCATAACATAACTAACCAAACAACACTAACCAAACAACTTATATGTCCCAACTAACCAAAGAGTACTTTGACAAGCAGGTCGAACAGCTTGCCACCAAGCAAGCCCTTGAAGAGCAAACCAAAGAGCTGAAGGTCTACACAGACGAACAGACGGAAGCCTTGGCCCAAATCGTCCACAAAGCCTTCAGTGAGCTTGAACGAGAGCTCGATGTCCGCAAGGATGTCGAAGCCCTCAAGCTAGAAATGAAGGACATCCGGCAAGCCTTAAAGCTCGACTGACAAACTAAAGCTTCCGGAGCGGTGTATATATCGCGGTCAGCGGAGCTCATCCTTACAAGAATTTCAAAAATCAGATCGAGGCTTTGTTGAAATAAACGTTTTTATAATCTATAAAAAAGGCGCTTCACTTGAGAAGGCGCCTTTTTCCTCTGTTATTTGTTACATGCTACTTGCTATATGTATTTTTTCCTACGGTGGTATTTCTCTGAATATTGGTTTATCCGGATCACCGGGCGAGGCAAGCAGGATCAATCTGGCATTAAATGGAACCGGTCCCGGCTCAAAATTCCCGGCTACGTCTACTGTCAGAATTTCTCTTTTTTGATTTGTTTGGGTGTTTACGGTTGCGGCAAAGCTCATCTCCACCTGCGATCCACCTGTCAGACTGCCCTGCCAGCGAAAAGTATCAAAAACGGAATCAGTCAGACTGCCACCGGCGCAGGCGACACAGCTAAAATTGCTGGGCGAAACCAGATTATTGGAAAGATCTACACCTCCGCTAAAAGCAGTGGCGGGATCAGCGCCTGTTTGATTTCGGAAGATAACTTTGAAAGTCAATACGTCTCCACTCTTGATATTTGCAAGGCTAGTAGGAGATGATCCGTTTATCGCGCTGATGGACACGCTGACGTCGGGGTTGGGTTTGATGAGAGGCGGATACAGCTGACTTCGCGGAATGGCTTCTACCGGAGTGGAAGGACTAAGCCAAGCAAGTCTTAATCGAGCGTCACCTGAATTCTCGTAATATTCAAGGACGATATCATATTTTTGTCCGGCAACCATGCTGTAGTTTCCGTCGTTGATAGTGCCTCCGTCAGACCAGTTGTTGATAATCAAATTACCGTTGACCCACAAACGCACCCCGTCGTCATGAACAGTCCTGAATGTGTAATTCTCACTGCAACGCGCCTGCACCTGTCCCGTAAAGCGAACGGAGAAAGTGTCCGGCCCGCCGGCAAAATTGGTGCCATAGATCACGTCCGCGGGATTTTGATTGATGCTGGTAATACCAAGATTTGCAAAAGTTTTCCCGCTGGAAACCAAGGTGTCATGGTTTATACCATCATAGAAGTCGCCAACAAGACCGGTGCCGGTGCCTGCGGCGGCACAGCCAGCGCCGGCATTTTGATTGATTGTAAAATCAGTAGGAAAACCGCTTTCGACATCTTCGACGATTATATCCCCTGCTCTCGCGGCGCCAGTGTTGGCACTTACGGAGTAATTCACCGTGCCGTCACCGGTACCGAAAGATCCGCCGGTAATAGAAGCCCACGACAACGATTCGCTGGCATCCCATTCGCAGGAATTATCGTCTGCGTCAACAGAGAAAAATCCCGTTCCCCCGGCTGGCGGATATGTCGCGCTGGAGGGAACCAGGCTGTAACTACAATCACCTTCGCAGGGTGTTTTGCAAACCCAGGAGTCTATGATCTGAGGTGCGCATTTATTTTCTCCACCTGTACACTCCTCTCCTTCAATGCCTTCATTACAAACGTACTGTCTGATAAATGCGTGATTATTGTATTCTCTGCCATAATGGCAAGTGTTAAATCCCTCAAAACCGCATGATCCATTAGCGCAAGTAACATCACAATCTTGAATGAGAGGAACTTTTGCTCCTGGGCAACTAGCATAGAAAACATCATCTACAAAGGTGACCCTACAATTTAATGGGTTTGCACCTGACTTCTCAAAACAGTCGTTATCAGGTTCATATATAAAAAAAGAAATTGAAGGATGAGTAGCCTGGGCTGGTAAGATTAGAACGAAAAGAAAAATAGCTAGTGCGATAATAATCGTTGGCAGTAATATCGATTGAAGTTCGCTATATCTCATAATAATTCATGCCCAGTCATTTTACTTGATTTCAAAAAAATCTTAATTTGCCGGAATCGAATCTGCCGGATCTGGGATGAGTGGCGTGAGATGGATACTCACAGTACTTTCCTTTTCAACCACTATTCCGGGATTGTCTATGTCCTCTACAACATATTCTTCTTCAATATATATAGACATCGAATTTGAGTCTTTGTTGGCATAGAACCGATGACTAATTTCAGTTGAGCCATCATCTTTCTCAATAGTCCAACCATCGGACTGCAAAAGCGATCTATAATATTCAATCAGCTCATCAAACGGCTCATTCGTAGTATAGATAGTCGAACTGAATTTATTTTCTGGATTGTAATTTCTCTTAATATCTGTCTGACCCTGCTCAAATTCTTTTGGAATTTCGTACCCTTTTGGGATGCCAGATGACTTGTCTGGGCCTTTAAGAAATAGATAGCTCAAAACCGCGCCCGCTAAAACAAGGGCGGTGACTGCTAAAAGTATTAATTGAACCCGATTTTGTCCTTTATCCATTTTTTGTTTTAAATTTCGCTAAATTTGGCTATTGATTTTGATTTCACTCCCATATATTTTATCTAAGAAAATTATCTCATACATTGACAAATTAGGCAAATAGAACTATGTTTGACCTGTCTAATGCTCCCTACCACTCCACGCGCCAGAACCATGAGCGCGATTGGTCGCAACAAATGAATTTTTTCACCGCGCGCGCTTTCACGAGTGCCCGGTGGATTTTTTTTAGAATGATAACGACCGCGATCGAGGGCTCCCCTCGCAAAGCGAGGGGAGCCCTCGATCTGTCCCGTAAGTCCTTCGGCATTTGCCAAAATCGCCTAAATACCCTAAACTTCGAAGTTACACTGTACAGAAAGACCTCAAACATCATAAGGAGGAAGTACGATGCGAATCATTATAGCATTAACGGTTTTTGCGTATCTTTTCAGCGCCGAACTGAAAGCCCAGACTTCCTACGAAGGATGGAACGGGGTTTCGGAAACACGGTGCGTGCAGACGCTCGTTGAGTCTCTGCTGAAAAAAGAAATTGCTCGTCCGTCACACCCACAACCACGGGATTTAGCTCAACGCGCTCTTACTGTGGTTGCAGGACCGATTGGACACAACTCTTACGGCGCTCATGGCACCATCATGGTCGGGGCTAGGCCTTCCGCGCAACCTTGCCAGGAAAATTTCAGGTTCAATCAGGTCGTTGCCCACGAGTTCCAGCATTGGCTAGTAGATTTCTCCGGTGACGACTTCCTACCGGAGACTTTGCGCGAAGCTCTTGCGGAGTATTACGCCCGAGAGATTGCAAATGATGAAGAGTCACAAGGAGCAAGGTTCACAAGTGCAAGAAGCCGAATGAGACTTTCACCTGCCTTTCAGATTTCTCCCCTACCACCGGAACTCTCGGTCAACAACACCATCTGGCAGACCGACTCGCTACATAGCTGTATCAACGGTGAGTGCGGGTCGTGGGGCAGGTCGTGGGATCAGCTGGCTTTTCAAATCCACGAATTTGTCTCGGCTGTGAGCGGGCAAACCGGACAGACCAAGCGACAAGTTTTCTTGGAAATGACCGGCATTCTCTACGACCTTTCTCGGGACCGGATAGAGTCATACGGAAAAATCCAGCAAGCAGTATTCTGGAAAAAACTGGGTGAAGTCTATCCAAGTGTCCAGGTCAATGGTATGTCACCTGCGATATTCTTCGGGACTCGCAGGACTTTCATGCCACTCAAAGAAGGCAAAGTTTTCTCCATCGCCACTCAAGGCGCTATGGGAGAGCCTGTCAATCCGGGACTCTGGATCGCCAAAGCCCGAACTGTTCGGCCCAAGCAATTTCTTGATGTGCCCGCCGAGTCTAGTCCCCTGAAGACACAGGTTACCATAACTGTGTCTGACTGGACTGACCGGCAAATTTACGAGAGTAGCGCGCAACCGGACAGCCAAGGAATGGCGTTTGGACAACTGCCAACCTTTAGCCAGCCGGGAATTTACCGAGTCGCTCTGTTGGCTCAAGGAATTGAGCAAGCGCACAACTTCTTTATGGTTGTGCCCTACACCATGCTCAATCCGTATCCGGAGGGAATCTTCATCTGGAATATAGACAAGGAGGGAAGGATTCGATCAACCCACATCATACCCGAAGGCTGCGAAAGCAAGTTCACCGCAAATGCCTTGAGCCTGATTGAATGTCCTTCCGCGACTCGAAGTATCATTGTGGAAGGACGCTCGTTTCAGCTCTACAAGGACATGCGTCAAATCATCATGCCGAACGCGGGAATGACCTGGCCTGTTGTCGAGCTTGAAATTCAGGGGGCTATCATCCTCTCGGACAAACACCCTACCCAGGATCTGTCATTCCGCAATATCAACCCGTCCGCGGAAGAATTTGAATGGGTGATAAGAGTGGTGCATTCTCCCGAGATGATTGATCAGGCCTGGCTGACTGCCAAAGGCACCGGAAACAACACGGTCACCCTGACCGCGAAACCTGACGGTCTGAAGTGGAAACTCCGCGAAGGCTTGGTTTGCGTCGAAGCCGTTGATGGCCCCAATATCAACTGCGTCGAGGTGCTATATCCTCCCAAAGAGGACTGACCCCAGTTACGGACACGAGATGACCAAAAATCATCTAGTCCGCCACTGGGGCTTTTTTATTTTTCGTGACTTAAAGAGGGCGCCCTTCTCTCCGAGAGGGGCGCCCTCTTTCTTTGCAAAATCTAAATGTTATTTGCTACTTGTTATTTGTTATTTCTCTATGGAGGAGTTTCTTTGAATTCCGGAATTAAAGCGGTGTCTGGCGCGGCAAGCAAAATCAGTCTTGAATTGAAAGGTAGCGTACCTGGCTGATAATTTCCCGTTGTGTCCACTGTGATAAGCTCTTTAGGTTGAGTTGTTAGAGTCTGGACAGTGGCATCGAAAGTGACAGTGATACTGCCAAGAGGCGCTACTGTTCCAGTGTACGAGAAAGAAGATATGGTGCCTGAACATGGCGCGGGGCAAGTGAAACCGGAAATCCCCGTGAGGTTTGCGGAAGGTACGATTGATGAATCAATTCGCGTGGCATTTCCTGCCCCATTATTACCATAGCTTATGGCGAACGATAACACATCTCCGCTCTTTATATTGGAAAGGCTAAATGACCCGGATCCGTTTACAGCGCTGATGGAAACACTGACATTGGGGTTTGGTGCGGCTATTGTAACAGAGTTGATGGAATCAACTCGCGGGCAATAGTCCGGGGAAGGTTCTACATTAAAAATCTCGCAGGTGTGAGGATAAGTCCCCGGGCTAGATTGCGCCGTACAATTAAAGGTCGCGGTAGTGCCGGCGAACCCGCTCCAAGAACAGCTAGTTGCGGCTCCGCCGTCCGAGGGGCCAATAGAATTATTCACCTCTCCGTAATCACATGATATGGTGTAGGGATCACCCGGATTAACTGTGCTGGGTAGGCCGGAACCTGAAACAAAGTTAGGCGGTGGGTAACAAGGCGGGTTCACGGTAACCGTGGCCCTGGCCTCGGCGTTAGGCGCCGTGCCTCGCTCGACAATGACTTTGCCGGTGTAAGTGCCGGCGGGAGAATATGAGTAAGAGGGAACGTTTTGCGGGTCGGTATTGACGCCGTTACACTTGTAGCCGACGCCGGGAGTATTGACGCAAGCGCCCGCGGCAGGCACGGTCAGAGTCCCGCAGGTAGAATTGGCGGTAGAAAGAACGGTGCCGGTGTAGGTACAGTTGTACCAAAAATTGTAGTTAATGGTGCCGACGGCCGTGCCCGACACATCCGCGGTAAGAGCAGATGAATGCGGGGCAGGGCCTGTGGCAGGGTCGGCGGTGAGCCCGACAGAGAGAGTGGGAGCTTCCCAAGTGAAATCGGCGTTGTCGCAGTATTGCTGGCTTGGTAAACCCGGGTTTAGATACCCATGAGCATAGATAGTACCATAATCATGGTTACTTAAATTGATAGTGGCTTTCCATATCCCACCCCCTTGATCTGTCGCTACATACCAAGTAAGGTCGTCTTGTCCATTGACGTCAGACCATACGCCGAAATTAGTAATCGATACGTTAGCAGCTCCATTGATGTAAACATCATGTGTGCTTTGCGAAAATGGAATTGTCACTCCATCAGGCGTTGCCGAAGTACAGGAAGGAGGGTTCACAGTCACCGGAGCAGTATCTTCGGCATTGGGCGCGGTACCACGCTCGACAATAACTTTGGCGGCGTAGCTACCGGCTGTGGCGTAAGAGTGAGCAGGAATGTCTTTGGGGTCTGTATTAACTCCGTTACATTTGTAGCCTACTCCAACGGTTTCAACGCACGATCCTGCTCCCGGCACGGTCAGCGCGCCACATAATGACGTAGCGGTGGCAAGATCGGTGCCAGCATAACTGCAATCGTACCAAAAATTATAATTAATTGTGCCGACGGCGGTGCCGGAAGGATCGGCAGAAAGGACTGAAGAAAGTGGTGTAGCTCCAGAGTCAGGCGTGGCGGTAAGGGCAACTGATAAATTTTGCGGAGGTGGTGGATAAAGCTGACTTTGCGGAATAGATTCTAAAGGAGTAGAGGGGCTTAGCCATGCCAATCTGATAGATGATGATCCAGTGTTATCATAAAACTCCAAAATGATATCATACTTCTGTCCGGCAACCATACTGTAATTGCCGTTGTCTACATTGTTTCCGAAGCTCCAGTCGTTCCAGTTGTTGATAATCGGATTACCGTTGACCCACAAACGCACTCCGTCGTCGTGAAAAGTCCTAAATGTGTAAGTTTCTGAGCATCGCGCCTGAACCTGTCCCTGCCACCGCACGGAGTAAGTGTCCGGCCCGCTTGCTCGATTTGTACCAAGGGTGGTGTCCGCGGGGTTAAAATTGATCGATGAAACCCCAAGATTTGCAAAAGTTATCCCACTGGAAACCAAAGTATTAAAATTTATACCATCGTAGAAGTCACCAATCAGACCGGTGCCAGTGCCTGCGGCGGCACAGCCTACTACGACTGGATTCACTGTTACCGTGGCCCTGGCCTCGGCGTTGGGCGCGGTCCCCCGCTCGACAATGACTTTGGCGGTGTAGGTGTTGGCGGGAGAATATGAGTAGGAAGGGACGGATTGCGGGTCGGTGTTGACGCCGTTACACTTGTAGCCGACGCCCGCGGTGTTCACGCAAGTGCCTGCGGCAGGCGTGGTCAGGGTCCCGCAAGTGGAATTGGCGGTAGAAAGAACCGTGCCGGTGTAGGTACAGTTGTACCAGAAGTTGTAGTTGATAGTGCCTGTTTCAGTACCACTCACATTCGCGGAAAGAACCGAAGAAAGTGGCGTGGTGCCGGAAGAAGGAGTGGCAGTCAGAGAAACATTTAATGATCCTGCTGCCGGCTCGGTGACTGTGACGCTACACGAATCACTATCTATAGAGTCGGAAGCAAATCTGTACGCGGACACTGTTACGGTTTTGGAACCGCTACTTGTCCACGACGTTGAAAAATTAGGAAAATTTCCAGCAGAAGGATTGGCTCCGGGCGCACTCCAGTCGTAATCATGGTCACCTCCGCTTGCCGAAAAATTTGCTGATTGTCCTTCTTCCCTTGTCTGTGTGGAAGGTGAGCACGATACTTCGCAAGAATCGCTTACTCCTGCAGTCATAGTTCCTGTGCAAAAACCATGTCCGTCATCCAAATATATATAGAGATCATTAACTCCGTCTCCACACCAATCCACCTGTATCTGATCGCAAGTACTAAAGCATCCTTCTGTGTAAGGTGCGGGGCAAGTATAGGCACCATTATTTAAATATCCCTCAACGCCGTTGGAACAATTACAAGTGTAGTTGTGAGTTGCGAAGCCAGCACTGACACCCAAAAAAAATAGTGCAATGCTGATAATCACCAGGAATAAAACCTGAAAATAAATTTTCTTTTCAAAAATTAAATTCATCTAATTTTTTGAAATAATTACTACTTTTACATTCGGCTGAAATTCGTGGCCAGAAATTTCTATGTCCACTAACTCCTTTTCATTCTCGCCTTTCAGCCGATATATTCCTGACGCAAAACTGTCCTCATCCAAAGAATAAAAAACTTGTATCCTCCCTCGAAAAACAAACAGTAAATCCTCAACACTGGATTGGCTTTGGTATTCGTAAATTTTTGAATTGCCTTCCTCTCTATATAAATCTTTTCCAGTAGAAATCGGGGCGATGACAAAAGATCCCCCTGTCCTTTCAATAATAACAGGCTCTTCATCTTCTACTAAGTCTTGATTATCAGTTTCATCTGATTGCTGCTGGTTTGCGATATTCTGTTTACTCGGTTGTCCGCCAGAAAATATCGCGATAACCACCGCGGCTATTATCACTCCCAAGATTATTGCAATTTTTTTCAAATTAGCCGGCATTTTTGTGTCATTTTTTTGTAAAAAATCAGTTTCTCAAATTCTGATTATCCACCCAGTATTTCTATCTAAACTATACTACTAAATTTTTTCCTAGACAACTTGACAAAAATACTATAATATAGTAATATAAGGTGTTTAGCACTCTTAGCTAAGCGAACAGGTAAGTAAGGAGGAAACAAATGAAAACCAAAACGTGGTTTTTCACGGTAGTTTTGATGGCTTTTTCGGTGTCGCTTGGCTTTGCTCAAGTCACGGCTTCTATCGACTTGCCGCTCCCCGAGCCGACCAATGCGTCCCTGGCTGCTGTCTTGCAGTCCGGGTTCGTTCCGGTTTCAGACAAAAATGCCGAAATCCGGCATCTTGGCCAGATCTTCGAGGTCACGTATTTGCCGGTGAGAGATACGGCAATGGCGTGGGAAGCAAAAGCAAGCATCGCTTCGCCTTCGGGTAAAGTCA
>Ga0209542_10021789_pt1 | contig 10012 bp, 17 predicted proteins | sample RifCSPhighO2_01_FD_184028 | JGI IMG/M metagenome (GOLD analysis project Ga0209542, IMG submission 184028) | Soil microbial communities from Rifle, Colorado - Rifle CSP2_plank highO2_0.1 (SPAdes) (version 2) | ecosystem: Environmental > Terrestrial > Deep subsurface > Rock core/Sediment ...
GTGAGCTCTAACAAATAAACAAGAAAATATAATTAATTAAGGAGTTTATAAGAACATTTGGTTCTTATCCAAGGCTTCAAGTTTGAAGCCCAATTAAAAAATAGAATTATTCAAAGTTCTCTTTAGGGGAAAAAACACCTGCCGAAGTTGCTATCCCTCAATTAGAGCTAGGAGTTAATAAGTGGTTGGATTTAATTAAGCTGAGCAAGATTTAGATTAACATTTATTTAGGCATAAACTTGTAATTTCTTCTGCTATTTCTTCAGGAGAAACAATTTTTGGTCTTTTACCCTGTTTAATCTCTTCTTCATAAAAATCAATTTGTTCTTCAATCATAGGGGTTCTTGTAAGGTTTGGTGAAACAATTCTAATCTCAATTCCTCTTGATTTCCAGTATTCTTTTTTTTCTTGGACATATCTTTCTAATAACCCTTTTGACAAACAATAATCTTCTAAAAATGGGTGATGTTTTCCTGCTAAAACTGAGCTTGTTAAAATAATCTTTCCCTTTAATTCTTTTTGGTACACTTTCTCTCCTATTTTTTCTATAAGAAAAACAGGGCAAGAATAATTTACTTTCATTGTTGCTTCTTTTTCTTCTTCTGTTAAACTTTTCTTGTAAACTCTTAATCCAGCATTATACACAAAAACATCTGGAGTTCCGAATTTTGCTAATTTTGATTCTAAACTTTTCCAATCTAATTCATAGTTTAAAGAATTAAATCTTAAACAATCAATTTCAAAACTAGGGTGTTCAGACTTTATATTTTTGGCAAGTTTTTCTGCACCTTCTTGGCTTTGGTAATAAGTAAATAAAATTGAGAGATTTCTTTCTTTTGCGAATCTCTCAACAAGACAAGTTCCAATACCCTTAATTGAAGGGTCTTTTTCTGAATAACTTCCAGCTCCCACCACTAAAACTCTTTTGTTTTCCATTTTATCTCCTACAAAGAATTAATTTGAGAATTAGAAATATAATCCGAAAGAGAGTTTTGTATTTTAGTTCCGTAGAGCATTTTAAGTTTGTTTAATTGTTTATCTTGTGGCCAGTAGAGACTTGCAGTGCAATCTGCTATAATTTCTGTCGGAATTCCAATCCATTTCTCTTCTGCCCTCAGAGCAATAGCATCTATACAAACGTCAGTGAAGAAGCCAACCAAAATAAGATCCGAAGCTGTTCTTTGAACATATTCTCTAAATTGCGTATCGGAAAAGGCGTCCAAACCTCCTTTAGTAAAAACTGGTTCTTCTCCGAGAGGCTTGATTCTGTAAAAGTCAGTGCTACGAGTTCCATCTTTCAAAAACCCTTGTTCATACATTTGTTTATATCTTTCAAATCTAGATTGAGATAGATATTGGGGATCGCCTACTCCTCTAACATAGGCAATTGGAAAACTTTCTTTTCTAAAATGAGCAATTGCACTTTCAATATTATCTACTACCTTATCTATGCTTTTAACAGTTAATTTGCCTTCTCCAAAAAAGCCTTCTGGATTGCAGGTTAATTTGTTCCTTGCGAAAAATCCATCTGGATGGCAGAATTCATTCTGAACATCAACTACAAGAAGGGTTTTTTGTTTCATTTTCTTTTCCCCTCTACAAATTTCTTTAAAGAATCAACTTTAAACTGTTCGCCCATCCAAGTAGAATAAAGATTACCATTTGGCATTATTACTAAATAAGGCAATTCTTCTGCTTTCTCTCTTCCTATTTCTAATTGAGAAGTATAGAAAGGAAAACTTGTTTTTGTTTCAAAAGCAAGTTCATTTTTTTTCCTACCTTGAAAATTGGCTCTTTGTCCAGTCTGGATTGCTCCGCTTTCTCTTAATTCTTCTATAACTGGTTTTAATGGAACAAAGTTAAAATCTATATATTCCAGATGACCTCTTATCGATTCATTATTGGAATCAACATTATAAACTCTGAATAATTCTCTTAAATATACGTCCTTTGCTCCGCACTCTTGAGCAAAATCAAGGTATCTTAAAACATCATCTGTGGTTTCAAGTCCACCTTTTTGCAAGGTTGCACAAAGTCTTAATGGCATACCTATATCAGACAGATGCTTACCAATAACACGCGGATTTCCTGCATCTATTCCAAAAATTCTATTATTTTTTTCAGAATTGTAATGATATGTACTTAAATTGACATAATGCAAACCACCTTGTTTTAATTTTTGGGCTAATGTTTCCCCATCAGATTCTTTTAACAATCTAGAACCATTAGTATACATGGCTATCAAATCCCAATCAGGATATTTTGATAATTCTTTTAATGTAGAAATTACTCTACTCGGTCTAAGAGTGGGATCTCCGCCAGTTATTATAACTTTTCTTCCGCCCAAATCATGATATTCATTAATATAATCAGCAACCCCTTTAGTAAAAGGATCTTGCTCTCCTGTAGGCATTTTCCATGTAATCTCTTGGATGCACATCTGGCATCTTGCATTACATTCGGAATTTACCATTACATCTATTTGCTCTGGCACGGTTGGTAATTTTTCGTTCATGTTATATCTTCTTAGTAGTTATTACTCTAATTATAATATAAATACTTCCCCCCTTATTGTGGGTGGTAAATAAGAAGTTTTATAAAGTTCAGAGAGATATAGAAGAGTATGGAAACTGAAACACTGGAGAAAATAGGTTTAACCAAAAATGAGAGTATTGTATACCTAACTTTAGTTAAATCTGGAACAATAAAAACAGCAAAGATTCTTAAAAAATCTGGACTAAATTCAGGAAGAATTTACGACACTTTAGAGTCTTTGAAACATAAGGGCTTAATTTCAGAATCCAACATTAACGGAGTTAAACATTTTACCGCATCCCCCCCGAATCAATTAAAAGAATATTTTCAGCAAAGATTAAATCAACTAAAACAAGAAGAACCAATAATTGAGGAAGCTATACCTCAATTAAATCTTATAAGAAATACCTCTATTGAGAGTTCAAGAGCTACAATTTACACAGGATTAAGGGGATTAAAAACTGCTGTTGATGAAGCATTTGAAAAAGTAGGAAAAGATGAAGAAATCTTAGCGATGGGGGTTACCTCATTAAAGGATGAAAAAATAAATAGATTTTGGATTAATTGGTCGCCAAAAAGGATAAGTAAAAAAATTATCGCCAAGCATTTATTTTCTGAAAAAAGCGAATTCTTTGATGAATTTAAGAAGATGAAATGCACGGAAGCAAAATTTTTAGAAGGCATTACTCCCGTAACAATTGATATATTTGGAACTAAAACAGCCCTAATTATGAATTATAAAGATCCAATTTCTTGTATTTTAATTCAGGACGAAAATACGGTTCAATCTTTTAGGCAATTTTTCTATCAATTATGGAAAATTGCTAAATAAAAAATAATATGATTTGATGAATTTTTTTGGAGGAGAATCTAAAACTCCCTTTAACGTTACAATGTACTATTGGGTACAATTTCAAATATTCAATTTAAAGTAATATCTGACATAACCTTAAGCTAAATCCAATCTAAACAGAAAACATTATAAATACTGCTCCAACTACAGCATCTTATGGGAGAAATAAGACAGATGTCAGCTGGTAATGTTAAACCAGGCACTTACATTTTAATTGATAATGTGGCTTGTGTTGTTAAAGACATACAAAAAAGCAAGACTGGAAAACACGGAGCTTCAAAATGCAGAATAGAAGCAGTTGGTTTGATAAAAGGAGAAAAGAAAATTGCTCTTTTTTCTGGAAGTGACAATGTTGAAGTTCCAATAATTGAGAAAAAAACTGCTCAGGTATTATCAATTCATGGAGATTTAGCAAATGTAATGGAAATGACAACATTTGAGACTATGGATTTAAAAATACCTGAAGAACTGAAAGATAGAGTTAAAGAAGGAGAAATGGTAAGTTACTGGATCATAATGGATGAAAAAGTAATGATGGAAAAATAAATTAAATTTAAAATGGCAAAATTCGCTGAAGCTAATAAAAGATTGTTTGAAAGAGTATTTGTTTGCAGAAGATGTAAGACTAAAAGAAAAGCAGATCCTGCAAAAGTCAGAAACAGTAGAGTTAGCTGTAGAAATTGTAGCGGCAAGGCTTTAAGGCCTGTCAGAAAGAAGTAATTTTCTATAAAATTTTAAAAATAATCAACTAGTATTTCAAATCTTAACTTTTGCATTTAGTAAACTATATACTTTTATCGTAAATGTTTATAAAGAATTTTGAGATAATAGACTTAGTGAAAATATGTTAGTAATAAATTTTTTTAAAAAGAGAAAAAAAGGGCAGGCTGTAAAGAATAAGATTACAGTAATAAAAATCTTTAAGCCATAGCGGAGGGGAAAAATGAAAAAGTTTACACAACCAAAAAATAATGAAAAATTTAAGACTAATGAAGATAAACCAATTGAAAATGAAGTTGAGGAAGAAAACTAATTTTTTTTAGTTTCTTTTTAAATTATGATAGGCTGGGCTTTAATTTTTTTGATTGTTGCAATTGTTGCAGCTGTTCTTGGATTTTCAGGAATAGCTGGGACAGCAGCATGGTTCGCAAAAATAATATTCATAATAGCTTTAGTTTTATTTATTCTATCTTGGTTATTTAGTGAAAGCAGAAAAAAATTATAATACTTTTGGAAAAAATCTTAATAATCTGGGTTCTTTTATCAAAAGCTGCAAAATAAATTTACTTGGAAAATCTCTTACATTCGTGCTTAATACTGATTTTAATTTATCCTGTGAAAAATATTCTGTTAATTTATTATAATCTTTGTCTGAAAATTTGCATAAAGTATTTCTTATCTTTAGGTTAAGCCATAAATCCAGACCTATTTCTTTTCTCCATAATGATTCATAATCTTTTTTTTCATGTATTGCCTTTGCTAAAAGTTCTGCAGTTATTAAACAATATAAAATACTGCCATGTGTAGCTGCTTTCACCATTGTTGCAGCATCACCTATTAAATAAACATTGTCTTTTTGAGTTTTAACTTGTGAGTTATATAATGGAATCATTCCAGATTGGTAATTTATTGTCTCTGCTTTTAAATTTAATATTAATCTTTTGAAGTCATTTTGCGGATTTTTTTCTGAAACAACCCCGATTCTTGCACAATATTCATCCTCTGGTATTGACCATCCAAATTCACCATAGCCTAGAAATATATCAACCCTGGATTTATCTTCTATTTTTGTTTTGCATCTTGCTTGTAAGCCAGTAATAAATTTCCTGTTATTAAATAAACCAGCACATTGTGCAACTTTAGAATATGGTCCGTCAGCACCAATTAAAATATCTGTATTAATAATTTTTGAATTTGCAAATTTTAATTTCATGGAATTATTAGAATTTTCATAAGACTCAAATCTATGGTTTAATTTAAATTTAACTCCTTCCTTTTCAGCTAAACCTGCTATATATCTGTCTAATTCCCCGCGATCATAAACATAATCAGGTTTTATATTAACTTCAAAGCTTTGATTATTAGGAGAAAAAAACCTTATTTTTTTTATTCTGTTTACAATTACTTCTTTTTTTACTTTTAATACATCCTCTATTGCAGGCGTTACTACTCCGCTGCATTGTATTGGATGTCCTATTTTATTACCTGCTTCATAAACTGTTACTTCATAACCTCTTTTAGCCAAAAAATAAGCAGTGTAACTTCCTGCAGGCCCAGCACCTATTATTGAAACCACAGATTAAAAAACTTAAGAAATTTTATAAAGGTAATTGTTTAAAAATTATCATGGTATTTACTTATTTTTTAATAGTCATTGCATTTATTTGGTTAATATTTGCTGCAATAGTGGATATTAAAAAAAAGGAAGTCCCAAACTGGCTTAATTACAGCTTAATAGCAATAGGATTTGGTGCAAGGATAATTTATTCTTTAATATTCAATGATTATAAAATATTTTTATTTGGAATAATAGGATTTATTGCTTGTTTTATATTTGGTAATTTAATGTATTATACAAGACAATGGGGTGGAGGAGATGCCAAATTAATTATGGGTTTAGGTGCAATGTTTGGGGATTATAAAATAGGAAGTATAATTAACCAAAATATTGAATTACCATTTTTAGTTGTTTTAATTATTAACATATTATTAGCTGGTTTGGTTTATAGTATATTTTATAGTATTTTCCTTGCAATAAAAAATAAAGAAAAATTTGTTAAAGCATGGAATAAGGAAAAAAGTTATTTAATAATTGGAATTATAACTATAGCTACCATATTATCAGTTGGCTTGTATTTTAGCATAGATGAATTATTTGCAACTATAATTGTTTTTTTAATATTAATCTTTTCTGTTTTATTTGTAAGTTTAATATTTATTAGAGCAGTAGAACAAAGCTGCCTGATTAATTATATTGGCGTTAATAAAATAACTGAAGGAGACTGGCTTTTCAGTGATGTTAAAGTTAAAAATAGAATAATTTGCTATTCAAAAAATACAGGTTTAAGCATAGAAGACATAAACCAAATTAAGAAATCTAAAATCAGAAAAGTTTTAATAAAAGAAGGGATACCATTTGTTCCTGCATTTTTATTGGGTTTTATTATGACAATTATATTTGGCAGTGTTCTTTTTTAAGGAAGATATTTCTTTCTAAACTTTCCTGTTAAATCTTTTGGGGGCTCAGGCTGTATTTCTTTTTTTTCTATAGGTATTGCCTGAATAATATCTTGTTGTACTTTTTTAAGATCATTTTCTTCAGCTTTATTTCCTTTCCAGTTTATTACTACATTATCCTTTTGTTGTCTTGGAATTAAATTAATTGTCAGATGTTCAAATCTGTTCCCTGAAAAAGGACCGTCTGAAATTACCACATTGCAACTTTTATACAAGATCATCAATGCAGATTCCAGTTTCTTAATTACTTTACTTAATGATTCAACTTCACTTTCTATTAATGCAGAAAAAGTTTGAATATGTTTTTTAGGAAACAATAAAGTATGGCCTGGATTAGAAGGATTTATTTCCAAAACAGCCATAAAATTTGCATCTTCATAAACCCTTGTTGTTGGAATTTTATTTTCTGACATTAAACAAAAAGGGCATTGCTGTGGTTGTTCAAATTGTGACATAATCTCTTTTAATTTTGATTCTCTTTCTGTTTCTGGAAGTGTATTAATATATTCCTGAATTTCCTGCATTTGTTCTTTTGTTAAATTTGCCACGGATAATTAAAAATAAACAAGATTTTAAGTCTTTTGATATGCAAGGTCAGATAAAAATTAAACAAAAACAAACCAGAATAAAATTGCTAATCCAGATCCCAGAACATAAAACAACGGAATTCTAAACTTGCCGATTATAATCCATGGATAATATGAAGCAAATTTAGGATTCCATGACTCTTTAAATGGAATTTCTGTATTTACTAAAAACCAGAAAAAGTCCTCTATTACCATTCCTGAAAAATAAGCTGAAAGCAATATTCCAAAAAGTTTTAGACTAAAACCAGCCACAATTAATGGAAGAATAATTAATATCAAAGGAAGGTATACAACAAATAACCAGAAATGATATCTTGTTAATGATAAATTTTTAGCTAATCTCCATTTCCATCCATATTTATTCTTATCCCAGGCATTTCTTCCTTCAACAGATGATTCCCAAAATGCATGAGCAATCATTGCTATCCAGATTATTAAAAAAATCAGTAAAGTCTTCATTAAGAATTTAGTATTTCTATTATTTAATAAGATTTCTAAGTTAAGAATTATAAAAATAATTTAAGGTTTTATAAAATTTGTAAGACATTGAGTTATAATTTAATATCATGATCATATAACTTAAAAATTGAATAATATTTATATGATAAGAAATATATTTACCCAACAGCCCTCCTCATATCTATTACACTTGAACTGGAAACACCTTCCAAAGCTCCAACTTCTTCAGAAATTTCTTCTGAGCCTTTAGATTCGTCAATATAAATAATCACTTTTAAAGCTTTTAATCCAAATGCAACTGGTTCATAAGAATCCCTGTCTAATAATTCTCCAGAATGTTTTTCTGCAATTTTTTTAATCTCATTTCTTAAAGCAACAAAATCTGCATCAGGTGATTCTGGCATTATTTTTAAAGTTATAAACATCTTTGCCATTTTTTAAGGACCAACATATTCGCATTCTGGGCAAGCATATTGGGCTGCTATTTTCCTGCAATGTGCACACCTGACTAACTCTTGTTTGCCGCATTTCGGACATTTAAATCTCACAGAACCAACTAAATTAGTAATACTCATATTGCATGATGAACAATTTATGTGTTTTTCCATATAGCTGTGATTTAGATAATATTTATAATACTTTTGCTTTAAAAAAGCCTTCAGATTTTAAATGCATAGGATAAATAAATTTCTTAAAAATTAATGTTACTATAGACCAATATACTGTATGCTGCAAATCAATCCAGCCATAAAAATTCATAAAATTATTAGAATAATCCCATAATTTAATTCTAAATATATATTCTAATATCAATCCAGAAATAAGTTCGATTAAAATTAATCCAATAAAACCAATGATTATCTGTATCCAATTTTTATACTTACTTAACAATTTAAAATTTAAAATTAAAAACAAAGCACCAATCCCATAAACAGGACAAATTAATTTAATAATTGCTCCAGATAAAATCAGTTTTTGTTGCATTATAGATTTATGTAGAGAATCAATTAAGCAACCAATAAAAGAGAATATTACAAATTCTATAATAATTAAAATCCACATAAATTAATCTTTGATTGAAGGCTATATATTTTTATTACATATATTAGAAAATGAAAATCATTATTTCATTATTACAGCAATTTAATATTTTTATAGATTTTACCGTCTGACTTAATGCAAAATAATCTTAAATTCAGATAACGGAAGTTTTATATATTAAGTCAAAAGCCACTTTAAACTATGGAACTAAGGCCATTCGATACATTAAATGATTCAAAAGGAAAAGGCATAATTGTAGAACTTAAAAGTGGAAAGCAATTAATAGGAAAATTAAAATCATTCGATCAACATGTTAACATGGTTCTTACAGACTGTGAAGAAAAAGTTAGTGGCGAAACTACAAGAAAATTAGGTGTGACCTTCATAAGGGGAGATACAATAATCTTTATTTCAACAGCTTAGGTGTTCTAAATGACAAAAGGTACACCCTCTATGGGTAGAAAATCTGGAAAGAGACGTCTTGTTCAGAGATGCAGAAGATGCGGTAAACGTTCTTATCATGTTAGAAATAAAAAATGTGCTTCATGTGGTTATGGAGCAACTGCTAAATTAAGAAAATACAATTGGCAGACTAAAAGCGCTGGAAGAAGAGTAAGAAGAGTAAGATTATAGCTTTATAAATTTTTTCTGATATTAAATTAAGTATGGGAAGACTAGAATTGCTTGTAAAAACGATTCAAGAAAAATTCGAGACCTTAAGCAGAAGTGAGCGCAGAGAACTATATAATGACCTTAGCAGAATATATGAAATTACTGAAGGCCAAGTAAGGCAAAATGTTCACTGTTGGAAGGAAGGACTGGTATATGGCACTTATACTAAACCCAAAAATACAGTTTTGCAGCTCAATAGATTATCAATATTTTTATATGAACTTAAGATTTCAAATGAAAATGAACTAATAAAAGAATTAAAAAATTCTTACCCATTATTTTCATATCCTCCAAATATACATGAAGATGCTGAATTGAAAAATAAAATTATTAGAAAAAGAATAACTGAAAACTTAAAAAATTTAAATCAGACTAATTTAGTAAATCTTGAATTATATGTTAATGGATTATTAGAAGAACAGAATTTACATTATACAAAGAATAAATAAATAAATTTTAAAAAATAAATAATCTTTAAAACTAAACTTTTAAATATCAAACTCTTTTTGTAATTTTATAAGCGGGGATGCCGGAGCGGCCAAATATCGGTTAAAAATTTTAATCGTTAGGTTAGACGGGCTAGGCTTAGGGTGTTCATGGTGTTATGAGCAAATGCTATGACTTGAAG
>Ga0209542_10021792_pt1 | contig 10010 bp, 11 predicted proteins | sample RifCSPhighO2_01_FD_184028 | JGI IMG/M metagenome (GOLD analysis project Ga0209542, IMG submission 184028) | Soil microbial communities from Rifle, Colorado - Rifle CSP2_plank highO2_0.1 (SPAdes) (version 2) | ecosystem: Environmental > Terrestrial > Deep subsurface > Rock core/Sediment ...
CTCCAAAAGCCACCCACCCCTTACCAGTGAAATCTTCAATGCGGACAATGCGGTAATTTTGAACGTCTAATATATAGATATACACATTTTCTGCTCCCGGATCTTCCTTGGGAATATCTGTTGGTTGCTGCTGTTCTTGCTGATAGAGAGGTTGAGAACTTCCACCGCGACCTGCTTTCTTCTCTGCTTCACATAATTTGGTGCAGGGCCCATACTGCATCATACTACACTCAGAAGGCCATTGCACTTCTTTTCCGGCTTTCCAGTCTTCACACATCTGCTTTGGTTGACCTTCTGGAAAATATTTACAAGAAGAGAAGCAGCCGAAATCATCCCCCTCTTTAACTGCCGCAGGGACTTCTCCTGCAGATTTTGGAGCACAGGAACTAATAAAAACAACTGCGATAAAGAGCATAATTAAATGAATTTTATGTTTCATGGTTTTACTTTTTTTCGACTACGAAAATCCCCTTTGGTTCATGGTTAAAATATTTATAGTTAGGTCACCCGACAGACCTTGCAGCCGCTCTCGTGTGCCACGATTGCCTTTGAGGAAAAATAAAGCGACGTTAGAGCAATAAGGCTTGAGATAGCAAGAGCATGGAGACGGTAAGTAATAACAAACGAAAGCGCAGCAATAGGTATGCCGAGAAGACCGAAGAGAACAGCAAAACATACTGCGCATACAGCACTCCCAAAGATACTGGCAAAAAATGAAACAACGGATGATATAAATCCCACACCAACTGCATTTTTGCGCGAGATATGGAATACATAGGAGTTCATAGCAATGAGAACGCCAACAAGTATGGAGAAGAGACCAAAACTAATACGAGAAGTCCAATCAAGGCCGGTGAGTTGATAGTAAAATGCGTTCAGCTCAAATCTGCCTACAGGAAGAAGAATGAGAAGGGTAAACATAATAATCGCTGCCGTAATGGCAATAAGGATGTATCGCGGACGCACAAAGATAATTCCTAAAGCCATTAAGATGGTGGTAACGTATACAAATGGTGTAAATTTGTTTGAAAATTTACGCTCTTTGGTATATTTCATAGTCGAGGATCTCCGTAGATAGGTGTCATTTCGCACCGCCCATTATCTATATCTCCTTGCCTGATTAACTTATCGAGTTTTCCCTTGCAGATGAAAACCGTGAGATCGACTGCACAAATGTTGAAAGTTGTGTCAGCCTCGCTACTGTAGTAGTAGCGGAAGGGGATGATCTCTCTAGGAAATGGCATCCCTACGGCATCATCAGTATAAACAAGCTCGATGTCCGGAAAACTTTTTCGGATATGCTCTGCCGATCCGCGCGTGTGGAGTCGTTCGTACGCCTCGGCGAGGCGCTCTTCTACGGTTTTACCATCTATGAGCGCTGGAGAGAGCTGTGCGGGGATAGCTGGAACTTCCTCTTTTGGCTGTTCAGCTGGAGCAGATGATGTTTCAGACGGAATTTCTTCTTCTACCACAGAGATTTCTTCTGCCGGTTTTGGAGTACAGGAAACAATAAAAATAACGACAAGCAAAAGTACAGTCAAAAATAATTTATTTCTCATCATTCACACTCTTTTATTTTATATCCATTAATAGATATATAAACATTACTGCCCTCTTGAGAATTGGATTATTCTGATAAAATAAAGAAAACCTTAAAAATAATTCTCTGAAAAGAGTAAGTATGGCCTCAAACTCAGCGCTTGAACATCTTGCTGCAAAAGCACGGGAAATCCAAAGCGATCCCGCTGGCAAATATGATTGCACCCATCTAGCGAGAGAACTGAAAAGAAAGTTAGAGGCAGAAGGTAAGCCTGCTGAAATCTTTCGTTTCGGAATATTAGATCAATATGGTGAGCCGCAACAACCTGTAAGCCCCGTTAAATTCTCGAAAAAATGGCTTTATCATGACGTGTGTTGTTGTGAAGACCAAATATATGATCCCTTAACCAGTGAAGAACCTATTCCATTAGAAGAATACTCCTTCCTTGTCTTCAGAACCAACATTCCTTATCACGCCGAAGACGAACTCCTTATGCTTTATATGGATGCTGCGAATAGACCAATAAGGGTGTGATTGCTCTAATATAGTAAACTGCGCAGAATAGAGAACATCAATTAGTGCAGTTTACTTATTAGATAACTGCGTAATTATGTGCTGTATCCCACGCAGTTATCTATAATTTAATAAATAATCCTGCCAACCGAAGACTATGACAGTCTACCTTACTCCACCACCCCATTTTAATCCTAAAATGGAGGTTTCTGCATGTTACGTTGAATATAAGGACCGGATTCTTCTTTTACTAAGGCAAGATCATAAACCGCAAGGCAATACCTGGTGCTTGCCTGGCGGAAAATTAGATCCAGGAGATACGCCGCTAGACGCGATTATACGGGAGATGCGAGAAGAGACAGCCATTGAGCTGGAAAGAAATAACCTTGCATTTTTCAAATCTCTTTATGTTAAATATCCAGAGATGGATTTCATCTACTATCTTTTCCACAGCCGGTTAAGAGACAAGCCTGAAGTAAAAATCTCGCTTGGAGAACATAAGGACCATTGCTGGGTAACTCCGCTTGATTCCTTGAAACTAACACTGATCCCAAAAGAAGATTATTGCATAAAACTGTTTTACAAAATAGAGTAGGAAAGCTTAAAAAGAATTCTTTGAAAAGCTTGTTATGGGTATTATTATGAGCATTAACAAACACTATTCCAAAGATGAGATCAAAATAATTCTAGAGAGGGAAGAATCACTTTCGAAAGAGGATTTGACTATTACCACCATGAAGGAACCAGATACAGCAACGGACCTCATTCCTGAAGAATTCCTTGTTTCTTCTGGGGATGTTAACTATCACAAAATCGGAAAGATACTGGTTGAAAAAGACAATTTATTAGTTAGATTAAATAAAGAAAATCAAAAAGAATATGAAGGAGATTCTTTTTATGCAAGATGGCGTAGGAACACTTCTGAAAGCAGAAAAGCGAAGATAAGAGGAGGAATAGCCGGTTTAGAAGAAACGGTAAATAGCCTGCATTTACAAAAAGAATACGTGCCAGGAAATTTTGTGTTTACCTACGAAAGTGGTTTTGATGGAGTATACTTTGGTAGAACTAGTCTTTTCTATGTAAATGTAGATGAACGCGGAAAAAAAGAGTTAATGACAATCAGTTATTCAAACTCTTTTGGCAGTGAACAGAAAATTCTCATTGACTCCACTGCGCACCACCGGCTTCTTTGTGTACTCGCACCGGGAAAATCTCTCAGCAAGGAAGAAATCATGGAGTTAAAGACAAAAAGATACAGTTACGTCATAAATAAGCCAACCCAAGCATTTCCAGTATTGGTAGATAGCCGTAATCAAGCCACTAGTGTATTTGGACTAATCAGTAATATTTGGCCAAACCGGCATTTTGAAGTTAATGGGGCTCATTGCCACTTTCACGATCTGGAAAAAGGGAATATTTCAGTACAAAAACTAGTGCCAGTCTTTAAAAAATCAGAAAGATCCCATACCTACAGAACTTAACCGGTTATTATCATTTCTTTCATCGCATACCTATCAAATATTTCCCGCAACTGCCGGTGTAATTCTACAAAACCTTTCCCTTCAATTTTGTGTTGGGATAGCCATTCCATATCATCAACAACATAAGCCTGTATCTCATCATCCAGCACTGATTGATCGTAACCCATAGCCAGGAGAGCGACTGTCAGGTTGCTCCTGTCTTCTGGATCCATATTAGAGAGAACTTCCAACACTTTAGCTTTGTATTCTGGCTGGGTATAATATAACCCATGTGCTACTTCATGATTCAAAGATTCCTGTTTTTCTCCAAACGATCCAATCACATAAAATTTTGTTTCTTTTTTATCCTTGAATAATTCTAAAAAAGCTACCTCTGGTTCAGAAAGAGGATCAAATGATCCTTCATAAAATGGATTTAGGATGTAGGAAGGTATGTTGAAGCCAGACCAATCCTCTGAGTAGGTAAATTTTCCAGTGCCTTTACCTCCGGGAGAATTGGCAATATACCAGCGTTCAAATTCGTCCAGAGTGAATATTTTGCCTTTGAATTGAGGTGATTCATAATGTTCCTGAAAACGAAGAAAGGTAGAAGCCAATTCTTGTTGAGTTGGAAAATGTAAATGAAAGATGTTATGTAATCTTTCAGTAAGGTTTACATTCATTATCTACTCCACCACTGCTTTGATCCTTCGTACCCCTGCAGAACAAGCTTCTTCTTTGACGATCTTAAACTTGCCCACTTCCTTGGTATTCTTGACATGCGGTCCGCCGCAGAATTCTTTGGAATAATCACCGACAAAATAGATCGTAACTTTATCCGGATATTTTTGGCCGAATTCCATCTCTGCGCCGATCTTCACTGCCTGTTCTTTGGTCATCTCTTTGCAGACTACCGGAAGATGTTTCTTGATCACTCGATTGACTTCATCTTCTACTTTCTTGATCTCTTCAGGTGTTAATTTCCTATCAAAGCTGAAATCAAACCGCAATCGTTCCGGCGTGATGTTGCTCCCCCGTTGCTTAATTTTAGGATCAATCACTTTTCGCAATGCTTCATTCAATAGATGGGTAGCAGTATGTAACCTAACAGTCTCTCGTGAAAGGTCTGCCAAACCGCCTTTGAACTTCTGTTCTGCTCCTTTGCGGGATAATTCCTGATGCTTCTGAAATTCTGCTAAAAACTCTTCCGTGTTGACTTTGATTTTCCTTTCATCGGCCAACTCTTCGGTAATCTCTAAAGGGAATCCATAACTTTGAAATAAAAGAAACGCTTCCTTGCCATTTATATCGCCCTGCGTAGCCATCTTTTCAAATTCTTTCAGGCCTTTCTCCAAAGTCTTTTCAAATTTCTCTTCTTCCTTCTGTAACTCTTCAGCAATACGTTGTTTATTTTTCTTCAATTCTGTATAATAATCGCCATAATTATGCACAACAATTTCTGCAAGGGTGGACAAAGAATTATCCGGCAAGCCTATCTGTTTAGCGTAGCGGACTGCTCTACGAATTAATCTGCGCAGAACATAACCACGATCAAGATTTGATGGAGTGACTGCATTTCCGTCACCTAAAATGAAAGTTGCGGCACGAACATGGTCAGCGACGATACGCATCTCCCGCTGTGCATCCTTATACTTCCTGCCGCTAAGCTGTTCCATCTTCTTAATCGTAGGTTGGAATAGATCAGTTTCATAGGCACTTTTCTTTCCGCTGAGTACAGCGAGTGTCCGCTCAAGACCCATGCCGGTATCTACGTTCTTCTGTTTCAATGGAGTGATAGAACCATCTTTACCTTTATTGAACTGCATAAAGACATCATTCCAGATTTCTACCCACCGGTTGTCGTTCGGATCAAACTTCTTCGGAGCTTCCCCATCTCCGGTCCAGTAAAACATTTCCGTAGATGGCCCGCATGGTCCGGACTCACCGGCAATCCAAAAATTATCCTTACCTAAGAAAGCAATACGTTCAGTAGGAACACCCAAGGATTTCCATAATTCGAATGATTCAGTATCCCGTGGAACATTTTTATCTCCTTCATAAACAGTGAATGCCAATTGCTTCAGTGGAATGTTCAGCCATTTTTTTCCAGTTAAGAATTCAAAACTCCAGCTGATCGCCTCTTTCTTGAAATAATTACCTAACGACCAATTTCCCAACATCTGGAAGAAGGTGTGATGAGTATTATCACCGATATTTTCGAAATCGACTGTTCTGAGACATTTTTGAATATTGACCAGACGCTTGCCTAAGGGGTGCGCTTGTCCGGAGAGGTAGGGCACTAACGGCTGCATTCCTGCGGTGTTAAATAGAACCGAAGGATCATCCTTGGGAACCAGCGAAGCAGAGGGAATGACCACGTGGCCTTTGCTCTGAAAGAATTCTAGATATTTGTCGCGAAGCTGGTTTGCATTCATGCTGAGCTGGAAATAAGCTGGCTTTTTATATGTTTTTATGCTGTATCAGCACCAACCATATATCTTAAAACTATATTTTCTACTGCATGTCTCTAGACACTCTACTCAAACCGTTGCAATGGGCCGATGAGCAGATTCTTCGCTACTATACTAAGAGAACAGAAGCCTGGGAAGAAAAAGGAAGGAGTAAGTATTCTTTAGCGCAAATCTGCAACCTCAGTGGAGCTGCCGCCAATATGGCTTTCATGCTTCAAGGAGATTTATACTTTGGTTTAGGTGCAGGACTTTTGGCCTTGCAAAGTTTGGATTTTGCCCGAAACACAGTCAAAGAACGATATGAATCGGAGATGACTGATGGAGCATTAACCAAAACGCCCATGGGATATGAGACAACGAAAAAAATATCTGCTCTCGCTAGGTTACCAATGTTGATAACCGGAGCGGCATTGATGGTCAAAGGAGTAGTTCACTTTGTGGAATATCTTCAAACAAAAAATCCAGAATCAGTAACGAATGCCATGTACATGTGTTCCTTTGGATATGCGTTGATTGGCACAGCCTCTTCTATGTACATCAAAGACAGCGATCCTAAGTTGTTGGAAAAGAAACCGCTGGAAGAAATGATGTTTCCCAGAGAATTTGTTCCAGTACCAGTAAGAATTAAAAGGCCGGGAAGAACTACAAGAAGGGGAAGATGACTTATTTTCTTCGACAAGGCACTAATGTAGCCGGGCATTGATCAAAGAAATATTTCGCCCAGGTTTCACGTTCTATATCTTTCTGATCGGCATGAATCCACATGCCTGAAGCGGCCTGGGTAAACAGGTCATACTGCTGTAAAGCAATCACTCCTGACCACAATAGCTGATCTTTCTTCTGAGAATCATAGATAGTTAAATGGTCTCTGTTTCCAAGGATATGCAGCCCTTCATAACTCCAAGAACTCACCAGGAGGGAATTGGAAAGCCGCTGCTCGACTGCTCTATCTTCCCACTCAACCATGACGCGTGTTAGGTCGTTAGCACCTACACCGTAAGGTCGCTGAGGTTCTGTGGATGGCGTGCCTCCGTAGACTATCCGAGTTCCATCGAACACAATAACGGTTGATGAATCCTCAAGATGCCAATTGCCTTCGCCATAGCGCTCGTTCATCCAATCAGCCGCGTACTTGATGGTGAAATCGTATCTCTTCATGAGACGTTTGTCGGCTTCGTGATCACATCGTCCTTCCCCCCGAAACAGTGAGGATGCAAAGAAATCGGGATCTTCATGCATCGGGTCGTTAAGAGGATACCATTGACCTTTACGAAATACTTCAACGTCTTTTTGCGTTTTTCCTTTGCGTTCTGGATTCGTTGAATCCCATACCACTTGATTATCCCAGACGCCATAGCGCGGCGGTACGCAACTGATGAAACGTTCATCTTGAAAAGCCCAATGGCCTCCTTCAGTGCCGGTTTCAGAATGGAAATGCAGAATTCCTTCAAGAGTAGGCTTTTCCATTAAATAAAATAATTCAATTACATATAAAAATTATCTCCTTATACGATATAATAGAACATCAAGAAATTCTAAGCAAAACTCTGTCCACAGCCGCAAGTCTTGCGAGCATTGGGGTTGGTGATCTTGAATCCAGCGCTGGTCAAAGAATCGACGTAATCTACTTTTGCGCCTTTCAATTTTTCTAAACTAGCATTATCGACAAAAAACTTCACGCCATCAACTTCCACCACTGCATCATTTTCACTCTTCGCATTTTCAAAAGAGAAATGGTATTCAAATCCAGCGCAGCCACCTGAACTTACTCCGATGCGGATGGCTTGGATATTTTTTTTCGCTAAGATTTCTTTAGCTTTGGCAGCAGCATTTTCAGTTATGGTAAGATTTTCATCTCCACTCTCTTGAGGGATAGCGCCATTCAGCTTTTCAACGATAGCAGTGACCTCTTCTTCCGATCTACCATGACTGGCCAGGCCTTCCTCGATAGTCTCAAAGTACGCCGCACCGCAGCCTACACAAGATACGCCTTCATCCATCAGAATTTCCACTACTGAAGGATATTGTTGTACCAGTTCGCCGATAGTCATGTCTTTGGTGATCATAGTGTAGAAATAGGGTTGATTTTATATAAACTTTTTGAAGATTTTTAGTTATTCACAAATCTTTGGTAGACTTCCACAAAGAATATAAGGAGCCATTTGCTTTTCTCAGAAAACCAGTAGAGGTGGAAATATGACAACATTTGCAAGTGCTAAGAAAGATTTACCTTATTTACGGGGATTCGCCCAAAGTGACAAATTAGAGTTTGCCTATAGAACGACATTAGATATTTATGGTCGGCAAGCAGGCAGTTTTCAACTTCCGGTTGAAATGCTAACTGAAGATACAATCTACGGCTTTGATGGGAGTTCTTTAACCGGTTACAAAGCAATTAATGAAAGCGATATGAAAATGATTCTCATGCCTGAAACTGCTTTTATGGATCGCACCGAAAAGGACAGAGCAAAATTAAGAATATTAGCCAGGGTAGAAGATCCTATCTCTGGACAGCGTTATAGTCGTGATCCTATGAATATTGCTCTACGTGCTGCTGAATACTTAAAAGAAACAGGTATTGCCGATATAGCTTATTTCGGCCCAGAAGCAGAATTTTTTGTCTTTGACAACGTATCCTTTGATCGACAACCACATAGAGCGCATTATGCTATTGATTCTGAGGAAGGAATTTGGAACGCGGGAAGAGCTGGAGAAAATAAAGCATACAGACCTAAAACCAAAGGAGGATATGCTCCACCTGCACCACTCGATTCATTAGAGAATCTCAGAGAAGATATTATGCGAGAACTTCTATTTAACGGCATAAAAGCAGAAATAGGACATCACGAAGTTGCTACCGCAGGACAATGTGAAATTGATGTTAAATATGCTGATTTAGTAACTGTGGCAAATCAGTTAAGTTGGTTCAAGCAAACCGTAAAGAGAGTTGCCCAAGCCTACGGAAAGACTGCTACCTTCATGCCTAAACCAATCACTGGAGACAATGGCAGTGGCATGCATGTACATCAAAGCCTATGGAATGGAGATAAGCCTCTTTTTGCAGGAGATGGATACGCTGGATTAAGTGAATTAGCCTTACATTATATTGGAGGAATTTTGAAACATGGAGCAGCACTTTGTGCCATAACTAATCCTACTACTAATTCTTACAAAAGATTGGTTCCACATGCTGAAGCGCCCACAAATCTAGTTTATAGCGCACGGAATAGAAGCGCAGCTATCCGAATTCCCCAATACGAACCGGGAAATCCAAAGGCAACCAGGATTGAAGTCCGTTTCCCTGATCCTTTAGCCTCAGGACACTTGGCTTTTCCAGCCATGCTTATGGCCGGACTAGATGGAATTCAGAATAAACTTGATCCGGGAAAACCATTCGAAGACAATGTGTATGAAAGTAATGCACAACTTCCAAATCTACCGGGAAGTTTAGATGAAACTCTTAATGCACTAGATAAAGACCGGGAATTCTTAAAAAAAGGCGGTGTCTTTACTGATGACTTCATTGATGAGTGGATTAGATTGAAACGAGCCGAAGTCCAGGAAGAACGACAAGCACCAACGCCAACAGAGTTTTTGCGTTACTTCACCGATTAAAAATCGGTTAATTTTTTTTCCTTCTTTTTTTCTTTCATTACACTCACAACAGTTTCAAAATCATTCTTCATTTGTTTAAACATCTCCGGATTTCTACCTGAATACAGATAATTCGCCGGATGGATCACCGGCACAATTTTCTTTCCCTCTATTTCAAACACTTTTCCGCGCAAAGAGGTGATTCCTTTCTTACCTAAAATTCTCTCGGTGGCAAAATTTCCGATCGTCACAATCACTTTAGGCTGCATGATAGAAATTAGCCTATCCAGCCTGTTCCGACAATTCTCCACTTCATCCTTGGCAGGATTTCTGTTATCCTGCGGTCGACAGAGAATAGTATTAGTGATGAAAATATCTTCTCTTGACAAACCTACAGAATTCAGCAATTCATTCAAGACTTGTCCGGACATA
>Ga0209542_10021793_pt1 | contig 10010 bp, 14 predicted proteins | sample RifCSPhighO2_01_FD_184028 | JGI IMG/M metagenome (GOLD analysis project Ga0209542, IMG submission 184028) | Soil microbial communities from Rifle, Colorado - Rifle CSP2_plank highO2_0.1 (SPAdes) (version 2) | ecosystem: Environmental > Terrestrial > Deep subsurface > Rock core/Sediment ...
ATTCACTACCCTCACTGTGTTTTGGATTTACAACCAAAAAGTCTCATTAGTAAATTGGTTTGAGAAAGAACCAATTATTATCACCATTGAAAATGAAAATTTTTATAATACGTATAAAAGACAGTTTGAATTGTTATGGAATCAGAAAACAGCTACTTACCAGGATGAAGCGGGCGTAAAAGCGGTTTTTGATGACATGTTAGATTATAAAGAAGTGTGGTTCATTAAAGGAAATGATGGCATTAAAAAATACTTTCCAAAATATTGGGAAAAGCATAATCGTGAAAGAATTGCTAAGAACGTCTTCTGGCATGATTTAATTGATGCGAAATTGGTCTCCAATCTTTTTGAAAATCAACAACGTCACAAAGTACTGTACTATGAATATAAAGTTCTGCCTCCCGAATTATCTAGCCCTCACGTTATTGCGTTTTATGGGAACAAGGTGGTAAATATTATTTGGGGAGAGAAAACTATACTCACCGTTATTGAAGATGAGGAAATTAGAAAGAGCTACAAAAATTACTTTGATTACTTGTGGAAAAGTGTAGCTTGAAGATTTAGAAATAATCTTGAAATATTGTGGAAGAATATTGGGCGAGAATCAGCTAAAAGCTAATTTATCTATGATATTTCCCATTTAATTCATTAACATCTCTTTCCACATACTTCACATGAATTAATGCTAATGCTGTTCCTTTGAACTCTTGGCTGCCACCGAGGGATTGAATCAAAATAGTTACATTTTTGGTTAGTAATTTGGGATCAAACCTAAGAACGGTTCCGTCTCTTGCAACAATCCATTCAATATACCACCATTCATCTTGAAGATGTGGACCTTTTACCATATACTTTTTGAAATTACGCCCATATAATTTCTCTTGAAAAGTAACTTCCCATTCTCCGGATTGATTAAGACATTCGGCATAACTATTGCTGGTAGTATGAACCAAACTTATTTTTCCGGTAATTTCCATTAAATTAAGTATTTTTTAGGTATTTATAATAATTTAGAAACCCCCCCGTAAGAACAATCTTCAAATTTTCAAAAGATTTATTATTCAGAGCGTATATATCAACATATAATGGAAACTCATAAACCCACCACTTTTAGAGAAGAAGTATGTAGTTCAGTAAGTGAAATTTCCCATCTCAAAGGCAGTATAAAGAAAAAAACCACTGAAGAAGATTATGAGAAAATAAGAGCAAAAGCCTTCGAAGAAATTTATAAAAAATTGATTTAATTTATAAAAATTAAAAAAATAAAAAACTCTAATTCACATCCTTGAATCCGCCTTCCTGAACTTCAAAGCAACATTCTGAATCCGGCAAGTTAGGTGCATCGATCAACTTAGCAACTCTAGTCCCTTTCTTACCTTTACGCAGATAAATTCTGAACGTAGAGGCGTGTCCAACTACGTGCCCACCAATAGCTTGAGTAGGATCTCCAAAAAACTGATCTGGTTTAGCCATAACCTGATTAGTTACAAAGACACAGACATTGTAACTAGATGCCAGCTTGGACAATTGATGCATATGTCGATTCAATTTCTGTTGTCTTTCAGCTAAAGTTCCTCTTCCGATAAATTCAGCACGGAAGTGAGAGGTTAGTGAATCTACTACTACTAAGCGAACTTTCTTATGTTGTTCGGTAACTAAAGTGTCTACTTTTTCAGTTAGCAACATTTGGTGATCAGAATTGAAAGCCCTTGCTACCATAATACGTTCCAAAGCTTCATCTGGATCCAAATCTGCTCCAACCGCTAATTGCTTAATTCTCTCTGGACGAAAAGTATTTTCCGTATCAATATACACTACCACCGCCTCGGGATCTTCTTTCAACACGTTAACAGCTAGCATATGACCAACTTGCGTTTTACCCGATCCAAATTCACCAAAGCATTCAGTAATAGCGCCAGTTTCAAAACCACCATCCATCATGGCATTGAAGGAATTACATCCAGTACTGATTTTTTGAACTAATAGGCGTTTTTTGAGAACTTCCGTACCAGTTTCAAAACCCATTTTCATACTATCTCGGGCAAAGTTGACCATCTTGCGAGCCACGGATTCCGTAACTCCCGTTGCTTCGATTAATTCACTTAATGTAGCCACAGCTATGGACATTAAATCTCTAAATCCGGCCGCTTCTAATTTTTCAGAAGTAGCCGCTCCTACTCCAGGTAGATCCTGTATAGTTATTTTTTCCATTTTTAGTTCCTGTTCTGACATTTTAATTACCTCCTTTAAATAAATCTTGCTCCTGTACAGTTAGGGTTTCAAAAGCCCGCTGCAGAATGGCATTAAGCTTAGGTAAATCATTTACCCGGAAAGTATTGGTCGATTGCCACTTTCCTTCCTTATCGGTATAAGCTCGCTCGACAGAAATAGTCTTATACTCTGTTTCTTGGCCATTAATTTTTTGACCTTTGTTGGCCCAAATTGTTGCAGATATGGCTCCTGCTCTAAACTTCTTTTCGGGGAAGTTGCCCGTTTGTGCCTGAGGCACTATTTTTGTGTTCATATAAAACACCTCTTTTTCCTTTCGGTTTTTATTTCAGACCGGCCATCATTAGACAGCTGGTGAGGCGCAACCAAGTTATTGATTGCATAAGTATATTGTTCAGGGAGTAATATAAACTCTATCCGTGGTTGTCCAGTGCGGGAGTGGCTAGGATTATAATAACCATTAAAAGCTATAACCACTAAATTTTCAATAATTAGCCACTCCCGAAGAAGTGCAAAAATCTGTCCAGTGGCTCTGAAATTATGCAGCTTTCTGATCTTTTCTGATAATTGTACTAATAGCTACAAAAATGGCATCTATGAAAACAGTTCCATCGACTTGATGGGAAAAAATGATTTATTAATTGGATAATATTTTAAAAAATAGATTTAATTTTTTAATCTGCTAATTTCGCTCGTGTGTTCACGAGTGGTGAACTTCTAGTAGTACTTTGTTGGAATTAGCATGGTCAGAAAACCGACCCGAGCGAAGCAAGCATGCAAGAAATGCGACAACTATCGCATTTCTGCACAGAAATCAAGTCCTTGCTTGATTTCTTGTGCCGCTGGTCTATTGACCAGCGGTGGTCGGTTTTCTTTGACTCAGATACGCATAACACTAACAAAAGACAGATTTCAAGCCCCGCAAAAATAACTATACTTGATAGGAGCGGAATCAATAAACTTTAAGCTGCTTGCTTTTCCAATTTAGCCAATTCTTCCTGGGCATTAGCTTTCTGCACTAATTGTACGTTAAATTCTAAGCGGTCAAACATTTCATTCCTCTTAACTCTACCCATAACTCTGAATTGCTCACCTAATAAATCAGTCTTTACATCTTCAAATGTGCTAATATTATCTTTATATGCCGCAATATCTTTCTCTTCTTTGCCTAATAAATGAGTAGCTTGGTTCTTCCAGAATACGGCTCTTATTGTTCCTGTTCCATCATCTAATACTGCGTTTAAAACGTAAGAAACTGATGGCGAAACTTGTCCGTGTTCAGTACAATGATAACTTCCCTGTGATTCGGTAACTTTCTTGGCGCATGTTCCACAGACATTAAAGAATCGAGGATCAAACACTTGCACCACCGTTCCTAAAATTTCCGCTCCTTCTTCCCCATCTTGTAATTGTTGAATATTTTTACGTTCAAATAAATTGCTTTGTCGAACTGATTTGACAGTTTCTCCGTCGGGATTTATTTTTATTTCACTATTAGTACCTAAATGTAACTCCTTACCCCCTTTGTTTTCACGAACATAGGAATCGCCAATGGAAATGATATCTCCTTCTTGTATTTTCTTTAACAAATCGGTTTGATCGTTCCAAAATACGGCCCTGATCGTACCTGTTTCATCACCAATAGTTATAGAACCAACTTTGCCTTTCTTTTCTCCTTTAGCAAATTCTCTCACTTCAAAGACACGCATGACCTTGCCCAGTGTGCCGACATTACGCATGCCCGCATATAATTCTTTTATCTTGAGCTTGCTTACTTTTTGAGAAAATAATTCTATTCCCAATTCATTAGCGATGATAGTGGCAGATCCTTCTTCACTAATCAATCCTGCTAATTCATTGATTTTTGATTTAATACGTAAGTCTAAATCTTCACTAGAAAGCTTTTTGCTATCTACTATCTTTTGTTTGATTTCAGCTAATGGAATTTTGTACATTTAATACCCCTCTATCAATGTTATCACAAAAGATTGTTTATAAGTTTTTGGGTGGTTAAAGATATAATGGTTATAACCTCTGACCACATATTCAACTACCCATTCTTCAACTTCACAATCGTTCCAAAATCTGACTCTTTACTATCACTATAAGAAGTAACTCCAAATACATAATCTTCATTCAATTTGAAACGCGCATCGCTAATAGTTAATATCACTTCATTACCGCACAAATATCCTTTATCTGGCTCTTTAATTCCCCCAGAAGTGCACGCAACTGCATCTAAATCTAAATCAATGGCCCTAAATTCTTTCTTTTCTTGAAAGAATCCAGAAGTTGGAACATTACCAAAAGTCTCTAAATACGTCCCTTTTCTATCTTCTAAAATCACATAATCGGAATAATAAACAATATACTTCTCCGCATACGGATCGCGTTGTAAATGTAACTCAAATACACTATTCTCCGAACTAAAAGTCCCGCTTAATTCTTCGGCTTGTAAAGGTCCAGTGGGAGTAAAATCGAGAGCAATAGAATATTCTACCGGCCAAGATACGGGAACACTTTCAGTTCCAATGGATAATTTGTAATGGTTAGGACTTTCTACACAGAAAGGAATTACTCGAGTATCTGTAGGAAATTCATCGGAGGAACAAGATTGGTATTTCCAATATGCTGGCCGTATTCCATTGACGCAGGTTTTCAAATCCTTAGTATTACTGCAACGATTAAGCATAGCATTAGCATCTTGTAATAATCTATTCCATTCATCCAGAGAATAACTCAAATTAACCTCAAAATCCGCTTTATATTTGTAGGTGTTATTATCAGCTTTGATTTCTGAAAAACCATCTTTCCCATAAAAAGTAGTTCCCAAAAAACCTATTTCAGAATAAGCATGATCAGCTAATTTTGTTTTTAATTTATCCTGGGCTAAAGAAAGAGCATTTTGATTTACTCCTGGAAAACAATCTTTGTTCCAGATAGTGATCTCTCCCAATTTACCACAAGGAGGATTTTGAACAGAGGTAAAACCACCATGCGCAGCTAATTCTACTGCAGTTTGTTGGCCCACAAATAAAGCTGCTTGATCTATGTGCAGTAATTCTCTCTCTGCGGGAAGATAATTGTTTTTTATGAAGTTTAAAGACCAATCCCCTTTGGCATAAATGGGTATTTCTATGTTGCCATAGATAATAAGGAAAGTTCCTAATGCCACCAACACAATTAACAATATCCAGAAAAATGAGAGGCCTTTCTTGTTCATGGTGCAGATGCCTCTTTCAATGGTCCCACTTGTAGATGTAACTTATATTCTTTTGTTCCGTATATTTTCTCGATTATAACCAACCACGGACATCCCGACAACTGCCCTTTAACCATATAATTATATTTATCACTATAAGTTTGTTCTCCTAATCGTAAAATATAACCGCAATTATAACTTTCAGGGAAATATTGTGCAATTTTGGCATCTATCATTTGCTTGAAATCATTTTCTGAAACTGTTTTTCCTTCCAAGAACAGAAGTATAAAAGAATAAGTAGTTAATTGCTGATCTTTATAGATCAGGGGACTCTTTAGCATGGTGGCGGCACTTTGATCCCCACGAACACCTTCTGTTTTGTACATCGTAGCTTGATTCATAGTGTCAATACTCCCATTAAATACCCAAGAGATGAACATAAAAAGTAAAATTGCTCCAACTACAGTGAATAAGAAATCAAACATATCGTCCATCACTCCTTTACGTCCCCAGTTACTATTTCGGGAATTGTTCTTTTTTACTGATTCCGAGATAAAGTGATTAGACATTTACACTTTCACCTCAACATGAATTTGCAATTGATCTTCATGCACGCCCTTGGCATCGTACACTAAAACTGGTTTCTTTAAAGTTAAAGAATCTACGTAATAATAATTAATAGTATAAATTTCTGGAACTGCAATCATACCCGTAGGAGAGCTAATTATGGTATTAATTAGAGCCAGACGGAAATTATAATCTTTATATGCTTTTTCGGCCGTCACTACATAACATTTATTCAAATTGTCAGTATTGAACTTAGAAAGATCAACACTATTGGTGATCACCTTGCCCGTAATTGTTTCTTGATAGGCAAAACAATCTGGATTGTTAACAAAACGTAAGGAAATTAATTCTGCTTTCAATTCCGGCAGAGTAAAGGTTAATTTGTTTTGATATCCGGCAATCATCAGCGCAAAACCCAGAACAATCATAGTCATAACTACTCCGGCTATGCCCCAGTAAATAGATTTTCTGGCTACATCAAATTGTCCTTTACGATCCATGACATTCACCTAAAGTAATACTCTTTGATTTTTTTTCTAGACAGAGACGAGATTTTGCTTCTAAAACCCCTCCCGCAGTATAGCCGTTAGGCAAATAAAAATACGCAGTTCGATCCACTCCGGGCTTTTTTAATTCTGGAAGAGGAATACTTTTCAAAGTAATGCTAGTTGAGTCCATTACTAGATTGTAATTAGAAAGATTGGCTGGATATTCTACTATGGCATCTCCTGGCAGTCCCACCAACGTATTGATCATTAACGCAATATCTTGAGCGGTATTTTGTTTAATCACCGTCTCACTGGAAGCAAATCCTTGGGCAATTCTAATCATAGTGAATGCTATTAGCACTACTGCTAACACTTCAAAAAGTACCAGAAGAATACTGTCCCCTTTTTTATTCATTTTAATACTCATTTTTGTTCAATTAATTTTTTCATCCTTGGATCCTCACTTCATTCCCTTCTCGAACTAGACTAACTGTTGTCCTTCTGGATTGGGCAATGTTGTTATAATATACTCCAGTTATTACGGGTTTATTGTCAGAGAAACGAAACTTACTCCACGATTGACTGATAGTTACATCAGGTAGAGGAATACAATTAATTGCTTGACAAGAGAAATCATAATCATAATATGCATCATGCTTTCCTATTCTTTTGGCTTTATCTTGATCGAAAGAACGGCATAAACAAGCGCAAGGAAGAACACTATTACATTGCTCTTGGGGATAAGCTAGAAAATATTGGTTAGTTCGGGAGGTTTCGGTAAAAGAATAGGTCATTTCTTTTTTATTCTCTTTGAATACAATAATCCCGCTTTGATCATCTAAGATTAATATTGAAGTGCTTTTAGCTGCAAGTTGTGGATCTTTGGAAAAAGTGATTATTTCATTAGAAAATTCGCCGAAATTTTCTTTGGCTTGCTCACTTACTCTGAAAAATAATTTGGAAGCATAAGTACAAGCCGGAATAAAAACTATTAAAGCGATTATTACCGTAACTAAAAAGTCCAACATTATACCTTTTTTAGAGAGAGCCATTTTCATAGATTATTATGATTTAACTGCCACCACATGCCTTACAGTCGGGAGTTCCTGCCCTTAATTTGGAATCACACGAACAAGCACCAAATGCCGGAAGGTCTAGAGGTTTATCCAATTCTCCGATTTTAGTATTAACATTACCAAATATCTTTTCCCCGCTTCCTTTGAACCATATCAATACAAAAATGACTACTAAGAAAGCAATAACTGCTGCGGCAATGATCCACCATATTTCCGAAGATCCTTTTTTATTAGTTTTATTCATGCTATCCCCTCTTTTTTTATTATTAATATTTTATTTTATATCCATACTTACTGTCCTTCTATATCTTTTACTTCCGTACATCTATTTTTGAATAATGTATTTAATCTGTCATCTTGCATATCTACGATGTAAATGGTATCTAGTCCCGGTTCGAAGATTTTATTATATACTATTCCGGCTCCTCCACCACCGGTTAAAGCAGTGCCGACAAAGAGTAAAGGAATTCCTACAACAGACCCAATTCCGGTAGCGGTAGACACACCACCCACCACCATCATTGCCGTACCTGCACCTGCTATCGTTCCACAAAAAGTACAGTCCTGATTTACTTTAGTCCCATACGCAATAGCATAGGCATGATTGGGAGTTATACCGGCAGGACCAAAAACGCCCATAATCAATCCCCCGGAACCGGATTGTTGAATATACTTAGTATAACTCTTATCTGGCGCATAATTGGTACTACTTAGATAGGTTTCAAAAGCTTCTGGTGAAATACTATCCCCTTCTTTGAATTCATCACTAGGATCAACCAACATAGTATAACAAGTAAAGCAATGGTTACTTCCACCAGCGCCGGAAACAGTTTTAAAAATATCCTTCTCGTAACTGCCTCCGCCAAACATCCACCAACACCTGGCAATTTTATCAGCTATTTGTTTTTGGATCTCTTCTCGAGCTTTATCGCCAGATCCAAAAACTTTTTTATCGATGGTTTTGCAAAGTATGGGGGCGGCTTTTAATTGAATATCACTTCCTTCTCCCCCTACTCTAATAGCCGTACGCACACTTAACAATACACTATCACGGCATAAATTCTCTGCGGCAGTATCATCACTTTTGGACATAAAACGATAAATGGTTCCGGCAATTAAAACAAAAGCCACAATAGTGATAATCATAGTTATCAAAAATCCGAATTCTATGCCTTTTTTGTTTCTGGTGTTTATTTTGTTTTTTGTTTTCATGGTGATGGGTTTATTTCCATTTTATTTTTAGTTTGAAATTACTGTATTAACACATTGGTAAACCAGCATTAGGAAAATTGTTGGTAATGGAAATATCTAATCCCTTCGCACCAGCTTTTCCAAACCAATAACTATCTACGGGGAAAAAGCAAACTGAGCTTTCAGGAGTAGCATACAACCACCCTTGAGCCACATTTGAATCTTTACGTCCATTGTCATCATCATACAGTATTCGATTATTTTCTAGCTGGAGTTGATAAATAGGAGTATAATATGGCTGTTGAACAATAACCACTCCATTAACTTTCTTGCGTTCATAGTAAGCAGCATTGAAGAAATTATCATAGAAATTACTGGCGACATTTCCACCGGCAATGACACAAGGAGAAAACTGGATTAAAGTATACCTAGCCATATCTCGCCCATCTTTATGCTTGACAGTAACGATAAACTCAGCCGGATTAGTTGTGCTAGGTATAAACCATATTTTTTGCTTTTCTTCCAACGCAGTAATCACATCATATTTCATGAAACAATCTTTCTTCCCGCTCATGGCCGTAATAGCATTTCGTAAACTATCTACTTGCTGCTGAGCAGCAGTGGAAAGAACTAATTGTTGATCAGGAATAGTTTCTGCCCCGATAGTTATTTCTGGAACTAGGGGAGAGTTTTTTATGTTTTCAACTGTCTCTTTGATAGCATTAAATCCGCCCTTACCTGAAAAAAGACCGCCAGCAATAATAATCAGGGCGACAAGAGCAATTATCCAATATATAACAATGGATTTTCCCATTACATCAACGACCCCAGTTTATTGAACATACTTTCTATCCCCATATTCAAACCACTATACCAAGCCACCACAAATAGTAACAATAAAATCGCCAGAATCATCAATACTAACTGCCACATTTCCATCCCTTTCTTTCCCCGAGGGAAAAAATCCAAATGCTTTTCATTATTCTTTATTGCCTTTGTGTTCATGGAATTATCCCCAATAATTGAAATCTTTTATTTAAAAAATATAAAAAAAGAACTCCCAGAAGAACGGTTAAAATAGTCACCATCAACTTGGTGGAAATAGTCCATTCTCCACAGTTACGACGCGATTTCACCTTGCTCCACTCGTAAAACAGCAAACGTATGAAGCACCATATTTACCACAGTCGAAAGCAGTAGAAACCGTGCCGCCAGAACTCCTGCATAAATCTACTGAAGGTTGGCATTGTCCGCTCT
>Ga0209542_10021795_pt1 | contig 10009 bp, 13 predicted proteins | sample RifCSPhighO2_01_FD_184028 | JGI IMG/M metagenome (GOLD analysis project Ga0209542, IMG submission 184028) | Soil microbial communities from Rifle, Colorado - Rifle CSP2_plank highO2_0.1 (SPAdes) (version 2) | ecosystem: Environmental > Terrestrial > Deep subsurface > Rock core/Sediment ...
CGAAGTACTTTGATAAATCTTGGCTATATTGCTTACTATGCGAGGAGAAACTTTTACTTTTATACTCATACGGTGAATGGTTATAGTCTAAATTGCTTATTCTTCGGGAAATGGAACTTTGCTTTCGTTTCCTTCACCCGCCGTTCAACTTCCGAGAAAATCTTGTTTATCTCCTCCTCGGTGTATTCATACGCACTCCGGTTGGCGCAATTACCCAGAACTTTTAGCTTCTGGAGTAGCGCGTTAGTCCGCTGTGTTGCAAGACGCTTGAAACGTTCGCGTTTGTTATCTTTATCCATACGCTGTCCATTATATACCCTGTGTACGGATTGTCAATGGGTACGAGAATCGGCAACTGTTTACAGTATGACGACACAAAAGACGCCCGTTAGGGCGTTTTTTGTTTAAGGCGAGTGTCCTGAGTAGTGAGCAAGTCTTATTAGCCGAACACGAGGACCTTGTCCGACCTCTCCACCATGGCGAGCAGGTCCGACATTGTCGAAATAGGACAAACGGCGCTTTCCTTTTTGCCGCGAACCTTGAGGCAGGAACCGCATGCGTATATCGCGCCTTTTAGTGCTTTGAATTCGGCGACTTTTGCCGCGATATCAAAATCTTTCGTATCGGGGATGGTATCCAATTCCGAGCCCTCGCTCATCAGGAAAATTTCCACCTGATGATCCGCTTTGAGCGCGGTAATGCCGAGACGGAACGTATTCCAGACGTGTTCGGGTTTGTTGGATTGCAGGATCATGCCGAGTTTCATAGGCCTTTGATCAGTTGTTTACTATCAAAAAATAATCGGCTTGCGGTCAATCGAGATCGATTCGACCCAGCGAATATTCTGCTTTTTGTCTTCGGAATAGAGGACGAATATTTGTCGCGTGCCGACGGAGACGGTAACCTCGGACCAATCGCCGGTGACTTGTTTCCGCCCAATGACGGTACGCTCATCAAGTCGTAATCGTATTGCTCCATCAATTTCATCATGGAGATGTATCGCGCTACGTTCGTAACCGGCAATAATAAGATCCTCGTTCCACAATCCGGTATCACTGTACAGTACACAAAACGCTTCTCGGTAGCGATTCACGAAGTTCTCCAAATCAACTGTTGCCGTATTTTTATACCGTAATTTCATGGCGGGAGTTCCGTCTCTCTGACGCCCGCTTCTTCCATGCCCCTCGCAGATCCTTCCTGAGGCGCTCCGCGGATGCTTTGATGTAGGCGTGCATGTGCACGCGCAGCTCTTCAGAAGAATACCCTTCTTTTACTTTCCGCGTCTTTTTTCGAGCCATGTCAGACATTGTATAGTATTGTCATTTCCTCGCAAACTCGGTTGACTGGGGGCCGGCGGAGTAGGGCGCGACTTGGTAGTTGTTGAAAATGAAAGTGACCTTTTCTTTGCTTATGAGGAATACGCTGTAGTTGTCGGGCTTCGGCTCGGCCCCTTCGGCAAATAGCATGTCTTCGCCGAGAACTGCCTTAAGCTGCACAAGCGACTCACTTCCGACTTCGGGCAAGGTCTTCCCTATCAAGAGGAGCGCCTCATCGAGCGTTACGTCCTCGCCGGTCTTCCGGTCGACGTTCACGCCGATGATGACCGTGTTGCCATGCGCGCCGCCGGTGTACTCGGAGAACGCGAGTGCGACGCTGACGATATCGGCCCCGACGTACGTCGAATTGAACGAGCCGGTGAATTCATTTTTCGGTGCGGCCGAATCGGGAGGATTGGCCGGATAGCTTTTGAATGCCGCGACGGCGTTATCGACGACTGCTTTTATTTTTGCGTCCACCAGAGGAATGCCGAATTGCGGATAGCGCGCTTCCACAGAGTAGGTGTCGGTATCGTCGTATATCGTTTCTACTTTTATTTCCGTACCATCCTGCTTTTGCTCCTCGGTATTTACCGCCGGAAGCGGCGGCGCTTTGGGCACGTAGGTGTATATCGCGTAGGCGAGCCCCACGAGTACGACGAGCGCGAGTACATACCCGACGGTGCGATTCATAGGCGGAGAATATCACGCGGAGGAAACAATACAAAAAGTCCGCGTCTGACGCGGACTTTTTGCGCTAACAATGAACCGTCTTAGAGTTCTATTCCCGCCGTTACGGTGACCGTCCCCCCGCCTGTGTCGACGATGTACGCACCAAAGGTGCGCGTGTCTTTCGTCGCGGAGATGACGGTCGCGCCGCCCACATTCGCGGTTGCGTTGACCGTCCATCCTCCGGCGGCAAGTTGTGAACGATAAAAATCCACGACGCTCTGGACCGAAGCCTGTACCGTGTAGGAAACCGCCGAGCCCTCCTGTCCCGTCTGCGGATTTGAGGTGCCCGAGTAGACGATCGCGGCACCCAAATAATTGGCCGGAGCATCCGAGGGCCAATTGGCCGGCATGCTCGCACTCGTGCCGACCGTTACAGACCCTTCGTCGTTAGTGTAGGTCGTCGAGCCGTCGAGGTTGCGGTCGACATCGACTCCTTGCGCCCCTCCCACGAGCTTAGCGGCGCCTCCCGTGAGAAGCCAGCCTCCGATGAGGAGAAGGGCGATACCGCCGATAATGTACCACTTCATATTGCTCGAACCAGCCCCCGAAGATGCGTTTCCATCTGGCATAGTATATTTTTTACGTTACTAACATCTGTTAAGTACCCGCAGTTTCCCACTACCCGTTACAAGATGCAACGTCATCCGGCGTGAGCGGCTATGTAGGCTTTGAGGGACGCGACATCCGCGTCAAAGACCTCGAATCGCTCGGGTGCATCGGCAAGCCCCTTGAAGTCCGCGGGAAGTTCCGGTTCCTTCCCTATCGCCTCGCGGATAGTCGCGGCGAATTTTGCCGGCTGTGCCGTTTCGAGGCAGATGAGCGGCACGTTTTTCTCCCGATGTTTCAATCCCGCCTCCGCGGGACGCGAGGACGCTTTGGCGAGGCGAAGGCCGGTGGTCACCCCATCGGCAGTATGCGGATCGATGAGTACTCCATACTTCTCATGAATGGTCCTGATCGTATCGAGGCGGTCAGCGTGCGTGCTCGAACCGGCGATGAACCCGTCGTCCGTGAGACGTGCGCGTTCCTCTTCTGATATTTCGAAGGCGCCTTTTTCTTTGAGAGCCCTCCAGAGTTCGTCCATCCGCCTTTTGTCGCGCCGCACGAGCTCGAACACATACCGCTCGAAGTTGGACGCTTTTGATATATCCATCGAGGGAGACGACGTGGCGGCCACCTCGCTTCCTTTTCGCGGGCGGTAGACGCCTGTGCGGAAAAATTCCTCGAGCACGTTGTTCTCGTTGGTCGCGAGGATGAGATCCTTCACGGGCAATCCCATGCGCTTCGCGATGTACCCCGCGAGGATGTCGCCGAAATTCCCCGTCGGGACCGCGAACGATACTCGTTCCTTGTTCGCCGCCGTTGCCCTGAAATATCCGTAGAAATAGTAGACTACTTGCGCGGCAATGCGGGCCCAGTTGATCGAATTGACCGCGCCGAGCTTGTACCGTTTTTTGAATTCCGCATCGGCATTCACCTCTTTCACGATATCCTGACAATCATCGAACGTGCCGCGGAGTGCGATATTGAAGATGTTCGGGTCTTGGAGCGTATACATCTGTTTCCTTTGGAAATCGCTCATGCGCCCCAAGGGTGAGAGCATGAATACGCGCACTCCCTTTCTCCCCCGCAGTGCATATTCCGCCGCAGAGCCCGTATCACCCGAGGTCGCTCCGAAAATATTCAATTCGCCGTTCTGTTTTGCCAGTGCGTATTCGAACAAGCGACCGAGTAGCTGGAGCGCGACGTCTTTGAACGCCAAGGTCGGGCCACCGGAGAGGCCGAGGATATACAGACCGTCTTCGAGTTTTCTAAGCGGCGTGATCTCCTCTGTTCCAAAAATCTCTTTCGTGTACGTCTCGTTGACCATCTTCCGGAGCTCTTCCGGCGGTATATCATCCGCGAATTTTGAAAGAATGAAAAAAGCGAGTTGCGGATAGTTCATCGCCCGCATCTCATCAAGATATGGCGATATATCGCTATATTCCTCCGGCACGTACAGTCCGCCGTCGGCGGCCAATCCCTCAAGCAGTATCTCCGAAAAAGCCTTCGGCTTTCCCCCGCCGCGGGTCGAAATGTAGTGCATTAGAGATTCAGGCGATACACATTCGTTTCCTTGCGTTCAAATCCGAGTTTTCGGTAGAGCTTATTGGCGGCGGCACGCGCCGGGCGGCTGGTAAGCACGACACTCTCCGCACGGCGGATACCCGCGCGTTCTATCAATTTTTTCATCAGTGTCTCGCCGAGACCCTGGCCGCGGTACTTTTCATCAATGACCACATGCTCAACCTGACTTGAGATGCCGGATAATTTATGCGTAATGATAAGCGTCGCTATCCCGATTATTTTTCCCTCATCAACGACCGTCAAAAGCTCGATGTCAGGATGGACCAGCATCTTTTCAAGCGCGGAAGGCGTGACTAATTCGTAATGGGAGGCAAGTTGTGCGAGCAAAGCATTAATCTCATCAACGGTATTCGCGCCGATCTTCTCGAGCCGGACGACTTCTATCATAAGGGGCATATTACCTTCGAATGAAGTCGGCTACAATGAGGACGTGAACTCCCGAACGCTCACGCTCATCGCATGCCTGATCGGGCTCGGCGTCATCATTTCTCTCATCTCCTCTCCCCCGCTAAAAAGTGCGGGCTCAACCGCGCTACAGCAGAGCGTCGAAATATAGTGAAGGAGTCGTCCACAGTGGCGGCAATCTCCGGAGAGAGTCCTGTATACTGGGCGTATGCTAATGAAGTCGGTCTCCCTCTCCCGAGTGATCGTCATTCTCGTAGTCCTCTTGGCTGTTTTCTTCTATGCACGGTTTGTGCAGGGCGCGATACCGACCGACTTACCTCCCGACCAACTTCCTGCGGAGGAATTCAAAAGAGTAACGGGAGGATGCGCTCAGAATCCCTATCCGCTCTTAAGAGAACGATACAGGCCGGGGACACAGAGCTCGCGCGAAGGCGCAAACGGCATAAATAGATTAAATGGTGATTTTGCCTGCAGACTTGCAAAATTTCTCGCTAAATTTCCAAGCGTCTGTATTAATAGCGCATACCGTTCACCAGAAACGCAGGCAATCCTTTTCAGAAATGCTGTCGCAAAATACGGGAGCGAGGCCGCCGCACGAAAAAACGTGGCCCCTCCCGGAAAATCTATGCACAACAAGGGGCGGGCTGCTGACCTCTGCAATCTCCCTGCAAATGCAAAGTCTGAGGCCTCAAAAGATGGTCTCACGTTCAGAATGGGCCATGAGCCGTGGCATATCGAACCGACCGGTGCCGTAAGCGGGAGTCAGCCCGGTGGAGAAGGAACGGCCGCCCCCTCCTCCCCGATATCCCGCGCCATCAGGAACGCCATCAATCCGCAACCCGCACAGCAACCGCCGCCACAGGTGACTCCCGCGCAGACAACCGCTTCGGCGCCGCCTCCCTTGGGTACTTCGAACACGACTCCGTACCAGCCCGGTACCTGTGCTCCGCAATTTTATTGCTCCAACAATAATCTCTACTACCGGACAAGCAGTTGCGTCGACCAGCTCAATCAGGTGTGTCCGAGGGGATGTTCGGGGTTCGCGTGCGTAAATACTCCGGCTTCATCAGACCCGTTCTCGTCGCTCCTCTCCACGAGCACGAAGCCCGCCACAACAACAAAGACCGCAACCTCGACGATGTCCGTGTTCGACCAGTTGAGCGCGTTTGCGGGGCCGACCATCGTGACGGTCACCACGAATATCGCGACGTCGGTCGACCTCACGGGTCTGGATGGACGTGGGGTGATGACGCTGAACGGAGTTCCGCAGACACAAACAACTTCCGGCGCACCCGGCATCTCCTACCAACTCGCCCCTACGCAACAAACGTTCGTCTCGCCCGACCTCTCCGGTGATCCTGCGGCTTCCCAATATCAGCCACAACAGACCTCCGGATTTCAAGCGGCACTCGCGGATCTCAAGAACATCGTTCTGCGCGCACTCGAGTATCTGAAACCCTTTGGAGGGAGGAATATCGGAAGCTCTGCTGACATCGACTATTCCGCTGAGTAGCGTCTGCACGGAGAAAGTGGATGATGCGATTGTCATCCCCGCAATTGCCGTGCTATAGTGTCCGCGACCCAGCACCGAACTTTGGCATAATTTTGCGCCATACTATTTTTATGACAGTGCGTGAATATCGTTTTTATGCGAATATTGATGCACCGAACATAGCGACGGCAAAATAGAAGATACCAAAGTTGGTTCACGGGCAGGCAAATGGGATTCACCAAATACACATCGCAGGCGGAAAAGGTGCGCATCCGCATGAACGAGGGCATCCGCGCCCCGCAAGTGCGGGTCTTGGGGCCCGAAGGCCAAAACCTCGGCGTCATGGCGACCCGCGACGCATTCCAGAAAGCCCAGGAGATGGGACTCGACCTCCTCGAGATATCGCCGAATGCGAGTCCCCCCGTCGCCAAGATCACCGATTACGGCAAATTTAAATACGAGCAGAAGAAAAAAGAGAAGGAGGTAAAATCGAAGGCACATGTCACGGAGACGAAAGTGACGCAGGTCAAAATCGGCACTTCCGAGCGTGATATGCACATCAAGGCATCGAAGGCGGCCATCTGGCTGCGCGAAGGGCACCGCGTGAAGGTCGACCTCTTCCTCTGGGGCCGCTACAAGTACATGGAGTTCGAGTTCCTCAAGGAGCGCTTGGAGCGATTCCTCGCCGTCATCCCCGAAAGCTACCGCGTGGCCGAGGCGATACAGAAGGGCCCGAAAGGTCTCTCGGTGGTCATCGAGCGCGACCCCGCGAAAAAACCACAGACTCCCAAGCCGGCAAAGCCGGTAGCACCCACTTCCACGGAAAGCGGGGCGTAAGGTCCACTCCGGTGGTTCCGCCACGGGATTTGCGTTTTGTCCGATTTCGGGCATACTGGTCCGACCGCATGGGGAATCCCAGCGGATTCTTTTATGAAATCGAACAAATCCTTCTCGAAACGCCTTCGTCTCACGCGCCGCGGGAAGATCGTTGCACGCGTGCCGGGGCAGAACCATTTCAATGCCAAAGAGTCCGGCCGGGGGCGCATGCGCCGCCGTCGACAGGGCTCGACCGAAATGTCCGTCCAAGACCGTAGCCGCTACCTTTCAAAGTAATATATGTCCAGAGTAAAGAGAGGGGTGATGAAGAATAAGCGCCGGAAGAACATCCTTTCGCAGGTGAAGGGCTACCGTTTCGGACGCTCTACGAAAGAGCGCGTCGCCAAGGAGGCCATTCATCACGCGGGCGCTCATGCGTTCCGTCACCGGAGAGCGAAGAAACGCGAGTATCGCAACCTCTGGACCCTGCGCATCAATGCCGCCGCGCGACCCTTAGGCATCACCTACTCGCGGCTCATCAGCACCCTCAAGAAAAAAGAGATAGCACTCGACCGCAAAGTCCTCGCCGCGCTCGCGAAGGATCACCCCGAAACATTCGCGCGGTTCGTCTCGAAGCTAGAAGCTAGGAGCTAGTTACAGAATGTACTCCGCGTTCTTCCCCGTAACATCCCACTTGTCGGGGGTGTTGTAAACGAGATTCGTCGCTTCTTTGTCTTTCTGCACCAGTTCGAGCAGACGCTCGACCATCGCCTTCGGGTCCGAGTCGTAGATTATTTTTCCGTTGGGCCGATGCGCGGTCTCGATGACGCGCCGCAATATCTCGTCGGTCTCCCACGTGCCTTCGAGGATGCCTATAGGGCGGTGGTCCTCGAAAGCGACCGAAAACTCATTCAGCGTGCCGATGCGTCCGCATCCGATAATGACCGCGTCCGACGAGCGGACGAGGAGTAGGTCGCGCCCCGAATATCCGAACCCCGTATAGATGATGACGTCCATATACTCCATGGGAAGCTTGTAGGTCTCGACGTGTTCGCGCTCGGTCGCCGCAGGCGAGAATCCTATCGAGAAGCCGCACTCGTCCTTGGCGCCCATGGCGGCGTAGAGGGGAAATCCGGTCGTGGCGCCGCTGGTGATGATGGCCCCGTGCTTTGCTATTTCGCGCCCGACCTCCTTCGCTTTGTCGAACGCGTCAAGGCCGCAGTAGCCGGTCTCTGCCGCACCCGAAACGCATATTTTGACGACGCCGTAGCCGTTGGGAAGGCGGCAAAAATTGCGGGGTACCGCCACGTGATTCGGGTGAATTATTTTTTTCATGATCGAGAGACAGTATACCCCATGAGATAGCCGTGAGCCATGCTGGTGCACGCTCTGAATTGTTTTGTGATTACATATATACAGTGAACGCGCTCATAATCTTTATCTCACGGGGTATACCATTCATTCAAGGACGGAAATCAGCGCATGAACGATCGCACCATGCCAAAGACAAATAAAGAGCCGAGAACGTCTATGAGAAGATCGAGGCTCGTGTCGAAGACGTAGTTGGCTTCGCGCGGGAGCCCTGCGGCCACCTCGAATACCTCCCATGCGACGCCGATCAGAAGCACTCCCCCCACAACGAAGAGAAGGTGGGGCGCGTACCCCGCCTGCGCGCGCAACCACAGGCAAAAGGCGCCCGCCCACATGCCTCCCATCGCGTGCGTGAGCAGATCGAACCACGGAAAATACCAGTACAGGTAGAGCGCGAGGCCGGTGAAATGGGCCACGGCGAGCGGAACAAGGATCAGAAGCTGAAGAAAAAGAAGTTTTCGGGGCGTGTTTACCATATGCTCATTGGTACCGAAAGTCCGCCGTGGAGGCGGACGTTCGGGTGCGGCAGGTACGGCAAGCCTGGGTTTGGACCAGGTGGGTTTCCGCAACATTCACACCGAAGGCGTGAAGTGATGTAAGAATTCCCTTTCTTGTACCAAGCAGGTTAAAGTACCGACCGCTGTGATAAGTATACTCCGAGAAATAATAAGTCAAACGTGGGAAGTGCAGAGCGGAGTTATTGTGGCTAACGAGGAGCGAAGCGAGAGCTTGCTCGCACTTCGTCCGAGTGAAGACACAAAAAAGATTCCGTAGGAATCTTTACGGAAGGATGCCTTCCAGTTCTTTGGCGTAGAGAATATCCTCGCGCGTCACCTTGTAGTCGATGAGCTCGCTTTTTTTGAACCAATGCGGTATCTCCATGTCGGCTTCCGGAAGGATGCCTTCCAGTTCTTTGGCGTAGAGAATATCCTCGCGCGTCACCTTGTAGTCGATGAGCTCGCTTTTTTTGAACCAATGCGGTATCTCCATGTCGGCTTCCGGAATGGACCCCGATGCATGGATGAGATTGCGTACCGCCCTATCATCCTGATCGGACATCACGTAAGAATCCACGACGAAATCGCCGCGAATGGTACCTATGGGGGACGAGCGCGGCTCGGTGCCTCCCGTAACCTTACGGACGAGCTCCACCGCATGCGCGCCTTCCCATACCATCGCGATAACGGGGCCGGCGGTCATGTACTTTTTGAGATTTTTCAAGATGACGGCGGTAATCGCAAGCGGGTCCTCCGAAGGTGGGGTAAGTCCCCTGTCCTTGTAGCTTTTGATGGTCTTCTCGCCGGTGACGCGCCGCCAAGAAGGGTCGAGCGTGTAGTGGCCTTCTATCTGCTCCGCGGTCGGGACGACCATCTTGAGTCCGACAAGCTTCAGACCGAGCCGTTCGTAGCGGGCGACTATTTCACCCATGAGCGCGCGCTGAATGGCGTCGGGCTTGAGTATGACGAGCGTCCGCTCTTTCTTCGGATGTGCTTTCATGAGCGATACTCTAACATACTTTTCTGACATATGCCGACGTGCTACACTGGCAACATGAAGGTCCTCAACTATACGGTAAAAATTCACACGGCCGAGGAGGGTGGTTTTTGGGCGGAAGTTCCGGCTTTGCCAGGCTGCCTCACACAGGGGGAGACGGTGGACGAAGTTATCGCCATGGCTAAAGATGCGATTAGTGGGTATCTCGCCTCTCTCGTCAAGCACGGCCAAGAAATCCCTGTGGAGGAAAAACAAA
>Ga0209542_10021796_pt1 | contig 10009 bp, 13 predicted proteins | sample RifCSPhighO2_01_FD_184028 | JGI IMG/M metagenome (GOLD analysis project Ga0209542, IMG submission 184028) | Soil microbial communities from Rifle, Colorado - Rifle CSP2_plank highO2_0.1 (SPAdes) (version 2) | ecosystem: Environmental > Terrestrial > Deep subsurface > Rock core/Sediment ...
TAAGGATGGTAAACCAAAAACACTTGAAGAAGTAGGACGTATGTTTGCAGTGACCAGGGAGAGAATTCGCCAGATCGAAGCAAAAGCTCTTCGAAAACTTCGCCACCCTTCCCGGGGAAACAAGCTGAAAGACTACCTAGCGGATTAATTGCAGATTAATAAAATCCATAGTTTAGGGACATCGTCGAGTCTTGCATTAATATAGCTATGCTTTTTAATTACCCAAGCTTTTTAGAATAGCGTTTATATTTGGAGTTGAGAAAAAAAAGTTGGAAGAGATTGAAAAATTATAAAGACATCTTCAGTCCGCTGTCATAAATGGTATAAAACAACGTAATTTAGTATAATTCCGTGATGGCATCTTACGAACATTTAAGACGAGCAGGAATAAGAGAAGGAGAGCCGTATTCGTACACTCTTCGTCAAGTAGTGCCTGATGGTAATCGGGTAATCGAAGAAACAAAAACGGTCGAACGAATTACGGGTGGTGGGTTCTTTGGAAGCGTTGTTATATTTCCAGATTCTGTTATAAAAACCACAACTCCAGATAATCTTCATGAACTTTTACGTAGGATCAATTGGCCAATTCCTTTTCCTTCACGTTCGAATGAAACTGCAGCAGAGCTTGATTATCTTGCTGGAAGAATAATTCACAAGGTAACACCTGTATTGACAGGAAATGCAATTATTACCCCTGATGCTTTAGGGTATAGTCGGCTTGATCCAAAAATTGGATACGTACAGCATATTCAACGCATGCACGGAAGAGGTCCAACATTCAAAGATAAAGGGCAAGAAAACAAAAAAATACAGTCAGCTAGGCAAACTTTGTGGGATTTAAATGCCGACTTAGGGTCAGAACATGTTGCACAGGTGCACCCCAAAAATCCTTTTGGGAAACCAAATCTTTGGATTAGCGACACTGGTCAAGTTATCTGGCTTGATTATCTTCCGGCATTTCGGCATACAGGTCGGGTTCGACCATTCTTTCGTTTTCCATTTCATTACGATGTTCAACAAGCATTCGATAGCGACAAGCCAACATATAACCGTCTATATACAGATACTCTTCGTAAAACACTTGCTATTCATGGACAACGTTTCTCTCTTGAAGACCGTAAGACAATAGAGGGTTTACTTTCTCTTTATGATGAACGATTAACACGACATCAAGCATGGCTTGATCAGGATCCGCGGGAATTATTTATTGACGATGCGTTGAAGCGTGGACTAATCAGTAATGAATATGCGAGCAAACTTCGAAAATCAAACCTATCCTACGAACTTTATCAAACCAAAGATCTTGCTCGTCTCGGATTACACGCATTTCTTGATAAGGTTAAGGAATCCCCATTGGGGATATTTCGAGATAAAGAATTTATACGTAAAGTAATTAAATTTGGATTAAATCCAGAATACCGACATCAACAAGTGCTTGAACATACAGCCTTATGGGGTATGAAAAAGGCACATGATCAAGGATTAGTATCAGATGAGGAATTCAATCAAGCATTATCGTTTGTTCCGGAACATGAGCTTAGAGTATTTGTGGGATTGCAGACATGGTATGTGATAAATTCTAGACTGATAGATTTGGTTACTCTTCCTCTTGCCGCCGCTGCAGCAAGATCGGGGCATCCGTTTGAAACTGGTAGTGCTGTTGCAGCGTTTAATTTTTTTGGACCTGGTATAATTCGTGCCATTACAACACTTATTGTTAGTAAGATGAGTAATGTTGATCTTAAGCGTGCAGCGCTAGTTTCTACAATTCCTATCCTAGGAAACTATACTGCAATACCATGGCAGATGAAGTCAGCCTATGGTGAAGAAGCAACAGATATAATACATTATACCATGCGTGCTTTGGTTGCTACAGTTTCAAAAATCCGCCCGTATGGAGGATGGAATAGTGACCTTGAAGAAAAAATATGGGATTTTTTTGACAGAAAATCAGATGGAAAATCCGAATAAGATCGAAGAAATCCGTAGGACTTAATCCCCGATTGATTTAATTAGGGTTAAAGATAGTGCAATAGAATATTCTCTTGATTCAAGTCTGTCGCCAGCTTTCGCATAAGACTATTTATAAAATGTGCAGGGGTACAAAAAAACCTCGCGGGAAGCAAGGTTTTTTGTACTGCTTAATCAATGATTAAGCAAGTTTTACATTCTTTGCTCTTGGACCTCTTTCGCTTTCTACGATATCGAAAGTAACTGCTGCTCCTTCCTGAAGCGCGTCAAAAGTTACACCGACCAAATCTGTAGAGTGAAAGAAAAGATCTTTTGTTTCTCCCTCGCGAGAAATAAATCCGAATCCTTTTTCTGTTTTTGTTTTAATTGTACCAGTCATAAATTAATCATACCTCCTTTCATTCTTTATATTATACCATTTCAGTGTTATAATACAGTATGGCTTTTAATAGAGACAGTAGATTGAGTGGAACACGTGACTTCGGCAGAAGAAGCTTTGGCGGCGATCGAGGGTCAGATCGGCAGATGTTCAAAGCAATTTGCAGTAAATGTGGCAAAGAATGCGAAGTTCCATTCAAGCCAACAGGCAGTAAGCCTGTTTATTGCAGAGATTGTTTTAGGACCATGGGAGGAAGTTCATATTCAAGGCGCGATGATAGAGGTTCATCAAGACCAAATTTTGACAATAATAACAGAGGTTCATCCCATCCCCAATACAAAGAACAATTCGAAGCGCTTAATGTCAAACTTGATAAGATCTTAAAATTACTAAATCCAGAGAAATCAATTGAGGCTCCGATTGTAATTACAAAACCTCAAGTTGAGAAAGCAGTGAAAAGTGTAGAAAATGTAAAACCTGTAAAAAAGAAAACAAAAATTAAAAAGCTAATAACTGTAGAAACTCCAATAGAAATGGTTTGAAGAGAATTTACCTATGGTGTTTGCCTGTTCTTTGAGCTAACATCTTACGTTTTATCTCAAGCCGCTTTTTGGTTTTGTGTGAATGGGATCTTCTCATTGTCCCGACCCTGATGCGTTTTCTCGGCATAAACTTAATTATACCTTATCTTTAGGTTAAAAGCTTGACCATATATCCATAGGATGTATAATGTACTAGTATATGGGTAGATTGGCAGAGATAATGATAGCGCAGGAGATACAGGAAGAAAGCAGAATAAAACAAGAGAGAATTGTTTTGCAAAACAAAATAGCCCAGGAAAAGATACACGAAGCTAGCATATCAGCCTTGCGCCTTTTTTCTTCTTATAGAGATTTCGATAAAGAATGGTTTTGGAATTTTATTGCGTATACATATTTTATTTGTAAGACCTTAGGTCTTTTGATTCTAGTAGATATATTTATTTTCAAGAAGCCAATTGCAACATTATTTACATTTGTTTACCTTTTCTGTTACTATTTCAATCTAAAACTATATAAGGCTTACCTCAGAAAAAAATAATTATTTCAGCTCCACCTGATGGACGACGTTAGAACCTATTTTTCTAGAACTACTAGATAACTCCTGAAAAAAGCAGAATCAAAACAACAGCGGTGATAATTGCGAAGATACCCACAGTTTTAACAAATAGGTTAACCGCTTCTTTTTTCTTTCCTTCAATAAAAAGCTGCAGTGGCTGGTAAAAAAATAGGAATCCCATTACTGCAACCGAAAGGGTAAGTACAAATAAAACTGTGATCGGAGCGAAAAAGGTATCAGGCTTGTTTTTTAAGGGTTGTGTCACGAAGGTCATTACACTGACAACGAGGATGATGTATGCTGAAGCGCTAAGGGCATTAATAATAGGATTCTTAGACATATATTGATTATACCAAATTTTTCCCCTCTAGTAGACTATGTGGGAATTTCTTCTTGCTTATTTCTAAATGCAATTACCGTGGATTTTGATACATTGCCCAACATCTCATATATCATACTGACAGGGACCAAAAGTTGTTTGGATATATTTGGGTCTCTAACATATAATTCTCTTGTCTGTGGGCCTCTAAAATATCTCGGATGAGTTGATCTATAGCCATTAACTAATAACGCATGTGGTACATCGGGAATTGGTTGTCCGCTTCTACGTTGATATTTAATTTCCTCATACCACTTATTTGGATTATCTATATCCACAAATATGAGATGAGCGTGATTAATTAGTAAGCGGTAAAAATCAAATAATTTTGCTTTTGTGAGTGTTTCTTCTTGCCAAACCATTTCTAAATTTATTTCTGGCACTCTTTTGTTTAATTCTAGAAACAATTCATTAAAATCCCCTTTTTCAAGACCAGCCTCTGCAGATACACGTTCTATATCGTTACCAGTCAAAGGGACAGCAAGAGTTGATAACGTATTAATGGCCATTGCTGTTATCCCATAGACACAATCTGCGGTCGGAACAGGATTGACTTCGATTAAATTTGTCTGAGTAACAGTTAATAATCTCTTTGATTCTTTTGGTTGCATAGTAAAGATGAAGAGATATTGTATCAGAAATGGAGGATGTATTCAATACTCTAGGCTTATTGCTCCCCTAGTAGAAAATACCAGAACCTACTATCTTACTTTTCGAGAACGATTTTGAGTTTTTCCACTATACTCTTTATGAAACTCTCATCGAGTTCGCTATTTTCCGTCGAGACATAATATTCAAGCTCAGTTTTATTGCTGTCAACTGGCTTAAATGTATATCTAACAAGTAGGTTTCCATTCTTTTTTCTTAATGTAAACATTTCGTTTTCTTTAAATTCGGTTACTTCATATTCTGCCCATTCTGAGTCCACTCTTTTATTTCGGTAGATCGTTCCCAACTTTGCTGGCCACTCATTTGCTTCTTCCGCTACAACAGTCTCGACATAGCGCGGAGTATTTTTAGGATCTATTGTAAATGCAAAAACATCAGAAATGGGTTTATTAATCCGAGTTGTTAACTTTATATCTTTCATGAGGTAATTATAGCAGAGGTAAAAAACGAAGAAATCCATAGAAATTGGCTCCCCCGCGTGGATTCGAACCAGAAAAATTATGGGCTGGATTTACACTTTGTTTGGTGATAAAATAGATTCTATTCCCCTGTAGCCCGAAGGTGGTACGGAGGAGAAAAGTATTTGTCTGTAGCCCGAAGGTGGTGGAGCAGGAGAACATATTCCCCTGTAGCTCAATGGTAGAGCAAGAAGCTGTTAACTTCGAGGTTAGAGGTTCGAGTCCTCTCGGGGGAGCTGATATTTTGATATAATCATCCTGTGAACAACGATCTAAAAATAAGACCATATACAGTAAGTGATTATCAACAAGTAAAAGCAATTTATCAGAGTAAAGGAGCTTGGTTTACTGAAGGCACTGATGATGAAGACAGACTTGCTGCAAAGATTGAAAAAGATCCGGGTTCGATTCTAGTCGCAGAAAAAGAAGGAAATATTATTGGCACAGTTTCTATAATCGAAGATGGAAGAATGGCGTTTATTGTTCGCTTGGCAGTTGCAGAAGAAGAGAGACAAAAAGGAATTGGAACATTACTTTTGCAAGAAGCAGAAAAAGCATTGAAAGAAAGAGGCCTTAAAAAGGTAAATATTTTAGTAAGCGAGGTAGAAGATTATCTTTATCCTTATTATGAAAAAAGAGGTTATAGCAGAGGTACAAAACACCTATGGATGTGGAAAGAGCTAAAATGAATTACTAGGAAAACATGTTCCGGTATTTTCTCCTTCGACAAACTTAGGACTGTAGCACCAGGCGGAGCATCTATTTTTAGACTCAAAAGATTTTATATACCGCTCACCTTTGATTTCACAATTGTCTGAATGCAAAATCAAGGTTCGGGTATTATACATTATGGGTAAACCATTATAATTTGTGTAATGAGATAAGAGGAATATAATTACTTGTCGTAAGTTTGCTTATAGTGTATACTGCTTTGTATGGAAGAAAATGTATTGAATTATCGTATCATTATCGAAAAAGAGAAATATGAAGATGGGTCTACTGTCTATGTTGCCTATTGCCCATCGCTTGGTATCTCAGATTACGGTGATACTATAGAAGAAGTTTTATCAAGCATTAAAGATGGTATTCAATTAGCTGTTACGTCATTGGCAAAAGAAGGAAAAGATGTTCCTGTTGATCATGTTGAGGAACAATTAATTACATCGACAAAGATCAATATCCCCTCAGGTATAAAAATTTCTCTTGCATGAATGAGTAAACTTCCTAGAAATGTTAAAGGAAAACAATTGATTGGAATCTTAGAGAAATTAGGATTTAATGTCGTTGGTAAAAGAGGCAGCCATTTTCGTCTTTCGCATCCCGATGGGAGATGGACGCAAGTTGCAGTACATCCAAAACCAATCCCTCAAGGTACTTTAAGAGCAATTCTTCGTCAAACAGATATAGCTATAGAAGAGCTGGTAAAACTACTTTAGATGAAGCAATAACTTCTAACCTCCTCACCGCTTTGAGCAAATTAGCCTCGAAATTGATTTCTAGTATAATTTATTTGATGAAATGGGAAAAGGATGTTGATGAATATATTGAAACTCCTCAGCATGAAGTAAAAGAAAAACTTTCTATAGCGTTGATAAAAAAGCTCATCAAAGCGTGAATAAAAATGAACATTGAGGCCAAAAGGGATCGTCCCTAGAAATCATGAGGAAATGTCGTAATAAAAATTAAATGAATGGTTGTTAAGGAGTTATTGAACAGCTATAGGTGCATTCTTGAGAGACTAGATTCGGATCATTATCTGTTCCGATATTAAAGTCTGTATGACAAACCGAATCGTGTATCCCTAGACTAATAAGATCAACTACAGTGCCAGCAGAAACCGTTTTGCAATTAAAACCGTTTTGCGAGCTTAAAAGTGTACAGGAATATATTCTGTTATCTCTTAAATTTTTAAAAGTCGCATCTCCAGTCGTAGCATTTACAGTTAAATATTCAACATCATCATTAAAAGTAGGATCATCACCTCTTGCTCCTCTCGGACATTTATTTTCTAGACATCGACCGGTACGGTTGACATCTGTAAAGCAACCTTGGCCACTCTGACATTGATTTGCTGTCTCAACGGCTCCACCAATTGATCTTGATTCACAGTCCGAGGCAGTAAAAAAGTCATCGATGCAATTATACAGAGTATGGTGGAGGAAAGGACTACAAGTTTCATCATGAATAAACCTACCACCTATCTCTGAACAGCTTGCAAAATCTGAAGAAGAATTGAAGCATTGGTCAAACTCAATGCCTGTGTCGCAATCCGGATCTTGACCGGGGGCAGCGAAGGCGTTACAACAGTTATCGGCAACTGTTGGGCTACACGATCCTTCAACCCCTCCTATGCCTTTGGCTGCAAAGCAATTATTTAAACATTCATTTGCGCTGTCATATCCAAAAAAATCGCCACTTGGCTTGCCTTCCCCAAGACCACAAGCTTCTCGGCATGCTTGGGTTTCATCATTCATGGGAACAATGTTATTTGGATTTACGGCTTGGGTAGATACAGCACCAAGGTAAAATGCTGCAATGAGAAAAAGAGGAATAATCAGGAGTTTAACAACTACTTTCTTCACATTTTTGAGTATACTACGTTTTCGGTCATTGTCAAATATTTTTGATTAATTTATTATATTACCTTTCGTAGGTTTGGGCGTTGGGTGTAAATCCCAAAACTTGAGAGGCAGATTTTCCGGGAAAAGTTTCAACTTTTAATTTTCTGTTTTCAAGAAGCTGGAACAGTACAACTCCTGCCATTTCACTGGTGTTTTTTGCTGTTAGCCCCTCGACGTAGTGAATTGTGTCCCATACTTTTCCACTACTGTCATGGTAATCAAACTTAACCAGCTCATATTTGATTACCTCTGAACTTACGCTTGCCGGGTTAGGAGTATTTCCTTTTACTCCATATGCTTTTGGAAATCCTGCAAAGTCTCCAAATGACACGCGTATTTGGGTTTCATCAATATGATCATAGACAATACTTAGATTATTTGTCCAATATTCTTCTCTGTTATTCTTATTCCTTCCTACTTTAAACCAGTTTCCCAAAAGTGTACCATCCTTGTCGTATCCAACTTTTCCTCCCAGAGGCTCTGTTTTCCTTAGGTTTTTCTGCAAAAGCTGGCTATGTAAAGCAGCAGAAAGATAATCAAACGTATCAACAGTATAGGAGCTGAACCAGTCAATATTTTCAGGCATCAAAATATCTGTATTTTTAACAGTTGCGTCCATAATCTGGAAATCAAACGAATGAGGACCAACTGTTCCAATCACTTCTCCCTCCTCAACCGGGATTCGGACTGAAGCATAAGGATGTTGATCATTGGGGTTTTTGAACGAGAAAGAAGAATTTACTTTATCCGATAACGTATCTATGTGGATGAGCCGAGTATAAAAATCACAAGAATGCTCAAAAACCACAAGATAGTTTTCTTGATATGGATCTTTTCTGTAAGCTGCCTCAACAGGTTCTTTAAAAAGCTCAATATTTACAATAAAGCCTTTAGCCGGAGCTTTTATTTCGTATTTCTTTGGATTATCTGTTACCAAAGATCCGCTCTTTGTATCTTTAGGAATAATATATTGGTGATCTGTTGGCGTGACGTGTGAGTCCTGCACTCTTCCCATAGGGACAATTAATTCTATATCTTTGGGATCTAGAGGAAATGTATTTAATTTAGAAGTTCCTTTTCCTTCGCATTGTCCAAATAAGCCATTTCCCTGTTTGTTATCATGGTAATTTGCTTGATCTTTACTTACAAAGGGAGGAGGAGTTTTTTGGGGTTTAATAACGATGAGAAGAAGTAATGCTAGGGCAATAGCGACAAAGATAGTTATGACTTTCTTTGAAAAGAATTTTTTCCACTTGCTTATGGTTTGGAGACTTGAGTTTTTTTCCGCTTCTTTTTCTAATACTTTTTGTTCATCCATATATATTAATGTAGCACATCTGAAAAAACTTTGGTGCGACACATTTGGAATGTTAACTGACAAATTCGGCGTCCACTGGATGGTCAACATTTTCTCAGGACAACAACAAAAAAACAGTCTTTAGTTTTATGTTATACTCTATCTTAGATAATTAGAGCATAACTTTATGAAAAAAGTTATTCTGTTAGTAATTCTATTTATAGTTATTGGAGGAGGGATCTATTGGTGGCAGAACCGCAAAACAGCTACTCCAACTTCTGAATCCACAACAACCAATGGCAAAATGCTTGAGACAACAAATACTATTCCAATAGTTTCAGAAAACGTTTCATATTTTGAAGGAGCAAATGGTTTATTTGCCAGACCTCAAAAGGAAGGTACATATCCTGGGGTTGTTATGATTCATGAAAACAGAGGACTTAGGCCTGAGATTCGCACAATGGCGGAGGAGCTCGCAAAAGAAGGATATATGGTTCTTGCAGTTGATCTTTTTGGGAAAGTTGTTGAGAAACAGGAAGACGCCCGGGCACTTACATCTGTTTTTGATCAGGAAAAAGGAATTGAAAATATGCAAGCAGCCGTTTCCTTCCTTCGAGAAAAAGGAGCAGCAAAAATCGCCTCCCTTGGATGGTGTTTTGGCGGAAGACAATCTGTTGCGCTTGCGATTTCAGGGGAAAATCTTGATGCGACTGTTGTTTATTATGGAGGAAATATGGCAACAGCCCAAGAAGAACTGGCGCCAATTAAATGGCCGGTTTTAGGAATCTTTGGCGATCAAGATCAGGCAATTCCAGTTGAAATGGTTCGCGAATTTGAAACGTCTCTTAACGCATTGGGAGTTGAGCATGAAATACATATTTATCCGGGAGTTGGACATGCATTTGCCAATCCATCAGGCATGAATTATGCGCCAAATGAAACAAAAGATGCCTGGGCAAAAACAATTGTTTTTCTTGATAAAAATTTACAAAACTAACTCTTAAATAACCCTTCCTCTGAAAGATAGTTTAATATTCCATTCGCAAGACCTTCTGCCGCAACCTCAGGCCGATTTACTATTAAATTCCTGTCTGAAGGGCTTGTTAAAAATCCAGTTTCAAGAATAATTGAGGTTGT
>Ga0209542_10021797_pt1 | contig 10009 bp, 8 predicted proteins | sample RifCSPhighO2_01_FD_184028 | JGI IMG/M metagenome (GOLD analysis project Ga0209542, IMG submission 184028) | Soil microbial communities from Rifle, Colorado - Rifle CSP2_plank highO2_0.1 (SPAdes) (version 2) | ecosystem: Environmental > Terrestrial > Deep subsurface > Rock core/Sediment ...
GCATAAGTGGGTCCTAAGGTAAGCTCGGTGACAGGGACTAAGTCGTAACAAGGCACGGCTAGCGGAAGCTGGTCGTGGAATAATTCAATTTGAAAAACGTTCAGTCGAGAGGATTCTCGGCTAGAACTGATTGTCGATATTGAGTATTAGAATTCTATACTCAATGGATTTGTAAATCCTAAAATTACATGACACGTGTGGAATAGACATATAAAATAAAAAAGTTAATATAAGAACGAAACAAAACAAAGCACAGCAACAAAAACACCTCGCGCAAGCGGGGTGTTTTTGTTATAATTTATACATGCAGACGAAAACTAAAAAACGAGTTGGAATATTGAGGGGTGGGGCGGGGAAGCACTATAAAACTTCTTTGCAAAAAGGCGGGGAAATTATCGCGCATATTTCTGAAAAACTCGGAGAAAAATATAAGCCGGTTGATATTTTGATTGATAAAAATCACATTTGGCATTGTGGTGGTGTGCCGATTAACCCAGGTGATTTAGTAAATAAAATTGATATTGCTTGGAACACAACACATCCGAGTCTTTCAAACATTCTCGACAGTTTATCAATTCCAAACATTAGAACTGGATCCTTTTTCTACACTTTAGAAAATAATGAAGAAATGTTGCGAGAGCATCTTAAAAGCATAGATGTTGATATGCCAAGGTCCCTCCTTCTGTCTGTATATCAAAAAGATTTTGATGGGCCACGTGAAAAATATCCGATTAAAAAAGCCAAAGAAATTTTTGAAAAATTTTCTTCACCGTGGGTTGTGAAATCATTTACCGAAGATTCCAATATGGGCATACATTTAGCGAAAACCTTTCCAGAACTAGTGGTGGCGATAGACGATGGAGTAAAACACGGCAAAAGTATTTTGGTCCAAGAATTTATTGCGGGGAAGGTCGCTTCGGTGCATACGGTGCCGAAATTTCGCGATGAGGAGATTTATGCCTTTCCTTTAGGCAACTCTTTTGGTGTTTTTTCTTTTAATGAAAAGGAAAAACTTTTTTCTCTCGCTAGGGATTTACATAGACACATTGGGGCAAGACATTATTTAAAATCGGATTTTGTTTTGAATCCGAAGGGCAAAGTTTGTCTTCTGCAAATTGAATTCACTCCGGATTTAAAGCCGGACTCCCATTTTTCCCAAGTCTGCGAATCCGTTGGCGCCAAAGTTCATCATGTGGTAGAACATATTTTGGAACAAGTTTAAACGCCGAGGTGGTGGAATTGGTAGACACGCTAGCTTCAGGAGCTAGTAGGAGCAATCCTGTAGGAGTTCAAATCTCCTTCTCGGCACTCGGCAATTTTAATACCGGGGCATAGTGTAACGGTAACATGCACGATTCGGGTTCGTGTGATTCTGGGTTCAAATCCCAGTGCCCCGACCAAAGGCTTACTTTTCCTATCTGGTCGTGTGGATAACTTTATTGTATATACATTATTGCTCGCATGATATAATAAGCATACTAAAAACAAAGGTCGAGTATTATTAGTGTTTATTAGCAATTAATCAAAACATAAATTAATGATAACAATAAAAAAAGGTCATTTTGTGACTTATCTCGTCTTGGTAGCAGTTGTCGCCGGTGTCTTGGTTTTTATGAGCGTTTCTTCAGCAAAAGCCGAAGATGCAACAGCTGTGTTTAGCAATAGCGTAGATGAAGGATTGACAGGTACAGCGGCAGATGCTCTTGAGGCGATTGAAGCTTCTTCGGGTGCAGATGTTGCCGCTAATGCGGTATTGGAAAAATTGAAGGGTGGTGCGAGGGAGACCAATGTGGCTGAGGCATTAAGAAAAATGCCCGCAGAGTCTGCTAGCAGAGTAATGGAAGGTATGTTGACACAAAACTCGGTGATGGCTCTGGGGGTATTTTCTGAACTGTCTAAGGTTGATCCTGTTACTGCATCTAAAATCTTACATGAACTTGTAAGAAAAGGTGAAAAAGAAGGAGCCGTAGAGCTTTACGCTTATGTGTTGCGAGAGGGTGGCGAGCTTACTACAGCGCAGAAGGTGGAGCTACGCGAGGAAACTGCAAGAGAATTTGCTGACGATTCAATATCAGCCCTGGTTTTTAGAACTGCGTTGGCGGCCGGTGGATACGATGCCGAAGTTTACGAGTTTGTGAGAGCTGTTAATTTGAATCGAACTAACGCTGGTCTTCCACCATTAGATTGGCCTGCTCCAACTCCAATTCCTCGACCCAACTAATTGATATAAGGGGTATAAAACACAACGAACCCGAATAGGGTTCGTTTTGTTTTGCAATTCATTTACACCTTAATAAATTTTATGCTATGATTAAGATAATTAAATTGTTTTTATCTGTGGCGGGTGGTCGCACTCACATAGGCACATATGTTGGAGGTTAGCCATCACCCGCCTCAAATGAAAATAAAATAAAAAATCACAAAAAATTTTTTGTGATTTTTTATTTTAAAAAAAGTTATCCACAGTTTTGCCGAAAAAGTATTGTATTATGTTTGGAGATGCGGGATAATTATAATAGTTCAAAGCAATAAATATTTTGGTCGGTTTATTGCCAACTAATTTAATAATTTAATTTCGCGCTTGCTCCGCCGTGGCGGGGCGAACGACAAACAATATGGCAAAAAAGAAAGTAAAGAAAGTAGCAAAGAAAGTAGCAAAAAAGGGAAAGAAGCGAGCATAGTTTTTTCCCACTTCTAAAAAACTTCCGATAAAAGTCGGAAGTTTTTTAGTTTTATGCTAAGATATCCTTATGTCTTTATTTGGCAAAATTTTCGGCGACGAAAGCTCTAAATTCATTAAGGATACAGATAAAATTGTAGCAAAAATCAATTCTTTTGAAGAATCTATTTCAGAATTAGAAAATCAAGATTTTCCTCAAAAAACGCAAGAATTTAAGGATAAATTAAACTCCGGGGAGACTCTGGATGAAATATTGCCGGAGGCCTTTGCGCTTGTACGGGAAGCGTCCAAAAGAAATTTAAAAGAGAGACATTATAATGTTCAGTTGGTCGGAGGCATAGCTCTTCACCAGGGCAAGATTGCCGAGATGAGAACGGGTGAAGGAAAAACTTTAGTGGCTGTTTTGCCTGCGTATCTGAATGCGCTCGGAGGTGAAGGTGTTCATATTGTTACCGTCAACGATTACCTTTCCCGCATTGGGGCAGTGTTGATGGGTCAAGTTTATAATTTTTTGGGACTCTCCGTTGGTGTTATCAATTCGCAAAATGTTTCTTATCTTTACGACCCAAAACACAAAGAAGAAGATCAAGAGCGAGATCAAGTGGGAGAGTTTAAAGTCGTCTATGATTTTTTGAAACCTTGTTCCAGAAAAGAAGCGTATTTAGCGGATGTAACTTATGGCACAAATCATGAGTTCGGTTTTGATTATTTGCGGGACAATTTAGCTACTTCCGTAAATGATTTAGTGCAAAGAGAGCATAATTATGCGATTGTTGACGAAGTGGACTCTATTTTGATTGACGAGGCGCGCACCCCGCTCATCATTTCTTCCGCTTCGGGAGATTCGGAAGATTTCTATACCAAATTTGACCGAATAGCCAAACAATTAAAACGCGATACTGACTACGAAGTGGATGAAAAATTGAAAGCGATATCTTTAACGGATGCCGGTATCACTAAAGCCGAACAATTGCTCGGCATCCAAAACATTTATACGGAAAAAGGAATTAAATATGTGCATCACTTGGAAACGGCGGTAAAAGCGCAAGCTATTTTTGAGCGAGATAAAGATTATGTCGTAAAGGAAGGTGAGATTATTATTGTTGACCCGTTCACCGGGCGTCTTCAACCGGGTCGGCGCTGGAGCGAGGGCATTCACCAAGCTATTGAAGCCAAGGAGGGCGTAAAGATTGAAAAGGAAACTCGCTCTTCCGGTTCTATCACTTTCCAAAACTATTTTCGCTTTTATAAAAAGCTCTCCGGCATGACCGGTACGGCGGCGACTTCAACAGAGGAGTTTTTAAAGGTTTATGGCTTAGATGTGATCGTAATTCCTACCAATCGTCCAATTATCCGTATTGACCATACAGATTTGATTTTTCAAACGGAAAAAGGAAAATTTCAGGCCATCGCTAAAAAAGTAAAAGAATTAAATGCGAAAGGCCAGCCGGTTTTGATTGGTACTATTTCCATCGAAAAAAATGAACTCCTCTCTGTGTATTTGAAACAAGAGGGAGTACAGCATACGATTTTGAATGCGAAGAATCACGAGAAAGAAGGAGAAATAATCGCGCAAGCGGGTAAACGCGGAGCGGTGACCATTGCCACCAACATGGCTGGTCGCGGAATTGATATTAAGCTCGGAGGTAATCCCATCGTAAAAGAAGAATACGAATTTGTAAAAAGCGCCGGCGGGCTTTTTGTTTTAGGCACGGAGCGGCATGAGGCGAGAAGAATAGACAATCAGCTGAGAGGCCGTTCCGGCAGACAGGGAGACCCGGGCGCGACGCAGTTTTATGTATCACTTGAAGACGACTTGATGCGTGTATTTGGTTCAGAAAGAATTAAGACGATGATGGGGCGTTTCGGCATACCAGAAGATATGCCGATTGAGAATCGTTTTATCAACCGGACACTGGAAGGGGCGCAAGCAAAAATTGAAGGTTTTCATTTTGACGCCAGAAAGCATACTCTTGAATATGACGATGTGATGAATCATCAGCGCAAGATAATATACGAAAGACGGCAAAAAATGTTGCGAGCAGATAAAGCAGAGATAGAAGCCATTTTAAAAAATATAGCAGAGAATAGAGATGGTGGAGATGCGATGATTGAAGAAAAAAGAAAAAAACTGGGCGACGAAGCGTTTTTTGAAACCGTTAGAAGAATTGCTTTTTATGCGAATGACACACTTTGGATGGAACACTTAGAGGCGATGGATTATTTACGTTCCTCAGTAAATTTGCGAGCGTACGGACAACGTGAGCCTATCGTGGAATATAAAAAAGATGGACTAATGATGTTTAAAGAAATGGAAGAAGCTTTTAAAGAGCAAGTTTTCTCACTTATCAACAACATAAATACTGAAAATGTCGTAAATATAAAAACGGAAGATAATGCGCCCAAACAAACTTTGATTACTAGTCACGAAGAACCCCACCTGAATGACTCAGTCGGGCAGGCGAAAGAACTTTCGGGCGCAAAAAATGTAAAAGCAGAATTAGATATTGGGCGTAATGATCCTTGCCCGTGTGGAGCGATCAACTCAGCTACAGGTGAAGTATACAAGTGGAAAAAATGCGGAATGATAAACGCCCCACAACATCGAAAATCATTGGTGAATTAAAAGCACCTAAAAAAGAATATCAATATGAACTGTACATTTTGTGATAAAGAAAATAAAAGTATTCGAGATAGAATTATATTTGAAGATAACTTGGTTATAGCTTTTCCGACCAATATTCCTATCGTTCCAGGTCATATACTAGTTTGTCCCTCACATCATGTCTCAAAAATTGATCAATTATCCGAAAAGGAATTAAAAGCGATAGTGAATTTAATTATACAATTAAAAGAGGGTCTCAAAAAAGCTTTTCTCGTTGAAGGATTTAATATTGCTTGGAACGAAGGTGAAATAGCAGGCCAAGCGGTAGACCATCTGCATATTCATATAGTGCCAAGGAAGGCCGGAGACGAGGGAATCTATGGATATGATCCAAGAAAATTTCTTTACAGACCAGGTTCAAGAGAAATATCGCCAGAGCAAGAATTAAAAGAAATTGCAGAATCAATTAAAAAAAATCTTTAATTTGTATGAAAAAATTAGTGACAACTCTCTGCATAATTCACCAACATCCGAGAATTTTACTCGGAATGAAAAAGCGTGGTTTTGGTGCAGGAAGATGGAATGGATTCGGCGGGAAAATTAAAACGGGGGAAAGCATAGAAGATGCAACAAAAAGAGAAATGCAAGAAGAATCTGGAGTGGAAATTGAAAATCTGGACAAAGTTGGAATTATGGAATTTGAATTTAAGGGGAATCCTGAAATTATAGAAGTTCATGTTTTTAAATCAGAAAATTTTGAAGGAGAAATCATTGAGAGTGAAGAAATGAAACCGCAGTGGTTTCATGTTGATGAGATTCCATTCAAAGAAATGTGGCCTGACGATTTATATTGGATGCCACTGTTCTTAAAAGGGAAAAAGTTCAAGGGAAAATTCCTTTTTGATCAACCAGCGGCACCAGGACAAATGAGCACTATTTTAGAAAAAAAATTATTAGAAGTTAATATAATATAAGTATGAAAAACTTAGAAATTGGAGGTATTTATGAACATTACAAGGGAACCAGGGTTAAGGTACTTTTTGAGGCGATTCAAAGTGAGACGAAAGAGCATTTAGTTATTTATATGCATTTAGAGGATGGCGTTATCTGGGCTAGGCCGAAACATATGTTTTTAGAGAATATTGTGCTGGATGGAAAAGAGACCGAAAGATTCAAAAAAATAGACCAAGAAGTTTTAATAAAACCAAATGCAAAACATAATTAAAAAATTAAGACTAAAAAGACGAGGAGTGGCGCTTCTGGCTGGAATGCATTTTTATGGCAACCCATCAACAAAATTAAAAATTATTGGGGTGACTGGCACGAATGGAAAAACAACAGTAGCTACACTTCTTTATCAAATTGCGATGGATTTGGGATACAAAGCAGGACTTATTAGCACCGTAGAGAATTTAATTGCCGGAGAAAAAAGATTATCGCCGGAAAATGCGCCTCAGACTACGCCAGACCCGATTTATTTGCACAAACTTTTGAACGAAATGGTAAGGAAAGGCTGCGAATGTGTTTTTATGGAAGTTTCTTCGCATGCGCTCGACCAAAGCCGAGTCGCTGGCATAAATTTTGTTGGTGGAATCTTTACTAACTTAACGCATGACCACCTGGATTATCATAAAAACATAGATAACTATTTCGGGGCAAAAAAGAAATTTTTCAACGCACTTTCCGAAAAGGCTTTTGCTCTTTCTAATTCTGACGATGATTATGGAGATGCGATGCTTGAACATATTCATGCTAGAAAATTTACATATGGATTTAATAAATTTGAAGATTTTCATGGAGAAATTAAAAAATTGGATTTTAATGGATTGGAGCTTGATATTAATGGCAAGCGGGTAAAATCAAAGCTTATAGGAAAGTTCAATGCTTGTAATTTGCTCGCAGTTTGGAGTGCTTGTGAATTACTTGGTTTTAATATGCTTAGGGTAAAGGAAATATTTGAAAATATAAAACCTCCACACGGACGATTTGAACATTTTACATCTAAAAATAGTGTCTTGGCGATAGTTGATTATGCGCATAGCCCGGATTCTTTGGAGAAAATTCTTTTAGCAGTTCAAGAACTTAAGCAGAAAAATGGCAGGATAATTTCTATCTTTGGTTGTGGCGGAGATCGTGATCCATTCAAGCGTCCGATAATGGGCAGATTGGGAGCCAGTTTGTCTGATATTGCTATTTTTACCTCTGATAATCCAAGGAGCGAGGATTCGGAAAAGATTATTGAGCAGATGAAAAGTAATTTAGCTCCTGAAGATTTGAAAAAAGTAAAGACAATAGTAAACAGGCACGAGGCAATTTTGGAAGGAGGAAAGATGGCAAAAAGGGGAGACATAATTCTTTGCGCAGGCAAAGGGCATGAAAATTATCAGGAAATCAAAGGTGTGAAGTCTCATTTTGACGATATGGAGGAATTACAAAAATCCTTCCGGCAAAAATAGTCTCTAAAATACCCGCATAATTTTCTGCTGAAAATTTACTTAGACTACGGCTCGTCAGCCTCCGTATGATATTTTATAGACTATTTTTGCCTCTAGGCTTGTGTTAATATGGTTTTATGGTTAATTTTCGACAATTTTTCAAAGGGAAAAAAATTACGGTCATGGGGCTCGGGATTTTGGGGCGGGGACTGGGATATACGAAATTTTTGGCAGAATGCGGAGCGGATTTGATTGTGACGGATTTGAAGACAAATGAACAATTAAAGACATCAATAAGGCCTCTCTTAAAATTTAAGAATATCAAGTTTGTTCTAGGTGAACACCGGCTGGAAGATTTTAGAAAAAGGGACATGATTATCAAGGCGGCTGGTGTGCCACTTGATTCTATTTATATTAAAGAAGCTAAAAAGAATAATATTCCAGTTGAAATGGATGTATCACTTTTTTCAAAATGCGCACCAGAAGTAATGCTTGTTGGAATTACTGGTACCAGAGGAAAATCGATGGTAACTGCGCTTATTTATGAAATTCTTAAACAAAACGAAAAATTTTTGAAAAGAAAGATTTATATCGGTGGAAATGTTCGCGGTGTGGCAACCTTGCCACTTTTAGAGAAAGTAAAAACAGGCCTGCCTGCGCAGGCAGGAGATATTTTAGTTTGTGAGTTAGATTCTTGGCAATTGCAGGGATTTGGCGAGGCAAAGATTTCACCACATATTTCTGTTTTCACTTCTTTCATGCCCGACCATATGAATTATTATAAAAATGATCTAAAAAAATATTTTAATGACAAAACAAATATCTTTAAATATCAAAAAGGAGGAGATGTATTGATTGTTCGGCCCCATGTTAGGAAAATAATAAAAGAAAAATTAAAAAGCCTGCCTGCGCAGGCAGGTAAATTAGTTGTAGCAGATGTAAAGAACATTATCAATTATAAATTTATTGTGCCTGGAGAACACCAAAGAGAAAATCTAGCCTGCGCGGTGTCTGTGGCAAGAGTATTCGGCATACCGGAAAAGGATATTATTAAAACAGTGGCGAAATTCAAGGGGGTTGAGGGGAGGTTGCAGTTTGTAAAAAATTATAAGGGAATTAAAATTTATAATGACAATAACGCTACGACACCGGAAGCGACGATTGCCGGCGTCCGGGCGTTGGCTGAAGAAAAAAAAGAAGGAAGGATTGTTCTAATTTCGGGAGGGGCAGATAAGAACCTTGATCTCGATTTATACGTAAATATTTTAAATACTTTTTGTAAAGCAGTTGTTTTGATCCCAGGTACTGGAACAAATAAATTATTGAAAAATTATAAACTGAAAATTCCGCACGAAAATGGGAATAATTTAAATGATATTGTAAAAAAAGCACTTGAGCATGCTCAAAAAGGCGACATCATTCTCTTCTCTCCAGCGTTTGCTTCTTTTGGAATGTTTAATAATGAATATGAAAGAAATGATCAGTTTCTTGATATTATTAAGAAACTGAATTGATTTGTTTACCTGTCCCGTACTAAATTTTTGATTAGTAAAAAATTAGGAAGTATGTAATATATATAATATAAGGTTAGATAAAGTAAGGATTAGTATTAAAATTTTAGTACTGGGATGAAAATAATTAAGAAATTGAAATAATATGGATTTAGATTTATCCCTCGGCCGTAGCCGTACGGGCGAGGCAAAAATTAAAAAGATATTTTTTATCGGCATTGGGGGAATCGGCATTTCCGCCTTGGCGAAAATGGCTATTTCGCGGGGAATAGAGGTTTCGGGGGTTAATGACGAAGAGAGCCCAAAAACCCTTAATTCACTCCGAGAGGCTGGTGCAGAAATATTTTTCCTGCCTGCGCAGGCAGGTCAAAAAGATTTGAAAGAATTGCCACAGGCTGATCTATATGTTTACAGCGATGCTTGGCTTCATCGCGGTCCAGAAATTATCGAAAATGCAAAAAAAGGGGGCAAGCCGGTAATAAATTATTTTGAAGCATTAGGAGAATTCGCAAAAGATTATAAAGTAATAGCGATTGCTGGCACACATGGAAAGACGACGACGACGGCGATGGTGGCAGAAATTCTTATTGAGGCTGGTTTGGATCCTATGGTTATTGTCGGTTCTTTTGTAAAAAAACTCGGAAGTAATTTTAAAAAAGGGGACAGTAAATATCTCGTAGTAGAAGCAGACGAATACAACCGACATTTTTTGAGCTTAAATCCTTTTTTGTCTGTTGTCTTGAATATTGAAGCAGATCATTTGGATTATTATAAAGAT
>Ga0209542_10021798_pt1 | contig 10008 bp, 11 predicted proteins | sample RifCSPhighO2_01_FD_184028 | JGI IMG/M metagenome (GOLD analysis project Ga0209542, IMG submission 184028) | Soil microbial communities from Rifle, Colorado - Rifle CSP2_plank highO2_0.1 (SPAdes) (version 2) | ecosystem: Environmental > Terrestrial > Deep subsurface > Rock core/Sediment ...
GCGGAGCTCGATGACGCTACAATGGCTCTAAAGAAGGCCGAAAATGGCAAGGACGAAGTGGAGATAGAGCGTCTCATGGGTGTGTGTAAACTGTTGACAACTCGAATTGCACAATTGCACGAGAACGTGTAGACTTCTGCGCTTGGTCTTCCAAACGGCTTATTCTCACGCAGATAAGCACAGTCCTCGGTAAGACTACATCAATTCAAACGACCTTCTATAGGGAGGAGATTCCTCGTGGCTCACTTTTGCACGCATGCCCGGTAGTGTAATGTGCCTTCGGTTTCAACAAACTATGAAAACAAATACAGTCAGTATCCAAAATGCAATCTTCGAGAACTCATTAAACACACCGCGGCAGAACGGCATGCCGTCTGCCGCAAAGGCACATTCTACTAACCGGGTATGAGCAAGAAAAAAATAAAAAAGCGAAAAGTAATAAAGAAGAAAAAGCGACCTGTGCGCAAGGCGCACGTTTCGCGTACAAAGAAACGCGCGGCCGCCAAGAAAGCGCGCGCGGTCAAGAGGAGCGCGAAGGCGCTGAAGGCGCGGAAAAAGAAAGCGGCTTCCGCATCGGCTTCGACGAAAAAAGGTGCGGGCGACAAGCGGCAAAATAAAGTCGAGGCGCTCATCCTGATGGGCAAGGAGCGCGGATACATCACCTACGACGAAATTCTCCGCGAGTTCCCGACCATCGAAGACAACGTCTCCTTGCTCGAAGAAATCTACGACCGCTTCTCCGTCGCGGGCATTGATGTGCTTGAGGGCGGCGGCATGCTCGAAGACACTTCCGCTGATTCCGTGCTGGCGAGCAAAAAATTGCAGAACCGTCGCTCGGATGCGGGCTACGACTCCGTGCAGATGTATTTGCGCGAAATCGGTCAGTACCCGCTTCTCAACGGCCAGCAGGAAAAGGACCTTGCCAAGCGCATTCTTCAAGAAGACAACGAAGCGCGCAATATTCTCGCCCGCTCCAACCTCCGCCTCGTCGTCTCTATCGCCAAAAAATACGTCAACCGCAGCCCCGACCTCACGCTCCTCGACCTCATTCAGGAAGGCAATTTGGGCTTATTTAAAGCCGTGGATAAGTTCGACTACACCAAGGGCTACAAATTCTCGACCTACGCCACGTGGTGGATTCGCCAGGCCATCACCCGCGCTTTGGCCGACCAGAGCCGCACCATCCGCATCCCCGTGCACATGGTGGAAACAATCGCCAAATACAAGCAAAAAGTACGCGAATTGAACCAGCACCTCGGCCGCGACCCGCTACCCGAGGAGATAGCCGCGGAAATGGGTATCGAAATAGACAAAATTTACACCATTCAGAAAATCAACCAGGACACCGTCTCGCTCGAATCACCTGTAGGCGAGGACGACGACGAGCGCTCCACCCTCGGCAGCTTCATCGCCGACGACACTATCGCTTCGCCCGACATGGATGCTTCACGAAGGATTCTCAACGAGCAGATGAGTGAGATTCTGGAAGAGCTTTCGCCCAAGGAGCGCAAGATTCTCGAAATGCGCAACGGCCTCACCGACGAGGGGATTTGCTACACACTCGAAGAGGTAGGAAGAGAATTCGGCGTTACCCGCGAACGCATCCGCCAAATCGAAGCAAAAGCATTAGAGAGAATTCGTTTCCACGAAAGAGCGAAGCAATTGAGAAGTTACTAAACCTTACCGAGGGTTGATTTCGTGATGATACAATATCGCGAATGGAAAAGGATTTTCGGATGTGGCACAACAAGAAAGAGAAACTCAACGATGCCGAAGGCACGGCTTTGTTCCACGAACGCGAAGTGTGGTGGTGCGCACTTGGCGCAAACGTGGGCTATGAACAAGACGGAAGCGGAGAACTTTTTACGCGCCCGGTTGTAATTCTTACGAAGTTCAATCTGGACGTTTGTCTTGTGGTGCCGCTTACCGCGCGGAAAAAGAAGGGAAAGTATTATTTCTCGGTGGGCAAGATAGCGGGACGCGATGCTACCGCAGTTCTTTCGCAGATACGTCTTGTGGACCGAAAGCGGCTGGCCGTCAAAATCAGCATGTTGGATCGTAAGGTGTTTCAATCATTGACAACCGCGGTAGTGAAAGCATGCTTCCCACATCTCCCTAAATAATTTTCCCCCGCCTTTTGGGCGGGGGCAGGCCGAAGCCATATGTACTTTGTATAGTACAGGGCTGTGCATGAAAAGCAAGTGAAAATTGGGGACATATACACCCGTCAAATCTGCCCCGTTAGAGGCGAACGCTCTCCAATGGGGTCGAAGCCAAAGCACTAGAAAGAATCCGCTTCCACGAACGCGCGAAGCAATCCAGAAGCTACTGTAAACCGAGTCACGCAGCGAACCGGTTTAAATAAAAAGTAAACGCTGCAGCACAAGCTGAAGCAAAAGGATTCCCACCACAAGGCTTGTCAAGACAAAGTAAATATAAGGGGTCGTTTTTACGCGCTCGTCTCGATTGAGCTTTTCAATAAACTGCAAAGCAAGACCAGCGACGAAAAGGGCATTGCCCAGGATTAAACCGTGAGGGCTAAGTAACGCAGGATGATATTCAATACCGCTCATCGAACTCTGCGTGATGATGTTTGGATCTGCGAGCACAGACACTGACGAGATAAGCGCTCCAAGTGCAGTTACGCCCCAAGCCGTTTTTTCTATTTGACGTTCTTCCATATTTGAAATGCTACTCCCTCATGAATATTTGTCTAGAAATACCTCCGCCCCGGGTTTGCATGCCCCGTTAGATGCAAGGTTATCTAATGGGGTCCAAATAAAGCAGCCGCGAGTCCTCCAAGGTCGCGGCCGCTGAGATGAGACTGTTCGCCTCATCGAATGGCCCAAAGGCCGGGGAGAACCCACGCATAGGCAAGGGTATCCGAACCGATTGCCTTGACGAGTTCACACGCGAAGCAGGCCGGCGAAGACATGTAGGAAGCGAAGCCGAGTCCCAATGCCACGGCCGGACTTGCGATGACCATCGCTATTCCGATGCGATGCACCGTTAGCTCCTTTCTGCCCGTCAGATCGGGCTCGGGAAACCCTACACCCCCGCCATGGCTTTGTCCAAGTAGGGGAGTCGTTATTTGTTAATTCAAGCGAATAAGCAAATAGTTGTCCAATAGGGGATTCGGCTATTCTCTAATTCGCGCGAATAAGCAAATAGTTTTCCAAAACAGGGTGTTATACCTCTACCATCACGGAAATGGGGAGGTGGTCGGATGCTTTTGAGTCTCCGACAGCGGGGGAGTTGGTTTTCAGGTCTTTGCTTGTGAAGATGTAATCGAGGCGAGTGTCTATCGCTTGCGGATTACAGGTATGGCAGCCATCGGGGTACATGCTCCATGTGGGCGCGTCGGAGAGGTCGGTATTGTTGAGAACCTGCTTCATTTTCATGACGACAGTGCTTTCCGGCGTTGCGTTGAGGTCGCCCATCAGGAGTGCTTTCTCTTTCGGCAAAAGTCGGATGAGGGTGTCGGCCTGTTGGTCTTGCAAGTCCGACTGCTTTTGATGCGTGTGCATGAGGTGAGTGTTGAACACGTGCAGCTGCGTGCCGCCGATGTCGACGACGACTTTTTCCGCCATGCGCCGGTTTTCATCGGAAAGGACGAATGTCTCGCTGCTTAGTATTTTGTGGCGTGAAAAGATCGCATTTCCCATTTTCTTTCCGTCCTTTCGTAGTTCTGTTACAGATGTGAAAGCGGACTGGTAGCCGAGCGCTTTGAGGCTCGCCAAAATGTTCGTCTCACGCTCCGGCACGACTTCTTGCATGCCGATGATGTCGGGGCTCGTGTCTTTCACATACTGCACGACTCCGTCGAGGTCGCCCTTGAACCAGATATTCCATGAGAGTATTTTGAGCTGCATTTAAAAGAATGCTATACCCCCGCCCCGGGTTTGCCTAGCCCCTAAAGGACTGCGATTTGTAGCCGCACTGTGCGCGGACAAATCGGGAGCCCGTAGTGAGCTTTGCTCTACTACCGGGGTCCAAATAGGGGAGTCGTTATTTGTTAATTCAAGCGAATAAGCAAATAGTTGTCCAAAAGACGAACGGCCGGTATTAATCACCCGGCCGTCGCACGCAGGATTTCACTTCAGTGTCTTCTGGATGTCATCCAGGACGACCTTCCAGCTCTGCAGTTTACTTCGAACTGCGCGGATGCCCCACACTAGGAGAAGGGGCAATCCGAAGACGAAGGCCGGTGACGTTTTTAACGCCACCCCTATCCAAAGTTCAGACATAATTGCCTCCTCGGCACGCGGAGCCAACCTCCGCGTTTCTTTGCCGCAGGCAATCCTATACCTCCACATTGGGTTTGTCCAAACAGGGGATTCCGCTATTCTCTAATTCGCGCGAATAAGCGAATAGTTGCCTAAGGGGGAAGGATGGCTTATAGTTGCCCAATGCATAAAACTATTTCCACGGAGGAATTAAAAAAGAAGCTTGATGCGGGAGGGGCGGATTTCGTACTCGTTGATGTGCTTTCTAAAGAGAAGTACGCGGCGCGGCATGTGCCGGGGGCAGTGAGCATCCCCGAGACGCTCGACTATGCAAAGACATTCGAAGCCGCGCTTCAGGTGCCCAAAGATACCGAGATAGCGGTGTATTGCAGTTCGAGCACGTGCCATGCGAGCGTGCGGACAGCGGACGCGCTTGAGAAAGCGGGGTACACAGATGTCCTTCACTACAAGGACGGAATTGCGGGCTGGCAGCAAGCGGGGCTTCCGTTCGCAAACTAAACCCGTTCTCCCTAGCGGCGCTTCTTGCGTTTCGGCGCGCGCGCAGCGAGCATCGCCCGCTTGGCCGCGAGACGCTTTTTCGTCTTTCGCGAACGCGACTTCTTGTTCTTAATATCCTGACTTGCTCGTTTTGCCATGCACAGGATTATATCCTATTCCAGACTTTCTCCAAATCATCTCCACATCTATATTCTTATTCGCGCGAATTAGAATATAATACTGAGATATGAAAGAGGCGGAAGGGGAGCGGCTGCTGAAGGCATTGGCGAATCGTCGGCGACTCGCAATCCTGAATCTATTGGCGAAAAGGAAAGAAGCCAACGTGAGCGACATTTCCGAGATAATACGTTTGTCTTTCACATCTACCTCAAAACACCTAACCATGCTTGAACGGGCGGGGTTCGTAGAGAAGGAGCAGCGCAGCCTGAATATGTTCTACCGCATCGCACCGGACGCTCCCGCAATCCTCAAAGCCGTGAGCGCTATGTTCTAATTCGCGCGAATAAGCATATAAGCGAAGGGTAGTATGAAGAAAAAAAGGAGTTTTAAGAAAGGTTCACTTCCCATCCAACATTGGAGCCACTCGTCGCTTATGGCTTTTTTGCGCAATCCGCTCGCTTGGTACAAGCGGTATGTCGAGAAGATTTACGATACGCCGTCGAATCCATCGTCATTCATCGGCCGCGCGGCGCATGTGGCGCTTCAGCACTACTATGGCGGCATCGCGAAAGAAGGCGCCATTGAGTTGGGGCTCGAATACCTACAGGGTGTCGCGGATTTTGAAATTAATTTCGGCAAAGCGAAATCGCGCCGCGCGCAGAAAGAAAAGCGCATGCAGATGGAGCGCGATTATTTGCAGGCCGTCGCCTTCTACCTCGCGCGAGCGCCGAAGCATAAGGTGCTGGGCGTCGAAGTTGTTGCGCTCGCGAACGTCGAGGGGCTTCCGCTTCCCATTAAGGCCGTTTCCGACCTCGTCGTGGAATCCCGCATCGACCCGGAAGCGGTGGACATCGTGGACCACAAGTTTGTCGACACATTCAGCAAAGGCCGCGGGCAAAAGACTCTCTTTGTGATGCAGGCGATTTTCAACTACTACACGGTCAAACAAAAGTACGGCAAAGAGGTGCGGCGATTTATCGTCCAAGAGTGTAAGAAAAGAAAGAATGCCGACGGTTCGTCGCAGATGCGCCGTTACATCATCGACTACGCAACCGTCTCGGAGGAATTTGAGGTCTTCCACAGGCTCATTAACGATGCGACGACCGAAATAGGTCGTAAGCGCTTGTACCTCCCGAATCCGTCGGATATGTTTGAAGGCGAGAACAGCTTCGATATCTACCGCCTCGGTCTTCTGGACGATTAGTAAGAGGCGGCAACCCGCCCGCCGGAAGGCCCGCGCGCCGTCGAGACTTTCGCACAAATCTCCGTCGCGCAAACCTCCCGGCAGGCGGGTCTATGCGCGTTTATCGACTCCTAACCTTCAACTTGGTTTGCCGTTTTTTATTGATTTTCGGAAGTCTAATCATAAGAATGCCGTGCTTTTCGGACGCTTCCGCGATGTCCACATCCACTTCTTCGGGAAGGAGGATGGTGCGGGAGAAGGAGCCCCAGTAGAGCTCGCGTTGGAAATAGTTGTCTTCTTCCACTTCGCGCTCATCCTCGCGCATACCCGAAATGGTGAGCATCTCGCGGGTGAGGGAAATGTCTATCGAGGTGGGCTGCACGCCGGCGACCAGCGCTTTGACTACGATGGCGTCGGGCGTCTGGTAGATGTCAACCGCGAGCTCGCCTTTTGGCTCATCGCCGCCCGACCAGCCCTCATCGCGCGTATTGATATGCGCGTGCCGCTCCTCGCCTTCACCCTCGAATACCGCAGGGTGCGAGCCGGAGCCGTCGAAGAAATCGCCGTATTCGTCATCGGCTTTGCCGGTGAGGCGGGAGAAAAAACCGGGTTTCTTTATGAGCGCCATAATCTTTTTTTAACAACGGGATGGATACGTTTGATATATTCTAGCACGGCCAGGAGCGCGACAAGCCCTATCCAGACAAGCCCGAAGGTGCGCAAGAGGTGTTCTTCGGGTGTGTTCAGTATAAGGAAGTTAAACGTGCTGTGCAAAAGGACGGCGAGGATAACTCCGATGAAGGTGTACCACCGCTTCGCCCTACGCGACTTGTAGAACGCAATGCCGATGGCGGCGCCGATGACGGCCGATGAGAGCACATGCAGGAGCGTCGCGCCGACGAACCGCAGATTGCCCGTGAGTACCGTCTGGAGCAACGAATCGCCCGAGAGCGGCGAGAGGAGGAAGAGCGTGTTTTCGGCGGCCGCAAATCCGAGGGCGACGGTCACCATATAGATAACGGGATCAATCGGCTCGTCGTCCTCGCGCCTGCGCAACACAGTGAGCTTGGCCATCACGTACTTGATGAGCTCCTCCATGGCCGACCAAATGATGAAGGTGAGTGTGGTCGTGCTCGCTGCGGTAAGGAGCCACAGTTCTTGCGTCTTCAGGTACGAGGCGGCGAATTTTTCCATCGGGATAACGACCGCGACCGCGACCATACCCGCGAGAAAGGCGAGTGCGATAAGCCGGCGCGGTTCGGGGTGTACCGAATCCTCACGGCGCCAAAACCACAACCAAGCAAGGGCGGGAAGCACCCCTCCTGCGAAAGCGGCGATGATGGGCTCAAGTTCAGACATTGTTCACATTATACGACGTTTACAGGCTTGCCCTGCGTAGCTTTAGCGAAGTAGGGGCCATTTGGCGACCATGAGGAGGTCGCTCTCTTTCTTGGGGAGTTGCTGCCAGATGGCTTCCGTGACGAAGGGCATGAAGGGGTGGAGAAGTTTGAGGGATATTGTCAACAGTTCAAACAGTGCCGCGCTACGCGACGCGGCGGCTTCGCCGCCGCCTTTCAGTATCGGTTTTGACTCTTCGATTATTTCCGCCGCGAAGCGGTCCCATGCAAAGTGGTAGAGCTGGTCGGCGGCAAGGTCGAGCCTGAAACTGTCAATATTCTCCGAGACTTCCTTTGCCACCGCCATTGCTTCTTCCACAAGTTCGTTGTCTACTTGTACAAGTCTGACTTGTGTATACAAGTCAGACTTGTGTGAATCCTGCTGATTTTCGAGGACGAAGCGGGCGATGTTCCATATTTTGTTGGCAAAGTGTTTATAGCCGCGCACCTTGTCTTCCGAGAGCTTCACATCGTTGCCCATGGAGGCACCGATGACGAGCGAGAGGCGCGTCGCGTCGGCACCATACTTTTCTATCATCGTAAGTGGGTCGATGATGTTGCCGAGCGATTTGGACATCTTGCGCCCCTGCCCGTCGCGCACGAGCCCGTGCAGATACACCTTGCGGAAGGGGACCTCGCCGCGGAGGAAAGTTGACATAAGTATCATACGCGCCACCCAGAAGAAAAGGATGTCGTACCCCGTTTCGAGAACGGCGGTCGGGTGGTAGGTCTTCAGGTCGGCCGTTTCTTCGGGCCAGCCGAGTGTTGAGAATGTCCAAAGACCCGAGGAGAACCACGTGTCGAGCGTGTCTTCATCTTGTGTCCAACCTTCACCCGGAGACGTGATGCCGACTTTCACCTCGTCGCCTTTGAACCAGGCGGGAATGCGGTGGCCAAACCATATCTGGCGCGAAATGCACCAGTCGCGGAGGTTGTCTATCCAGTGGTAATAAATTTTCTCGAAGCGTTCGGGCATTATCTCCGTTTGTTTTGAATCCACCGCTTCGCGCATCCGCTCTTTGAGCGTCATCGTTTTTCCGTCGGGGAGTGCGACCTCTTTATTGACGGCGATAAACCACTGCCGCTTTATCTGCGGCTCGGTGATACCGCCGCCGCGGCTGTTGGTCGCCACATTATGCATGTAGCCCTCGTCTACTTTTGAGACGAGCCCTTTTGCCTTCAATTTTTCGACGATTGCGGCGCGCGCTTTCTTGATGTGTTGACCTTTGAATTCGCCCGCGATGTCGAGCAGAATTCCGCGGTCGTCGATGACGCGCTCGATGTCGAGCTTGTGGCGCTGCGCTATTTCGAAGTCCATTACCGAGTGTGCGGGGGTGATGGTCATGGCGCCCGAACCGAACGACATGTCGGCCGCTTCGTCCTTGATTATCGTTGCAGTGATGGGCCCGTTTATCCATTCGAGGTCGATTTTTTGTCCGTGTTCGTATTGCTTGTACCGCTCGTCGTCGGGATGCATGACGACATACTTATCGCCGAACTTCGTCTCGGGGCGCACGGTGCCGATGTCAAACGGGCCGTATTTGAAATGGTAGAAAGCATCTTTTTGTTCGACGTACTCTATTTCATCGTCAGACACGGTCGTCTGCAGTTTCGGGTCCCAATTGACGATGCGGTCACCGCGGTAAATGAGCCCCGCGTCATACATGCGAACGAACGCCTCCATCACCGCCGCGTAGCGTTTCTCGTCCATCGTGTATGAGTAACGGCTCCAATCGAGCGACGAGCCCATCTTTTTCGTTTGATTGATGATGGTCGTCTTGCTCTCCTCCACGAATGCTTCAATGCGGCGCATCAGCTCTTCGCGGCCGAGGTCGTGCCGCGTTTTTTTCTCGCTCTTGTAGATGTCCGTTTCCACTTTTGATTGCGTCGCGATTGCCGCACTGTCGGTGCCCGGCACCCAGAGCGTTTTGTACCCGCGCATGCGGTGGTAGCGGATGAGGATGTCTTCGATAGCGAGCATCGCGGCATGGCCCATGTGGAGCGTGCCCGTCACGTTGGGCGGAGGCAATACTATTGAGTAGGGCTCGGCATCGGGCTTCGTAATTCCTTTCTCGATACAGACGTCCGGATTCGCATAGCCGCTCTTTTCCCACATGTCCAAAATGCGCGGTTCCTCCGAGGCGGAATTATAGGGCTTCAGAAATGGCTCGGGGGCTTTGGAGGGCTCCATTGCGACACTTTAGCACAAATTACATCAGTTTCAGGTCGCCTTTGGCAGAGAGGTTTGCGGGGTGGGCGAACTCGTTATTGAGCGCGTGGAAGTAGCCGGCGAGGGCAATCATAATGGCATTGTCGGTCGAGAATTCGGGAGGACACACTAGTAGCTTCGAGCTTCGAGCTGCGAGCTGCGAGAAAAGACAAGAACGTATGTAGGTATTGGCCGAGACGCCGCCTCCCACGACGACCGTGTTTGCGCCGAATTCTTCGACAGCGCGAAGTGTTTTTCCTACCAACACATCCGCCACCGCCTCTTCAAATTCGCGCGCAATCCCCATCCTGTCTT
>Ga0209542_10021799_pt1 | contig 10008 bp, 7 predicted proteins | sample RifCSPhighO2_01_FD_184028 | JGI IMG/M metagenome (GOLD analysis project Ga0209542, IMG submission 184028) | Soil microbial communities from Rifle, Colorado - Rifle CSP2_plank highO2_0.1 (SPAdes) (version 2) | ecosystem: Environmental > Terrestrial > Deep subsurface > Rock core/Sediment ...
TTATAAAGTCAAAAACGGAAAGTATTGTGTCAAAAACAAAATTGTTTGACAACATAACGATTCTAGACGTAGAAGCAATAGTAGCAGACATAAAAAACTATGATATAGAATTCAGGAAATTGTACTGGGGAACATAATACACAATATAAGTATTTCTATTCAGTAAATTTTACTAGTTTTAAATACTAGTAATTACTATATATATATAGTTAACACAGAGACATGTCTATATTTTTTCTGGGTTAACTAATAGCGCTCAAGAAAGTATAATATCCAGATTGTTTTCTTGGAGCGCTATATAGGTGAAATCATGGGAATAACCAAGGTAACAAGAAATTACCAGATAACGCTTCCGAGTGACGTTCGCGAGAGCATGGACATAGCGATAGGAGATAAGATAACTGTCGTGCCGGACAAGGGAGAGGCGGTAATTAAAAAAGTCAAAAAAGATACAATCGAACGCGCATTTGGCGCATGGGGCAAATCAAAGGAGAGCGGAGTGGAGTACGTCAAAAGAATAAGAGGAGAAGAAGAGAAGCGGCTCAAGAGGCTTGGCTTATGAAATCTGTCGTAGATTCTGATATTTTGATAGACATGTTGCGGCAGCAGGAAAAGGCAAAGATTTTCATCGAAAAAATTATAAAGGACGACAATGCTGCGTGCATTTCTACCTTGACCGAGGCGGAAGTGTTAAGCGGCAAGGAATGTATGGACAATATTAAAAGAGAAAAGACGGAAGGCCTTCTATCGTCTTTCCGGGTCATCGATGTAACGCAATCCATAGCAAGAAAGGCAGCCGAATTTAGGCGGGAGCATGACGTGCCGTTGCATGATGCAATTATTGCAGCAACAGCAATGGAATTAAAAGCCACGCTTCATAGTCGTAATGTAAACGATTTCAGAAAGATACAAGACTTGAAACTTGTTGTACCATACTAATTTTTCACATGCCATTTTTCTGATTTTAGGTAAGGGTTTCTACAGAGCCAACAGTTTTACATATAGTAGCCAAAACAGAAAATTCCATCATGAAAAGGTTTTAAATAAGCTGAAAGAAAGAAAATTCTGGAGAATGACAGTATGGAACAAGAGCTCGGAGCAACAAAAGTAAGGTTTAATTTTGGCTGCGGCACTCAGGAAATCCTTGAAGGTTACAGAAACTTTGACTTTAATAACGTAAATAACGACCCAAGAGTAGATTTTATAGACCTTGAAAAGCCGCTTCCGTTTGAAGATAATTCAGTTGATGAAATAAGGATTTGGGGAACACTTGAACATATCAATAACTGGATACAACTCATGCAGGAGATGTACAGGATTCTCAAGCCGGATGGGATAGTTGACATAAGGGTGCCCAACTACGCCTGCAGGGATGCTTACACAGACCCTTCTCATGTCAACTTCTTCAACTGCGAGGTGTGGCATTACTTCAACAAAGATTATCCAGCATGGAAGCATAATCAAAGCGGATACTATGAAGGGTACGGATGCAACTTCAAGATACAATCGCTTAAAAGAGCAAGTAAAAAATTCAACATATTTAGAAAGTTCAGGATTCCGGCGGAAGCTATAGAATGGTTATCTGGGGACTTGATTGTGAAGCTGAGGGCTGCGAAATGACAACAGACATCGGCAACATATGGGATGTTAGTAATGATTGATAAACTCACGAACTTCATGCGCATTGTCATAGTGCAGAGAATGAGAATGAACAGGGGCCTCGCATGGATAAGCTATTTTATTGCCCCGGTTTCGACAATAGTTGGCGTGTTGTATAATAGCGTTGCCGCTGGATTTCTTGTAATAATCGGGTTTTTTATTGCGGGGCTTATTCTTGGCTTCATAGAGCAGAAGTATCTCAAGTCATGGCACTATGAGAACGAGTACAACGTAAAGGAACTAAATCCATACTTCGAGGCAAGATTTGCGGAACTAGAGAAGAAATTGGACGAGATAGCATTGATGATGCAAAAGAAGTGAATGAATAAAACTTGTACACCCGTACTAAATTGACTAATAGTACGGTATCGGCTAGATTGCATCAGCTTAGCAGCCAGATGACGTCTTCTTTGCGACGAAATTGCGACGAGTTAGTGACAATTACACTTAGAACACAGATATAAATATTAGTTTTATGTAATCTTTCTGTAATGCATGGGGAAAACGTGGTTGAGAAGCGAATTCTCAACCTTCTTAGCAGGCAAATCATGTCCACTTCTCAGGTTGCAAAAAAAGTCAATATGCGCCGCGAACTTACGGCCGGCTATCTTGAGGCGCTGATGCATCAGGGCAAGCTTGAGAAAACAATAGTGGGCAAGTCGAATGTTTACAGGACCGTGGCTGCGAGGAAGCGAAATATCGAGATGCAGCGCAGAAAAACGAAACTGGAAAATATATATACTGAGGAAAAGAAATAATAACACTGACATCAGTGTAAGAATGTGGAATAAGATGAACACAAAGCAAAAAGGTCTCATGAAGGGCGTAATAAAGATTGGCGTAATATTTTCTATAGTGTTTATAGCGGCGATCGCTTCATTTTATGTATTGCCTGCGCTGGCAGACGCTACAGTAACTGCAACTGTGACGAATGCAACCGTGAACACAAGGGTGAACGTAACCGTATTGAACTTCACAATAACAGCAAGCGGTAATTCATCGCTTGCAAACATCAGCATTAACGTTACTGGTTCTGGCTTTACAGGTCTGGCCGCATCAAATATCGTTTGTCCAAATGCAACCGACGCAGGCCAAGGCACGCCGTGGAACGCTTCCGTCGTTGATCAGGATCTTGCGACATGTTTTAGGAATCATACTACGCAAAATTTGACAGGTACAATAAGGGTGGCAATTAAAAATCTGCTGTCTGGTGTCGCGGGAAGGACGGCAAACTTCACTATTAATGTTACGGACGACATAGACAGAACAAACATTACCACTGTTTCTGTTACAGTCAAGCTTCTTGAGGCAAATGCGACTGTGAATGTCACTTCCGTGAATACAGGGGCAAGACGAGACTATAATTTTACAATAATAAACAACGGCACCGACACGATTGACAGGATCAATATATCTTATGCGACAAGCTATCCGGACCCGGATGCGCTGAGCTCTGTTTTATGCCCAACGACAACATCATTGTGGAACCGTTCTGTCGACAATTCCACAAACAATATAGTGTGTACAATAGCGGATCCACCTAATGACGAAGGCATAGCGGCTGGGATAACCAAAACAATTTCAGTAGAGAACTGGGCGGCTCCTAATGATGGACGGGTAAAGATATTTAATGTCAATATGCGGGGACTGTCGGGCGGAAACTTCACTGTCGTGTCAAGCAGGCCTTCAACAAGCGTGTTTGGCAACCTATCAATAACCGGTATAAGCCGGGCAGCAAACGTGAATCAGACAGGCACGTTAAACATTACGATGATCACATTCGACTTCAACGCGACCGGCGAGGCAATGAATATTTCAGAAATAATAGTTACCAGGAACGGCACAGTTACGGATGCCGACATAGTTTCTGTTTCATTGTTCAACAGCACATTGCCTTTTGAAGACGGCAATGTGGATCCTCTAGCAACAAACATATCACCAACCAATGGTAGATACAACTTTTCTGGCCTGTCATTGCGATTGAACGTCAGCCAGTCAATACATGTTGTCGTTAATCTTTCCTCATCAGCCACAGGCGGCAGGACAATGAACTTCAGCATTGAGGGCGCGGGAGATGTTGCTACCGTCGGCACCCATTCCGGACAGGCAATTACCGAGACGTTTGCAAGCCAGCGATCGGGCAACACAACGATTTACGGAACATTGTCCGTAAATGGAACAAACCGTCTCAATTTGACAACCAATCTGGGCGCGAATACAACTACATTTATATCATATAACTTCACAGCAATTGGCGAAGCAATGAACATTTCGGAAATAATTCTTCTGATAAATGGAACAAGCATTTCCTCGGCTGACGTGCAGTCGATAAGCATCTACAACAGCACGGATCCAAGCACGACAATCGTCGACGGCTCTCAGACGTTGATAAGGACAAATGCCACCGTGACAAGCGCTGTTGGAAATCTGACATATAACTTCTCCGGATTGAATCTGTCCATACCGACAGGCGCAACCGGGCAGATAATATTGATAGCCATGAACATTTCAGGCACAGGAACCGGCGGCCATTCAGTGAATATGACAATATCAGGCAACGGCAACATTGTGACAGTAAGTTCTGCGTCCGGCCAAAATATAGCAGAAACATTGACAAACGCGAACTCGACAACAACAAAACTATTCGGCAATCTGACAATAGTCGGCGGCAGCCGTGTCGCATCAACAACACAGATAGGCTCAAAGAATGTCACAATAATTACGTTCAACTTCACTGCCGCGGGCGAGCAGATGAATATAACCGGCATCAATGTAACGCTTAACGGAACAATCACGGTAGACGACATTGACAGGATTGGCGTGTACAACGGCACAGGCGGATATGATTTAATCCAGTGGAACATCTCAGGGCCTGTAGCCGGCGCTGGCAATACGCTGAGGTACAACTTCTCCAACATAGTCGTCAATGTGCCCAGCGGGACAACAAATACTCTTCTGGTTATTATCAACCTGACTGATACCGCCAAGGGCGGCAGAATATTCAATGCAAGCATTGAAGGACCCGCTGACGTAATTACAACAGGCGGCGGGTCAGCATCGGCAATTGTCGAGCACTTCGTAAGCCAGAGATCAAGCAGCTCAACAATCTACGGCAACCTGTCTGTCACAGGCACGAACATCGCGCCAAGCGCGGCTGATGTGGGCCAGATAGGCGTCGGGCTTCTAAGATTGACATTGAATGCAACAGGCGAAAGAATCAACGTGACAAGCATTAACGTGACATCTAACAGCACAAGAAATCAGGACATTCTGTCTGTGAGGTTGTTCAACGACACGGGCGGCGCAACACTTGGAACATACGAACGAGGAGTCGACCTGCCAATATCTGGTGCATCCGGCGCCTTCACGGGCAGTTCTGTTATATTAACGCCAACAGTGCCGTTCCAGGTCGAGAATGCTACACTGGTTTATGTTTACGTTGTTGTCGATGTCAACACAAGCGCAACAACCGGGGCGGGCAGATTAGCACTTAGCATGCAGTCGGCTGGTGGAATATCGGTTGTAGGCAACGAAAGTCTTGTTTCATTGACGCCTCAGCTAATAACAGGCGACCCCGGTGGCTCTTCATCAATAAGAAACCTGACAGCAACCTCGACTGTTATTGTGACAGGAACGGCCCTTACAAGAGTTGAGGCTGGCAAAAAGAGTAATTTCACATTTACGGTAAATAACACAGGAACGGGCTCGCTTGTAGATTCGATAGACGAAATCCGGATTAATTTCCTTGACGCCGGATTTACATTGTCAGGAAATGCGACATGCCCTACGATCAGTTCGATTGCATGGAACAGGACTATACTTTTAGCGAATACAATAGTTTGTAATGTTACGGATGCGGGAGGCCGTTTGGCAGCAGACACGAACACCACGATATTGGTCCAAAACTTCACGGCCGGACAGACAGCAGGCTTGCAGCCTTTCAACATTACAGTAAGAGGTGCTGTAGGCGGGCTCTTCAATATAACATCATCAAGACCGACAGTGACTGTTTATGGTAACATAAGCTTCAACGGAACCAACCGTGTCAACACAACCATAGCAATAAACACAACGCAATTTAATGGAACAGGCGTTACGCTAATATCCTATAATGTTACGGCTTCAGGCGAAGCGATGAATATCTCAGAGATTATTGTGGAGCTAAATGGAACAAGCATTTCCTCTGCGGATGTCCAATCTGTGAGTTTGTTCAACAGCACTGACAGAAGTACGACGATTGCAAACGGTTCGCAGACATTAATAAGGACAAACGCCAGCGTAACAAGCACGCCGACAAGTTTGAGATATAACTTCTCCGGATTGAACTTGTCTGTGCCGACAGGCACGACAGGCCAGATATTGCTAGTAACTGTTAATGTATCGGCAGGTGCAACAGGCGGCCACACAATAAACGCCACTATTAGGGGCGATGCGGACATAGTGACAGTCGGCGCAATAACCAACGTGGACATTTCAGAAAACCAGACGAACATGAACTCGTCATCGACAACAATATTCGGAAACCTGACGGTTGTGGGCACAAGTCGTGTAGCCTCAACGACAGGGATAGGAACGGGCAATGTTACAGTCATATCTTTCAACTTCACAGCAACCGGCGAAGCGATGAACATAACAGGAATAAATATTACATTTAATGGAACTCAGACAACTGCAGACATAGCTCGTGTTGGATTGTACAACAGCTCAGGTGCAGCTGCTGGTCTCTTGGATGGAAGCGGCGTGAATTATGATTTGATACAGTGGAATATTTCAGCGCCTGTAAATGGCCGCTACAACTTCTCAAACATCGGCTTCAATGTTTCCGCTGGAAGCACGAACGTTTTGCTGGTTGTAATTAATGTGACGAGCGGCGCAACAGGTGGCAATACGATCAACGCGAGTATCGAGGGCGCTGCGGACGTAATAACAACAGGCGGCGGCTCTGCTCAGACAATTGTCGAACATGTTGCAAGCCAGCGCTCCAGCAGCTCTTCATTTTCAGGAACACTTTCAATAACAGGCACATCTAGAGTGGCGTCGTGGACTAGACTTGGTTCGACCAATGTAACAGTGATATCCTTTAACTTTTCATCAACAGGCGAGCAGACGAACATCTCGGAGATAATAATCACAAGAAACGGTACAGTCACTAATGCGGACATAGTTTCCGTGGCATTGTACAACAGTACACAGGCGAATGCGCAGACGTTCAACGAGACATTAAATATTGATCCGCTTGCCGTCAACACATCTGCACCGGTAAACGGAAGATATAACTTCTCCGGGCTTTCGTTTAAAGTTCCTTCGAGCCAGATTGTCCTCGTCGTGTTCAACATAAGCAGCGGCGCGACAGCAGGACGCACGTTTAATGCAAGTATCGAAGGAATAGCAGATATCGTAGCGATAGGCAGCGCAACAGGAGCTACTATAAACGAGACGTTCGTTACACAAAGATCTGGCACGTCAACGCTCGTTGCATTGAACGTGTCCGCAAACACGGTTGCACCAGGAACGGTATCAGCAAACCAGACTTCAACTGCGATGCTAAATATTACTGTTGTTGCAGCGGGCGAGAGCATCAATATAACAAGCTTCAACTTCACCCTGACGGGCAATGGCACGGCAGGTAACATATCGGATGTCAGGCTTTACAGGGATGAAAGCACGGCACCGGGCAGATTCGACGGCAGTGACACGTTCCTGTCAAGAGCTTCTGTCATCGGCACGTCAATACAGCTGAATCTGACGCCGCAAATGTACAACGTCTCAGTTCCTATAGGTTCGGTAGTATTCTTCGTCACCTACAACATTTCTGGAGGAGCGCGCAGCGGCGCAACGGTCAGTGCGCAGCTCACGCCCAGCGCAATAGCGGCCGTTGGCAACGAGTCAGGTCTCGCAATAACAGTGACCGGCAACAGCGTGGCATCTGCGAACTCGACGATACAGTCCGAGGCTGCTTTGACATTCGGCACAATAACATCCACGTATCGCTGGATAACCAACAAGACGACGACAGTCAACAGCACGACCATAACCATACCGGTAACGAATGACGCAATATCAACGGCTAACCTGACAAGTGTGCTGATAACATTCATGAACACAACTGGTGACAATCTTTCCACTAACTTTACAATTGTAAGGGCTGATTCGGTGACATCAATAGCAGGCGGGGTCGCCACGACGCTAAACTTCACAGTGAACGCAACGACAGGATCCCAGTTGCTTGGTCTTGCGAATGCGAGCGTGAGGATAATTTACAATGACAGCATCACGCTCGCACAGGTGACAGCCGGCCCGATAGAAACAAACTCAACGGCATTATTCGGCCTTGATGGTACGCTGCCCGTGTCGCAGATAGGCACGCCTTCGAACGCCGCAACGGTTAATAGCACGTTCGACATAAACTTCACGCTTAATGATACAGGCTCAGGCGTAAACACAACCACACTGAAGTTTTACATAAACAGCGCACCAAGAAACGCCACATGCAATTCATCAGGCTTGAACTTCACATGTAACTTTAGCTTCTCGAGCGGAGATAGTGTATACACGTACGGTTCTAATGTCGCGTACATAAACGTGAGCGACAACGCTACCAACGCCGCAACAAGGACAGAAATAAACTTCACCGTAATCAATGGAGGCTCCGGCAATTACACATACCCAACAACAGGCACCTTCCCGGTTGGCTGGAACGTGCTCATAATGGCACCTCAAAACGTGATGGAGTCTATTGGAAAGAATGCAACGAACACTGGCGACTTTAATTTCACGTCACTGATGAGCAGTCTGGGCAACGCGTGGACCCATATGTATTACAATATGAACGGTACAAGCACTGGCTGGGTGCTGGCAACAAGAACCGACTACGCAGGCTCGACGCTGAAATACTTGAACAATAGTAACAGCCAAAATTATTTCGTCAACATAACGACGGCCGGTTTGGTGTTCAAGCTGTAGGTTTGATTTTTATATTTTTCATGGATATATCAATAAACCGGTTTATTTAATAATCAAGAATGATATTAATTGAGGTGTGAATCAGTGAAGAAATTTTACGTTTTACCTTTTGTGCTGCTTATGCTCGCGTCAGTTTCATTTGCAGCCTCGCCCTATTTTTACAGCGGTTATGTGCTCGTCAACTATGCACTTGCAGATAACGGCACAATAGTTGAGGTTTTCCTGAACGGTTCCAGCACGCCGCTCAGTTCTGTAGTAGTGGGCAATGGCCAACTAGGCGGGACACCACAAGGCTGGTACACGATAGGTTTCGAGGTCAATGCTGGTGATGTAATACTTTTCAAGGTAGACAACCAATCGCTACTTGCTGCGAACGGCTCGAACACGTCCGTACAGACCATTGTATCTGGTAACATAATTACGACCGGTTTCAATCTTTCCGTCAACAAGTCGTCAAATGGTGTGTCATGCATTACAACAGTGGCATGCACGAGCGGCTTCTGCACCGACGGCTACTGCTGCAACTCCGCGTGCGGGGGCGCTAGCGAGGACTGCAACGTTGCAGGCTCTATCGGCACGTGCACTTCTACGGCCTCAAGCGGTGGCGGCTCTTCTGGTGGGGGCGGTGGCTCTTCTGGTGGCGGTGGAGGAGGCGGGGGCGCCGTTTTGACTACAAGTGAAACGGTTACATTGTCCAGCATCGGCGCAGGCTCAACTGCAATCGTTGACATATCCTCTTCGGTCAGCGCAAATATAGGCATTGAAGAAATCCAGTTCAACTCGGCAGTCAGCGCGTCAAATGTACAAGTGACTGTGAAGGAAACAACACAGAGCGCCGCTGGGGTCAGCGCGGCGATATCCTCGCTGGAAGGCTCAGTCTACAAATACCTGGAAATCACAAAGACAAATATACAGGACTCTGGCATATCATCCGCAAAAATAAGTTTCAAGGTTCCTAAATCATGGCTCACCGCTAACGATATAGACAAGTCGACAGTTACACTGAATAGATTTTCAAATAGTGCGTGGTCGTCCCTCCCTACAACAATTACCACCGAGGATGCGAATTACGTCTATTATTCTGCGACGTCGGCCGGCTTTTCCGTATTTGCAATAACAGGCAAAAAAGTGTCTGCCGAGCCCGCTCCTGAGCAACCGCCTGTACAGCCAGAACAGCCAGCCCAGCCCGGGCAGCCTACAACACAGGAACCACCGCCTTCCCAGACACCTGCCAGTGATATGAATTACGTTTATCTTGGAATACTGGCCGTCCTGATAATAGGTGCAGTTGCATACTTCGTGATGAAGAGACCAAAAAACCACTACGCGTATCACAGCAGCTGATGCCTTCTTCTGACAGATCTGCTTTTTAACGTATACGACAAA
>Ga0209542_10021801_pt1 | contig 10008 bp, 8 predicted proteins | sample RifCSPhighO2_01_FD_184028 | JGI IMG/M metagenome (GOLD analysis project Ga0209542, IMG submission 184028) | Soil microbial communities from Rifle, Colorado - Rifle CSP2_plank highO2_0.1 (SPAdes) (version 2) | ecosystem: Environmental > Terrestrial > Deep subsurface > Rock core/Sediment ...
TGGCTCTTTCACCATCACCGGCGGCAGCTGCAAAATCGTTATTTTTAAAGAAATTATTATACACTGCCTCCGCACCGGTATTTTTCTTTGATCAATTACTTCGTTATTATGCTAGGATTTTTCCAGCTCGAATGCAAAAAAAAATAGTTATAACTGATCGTTATGGCTCTGATATTATGTTAATGAAAAATGTCCCTTTTGGATTTAAACGATTTTTATTATGGTTCCTTCCTAAACCGCCTTTGACAATTTTCTTGTACAACACCCCCGAAGTGCTTAAGGAAAGAAGACCTCAGGAAAATATTGATGATCTAAAGAAGCAGTTAGAGATATTTAATCGTTTTACCTACTCTTTAAAATTGCAAACTAGCGGAAAGGAAAAACGGAATTTACAAGCTTTAGAATTTGTGGAGAGCTATTTGCTGAGAAATTGGTGGTGATTTCAACTTTTTTTCGCTAGATTTTTTCTTTTACAACCAAGGCCTATTTCTTTTCATAAACCTGATACAGTTGATGATACTTTTCTAACATTTTGGCAAGATTATACCTTTCTAAAACTATCTTTCTGGCATCTCCACCCATACTTTTTCTCTGAGCTGAATCTTTGGCGAGGTTTTGTACCGCTTTGGCTATTGATTTGGGCGAATTTTTCTTTACCACTATCGCCGAATCCTGCACTATCTCTTTAATAAAATGGTGGTCTGTGGTGATGATAGCTTTTTCACAGGCCATGGCTTCCAGCAGAACTAAAGGATTAGCAACCGTACCAATCTCCATGCGGTAGGGAAGGATAATAATATCCATCTCATTGTACATTGCGACTAAGTCTTCTACAAAGCCATGAATTTTTATCTGAGGATTATGCTTTCGGAGATATCGGTCTACTTTTTGAAATCGTTGGGTTAAGAAAACATGAGTTTCAATTTCTTTTGCAAATAGTTTTGAGGCTTGAACAAAGTCGTTCAATCCTTTAAATACGCCTGGATGGCCAAAGTACGCTATTTTGACTGCTTTTGCTTTCTTAGCTTGTTTTTTCTCTAACGGTTTATATTTTTCTGGATTTACTCCGAGGGTAATAACTTCGGTGTTGGGATATAATTTTTGTTTAAGGTATGCAGAAGGCACAATTACTTTATCCAACTTCTGTAAAAAATGAGCTCTCCAGCGTAGGGGAATTGCTGCGGAATAACTGGCTAAAAATTTGGTAGCGGTTTTCTGGAAATATATTTTTTGGATTAAAAAATTAATGGGGTGCATCAGCCATGAAGTTTGAGCATTGGAATAAAGAGAATAGATCGCAGGAAGATTATATTTTTTCTTCAGCTGATATGCTCGGTATGAATCCGCGATGCCGCTGCTGTGGAAATGAATAAGATCTGCTTCTGCGGGATTGCTAGTAAAAGTATATCCCTGATTTTGCAAAAATTTGGTTACAGCCAATGCTAGCTGGGTCCGCCCTTCGAAATTTCTTCCGTCAAGATCTATGTTGCAGTAAATTTTCATTGATTTTTCTGTTTGGCAGTTATAATTTGAAAATGTCATGAAAATGAGGGAACTTACTTTATATCCTTTTTGGAACAGGAATACTTGTTGCCTTATACACTTTCATCAACTCAGAAGCGATTTTCTTTACATCAAATTCCTGAGCTTTGCGATGAGCATTTTCAGTCAACCGTTTCCGAAGGGTTGCATTCTCCAGCAAGCGTGATATGGCTAAGGCTAAGGATGCAGGATCCCGTGGTTTGACCATCAAAACTTCTTTTTCTGTCCCTACTATTTCTTGTAATTCTGGTAAAGCGGTGGTCACCACCGGCGTTTTGCAGGCCATCGCTTCCAGCAGACAAGAAGGATTACCTTCGGTGCCAACTAAACTGCGATAAGGAAGGACTACCAGATCGACAGCATTCAAGTATTTTGGAACATCAATCTCTTCCTGAACCATGCGAACCCGATCAGCAATACCAAGTTGTTGGATAGTCTGAAGATGTTTTTTTTCTAATGGATAACGCGGAGCAAGAAGTAATTCTGCATTATGCTGGTGAAGAAGAAAAGCAAATGCTCCTAGTAAATCTTGTACACCTTTACCGTTCCAGGTCCCGCCATAATAAAATATAGTTTTTTTGGATAATCCTAACTTTTTGCGCAGTTTGCTTTTTTCTGCTGCTGTGAAAGGAACAAACCGCTGGCAATCGATCGGTGAACGAATAACCCTGATCTTCCGCTCTTTTACGCCTCGAGCAATTAATCTCCGTCTGAATACTTCGGTAGGCACGGTCACTACATCAGCACTATTGAGCAGCCAATATCCTTTTCTTCCCCACTTACTTTTAGAATATGATTTTAGAGAGTGAATGATCTTAGCGTTTCTGGAAAAATGTTTTGCTAGTAATGAACGTATAATTAATGCTGGTGCAGCGCTGAAACCATGAAGTATGTGAAAACTCTTTTTCGTCTTGCGTAATGCTAATGGATACGAAAATAAACTTTTTACAATGGGAGAAGAGGCACGAAAGATAGATAACCCCTGCTCCTGCTCGGAAGATTTTCCTTGGGTAATGATGGAAACTTCTTGTCCTTGTTTCTGGAGCGTTCGTGCTAGTAGGCTGATGGTTATTTTGGTTGCTTCTTTATTTCCTTGCGAAAATCCAGTAGTAATGAAGGCAATGCGCATAAATTTGAATTTGATGGATCCTATTTAAATTTTGAGGAAGAACTCATAAAAAAGATGCCTATTTCGTAATCTTTAAATATGCTCTTAAAGCAAAATATGCTGTGGTTTTAGAGAAAATCCCTTACGGGAAACAATCAATCCAAGAGGATGATCTTGCAGCGGTACAGAAAGCCCTTCAAGATGATTTCTTAACTACTGGACCGAAAATAAAGGAGTTTGAAGAAAAGTTTGCAAATTATGTTGGGGCAAAATATGCAGTAGCAGTTTCTAGCGGAACAGCAGCTCTTCATCTAGCGTGCCTAGCTGTTGGTTTGAAAGCAGGAGAAGAATTGATCACATCACCGCTCAGTTTTGTAGCCTCTGCCAATTGCGCTCTCTATTGTGGTGCCACTCCCGTGTTTGCAGATATTACTGAGCAAGGTTTGATTGACCCAGCAGAAATCGAAAAAAAAATTACTCCCTCAACTAAAATAATTATTCCAGTTCATTATGGCGGATTGCCCTGTGATTTAGAAGCAATCCAAAAGATTGCAGCAAAGCATAACCTAATAGTCATCGAAGATGCCTGCCATGCTTTGGGTGCAAGATATAAGGAGAGCAAAATCGGCGATTGTACCTATTCCGAGATAAGTTGTTTCAGTTTTCATCCCGTGAAACATATCACGACAGGAGAAGGGGGAATGATCACCACTAATTCTCAAGATCTGTATGAAAAATTATTGAAATTGCGCACCCACGGAATAAATAGGAATCCCGAACAGTTTTGGTACAAAGATGAAGGGCAATGGCATCAAGAGATGCAGGAGTTAGGATACAACTATCGCATGACTGATTTTCAATGCGCTTTGGGAATGAGCCAGCTTACGAAGATAAGCTCATTTGTAGAGAAAAGAAGAGAATTAGCGAACAAGTACAAGGAAGCTTTCAAAAATTTCCCTGATTTGGAAACGTTAGACGAAGGGAAGGAACAACTTAATTCATATCATTTATTTGTTATAAAAGTCAAGAATGGAAAAATACGGCGTGCTCTATTTGAATATTTGAAAGATCGAAATATCCTGTGCCAGGTGCATTATCTGCCTATTTATTTGCAGCCTTATTATCGTCAGAAAGGATATAAGCCGCGACTTTGTACTAAGGCTGAACAATTTTACGAAGGAATTATTAGTTTACCGATCTATCCTGGTTTGACCGATCAAGAACAAAACAAGGTTATAGTTGATGTACGACGATTTTTTAGGGAGGAGAAAAACATGAAAATTTTAGTTATTGGTTGTGGATCGATTGGAAAAAGACACATAAAAAATGTGAAGGCTTTACTTCAAGAAAGTGGCGAGGTTATAGTCTATGATGCCAGCAAGGAGGCGTTAGAATTTGTAAAGAAAGAATATGGTGTAAGAACTGTTGACAATCTTGATCAGGCTTTGGAAGAAGCAGATGGTGTTTTCATTTGCACGCCTAATCATCTTCATGCTTCCCAAGCTTTGCAAGCAGTTAAGAAAGGATGCCACGTTTTTGTCGAAAAACCGTTAGCGCATACTATGGAACATGTTGAAGAGTTACTGTATATAGCTAAGGAAAAAGGATTGACCGTAACCTGCGGTTATATGCTGCGTTTTTATGAGCCGCTGCAGAAGGTAAAGGAATTGCTTATTACAGGAACTATCGGTAAATTGTATGGGGCTATTGTGCAGGGAGGTTATTATCTTCCAGATTGGAGGCCTACCCAAGATTATCGTAAAAACTATGGGGCAATCAAAGCGCAAGGTGGTGGAGTAATTCTAGATTGCATTCATGAGATTGATTATGCCTATTGGCTCTTAGGAGAAGCGGCAGAAGTTTTTTGCTACGCTGGAAAACAGAGCAATTTGGAGATGGATACAGAAGATTATGCCACTATAGCTATTCGCTTGAAGAACGGCATTATCCTGCATGTACATCTAGACTATTTACAACGATCCTACAGCCGCAGCTGTAAAATAATCGGCGAAAAAGGCACGATCATTTGGAATTTCAACAATCACAAAGTGAAGGTATTTGATGCTGAGAAGAAAAATTGGAATGTCAGCACCAAAGAAAATTTTGACTTTAACACGGTTTACCAGGAAGAAGAACGGCATTTCCTTGATTGCGTGGCTGGAAAAGCACTTCCGCGAGTCACTGGTGAAGAAGCGAAGCATGGCCTTAAGATTTGCTTAGCAGCTTTGGAATCGGCAGAAACTGGAAAAGCAGTCAAGATTCAGTAAAGTGAATTGAGGGGTTGTTAATTAGATGATTGGCGCAATTGTGCAAGCAAGAATGAACTCTACCCGCTTGCCGGGGAAAGTGCTGATGGATGTAGAAGGAAGACCATTACTCTATCGTCTGATTATGAGGCTTAAACAATGCAAACTGCTGGATAAGATTGTGGTTGCAACCAGTGTGGAAAAAGATGATCTTCCGATAGTTTCTTTCTGTCGAGAGAATAATATCCCTTATTTTACTGGAAGCAAAGATGATGTCCTAGACCGATTTTACCAAACAGCAAAACAGTTTAATATTGATGTTGTAGTTAGGATTACTGGTGATTGTCCCCTTATTGATCCAGAAGTAACCGATAAAGTCATTCAGTATTATGTGGATAATCAAGAAACATTTGATTACATTAGTAATGGTCGACCGCCTACTTATCCAGATGGTTTGGACACAGAAGTATTTTCTTTCCAAACCTTAGAGAAATTATGGAAGACAGCCACAAAAAAATATCATAAGGAGCACGTCACGGCCTTGGTTAGCGAAGATGCTTCTTTTCAGATAGGAAATGTGGAGAATGATAAAGATTTATCTCATCTGCGGTGGATAGTTGACTATAAAGAAGATTTGGAGTTTGTAAGGGAAGTGTATAGGCGTCTTTACAGTTCTGGAAAGGTCTTTGGCAAGAATGAAATTTTGCAATTGTTGGAGCAAGAACCGCAGCTGCAGCAGATAAATGGAAAATTTGTCCGCAATGACGGGTTTGCTAAGTCGTTGAAAGAGGAAGGTGTCGATCCTGCGTTGCATGCAGATGCATTTAAGATGGGAAATAAAAAGATGAATTTTTAATCTTGGATTTTCTTTGAAAAACTACATTCCACAAGATTTTTAAAAGGAAAATCTCTAAATTAAGAATAACTGAAGAGCTCTATAATGCAAAAAATGGATGAAGTGGAATGTGCCCCCATTTTGATGGGCAAGAATATCTTCTTAAGACCTCTTACTGAATCAGATATTGGAGAGCGCTATCTTTCTTGGTTGAACGACCAAGAAGTTACGCGTTATATGAGTACCGGCCAATCTTCTGCGACGATCACCAAGTCAGATTTGTACAACTACTTTGAACGATTCAAAAATAGTAAAACCGATTTTATCTTTGGTATTGTAGATTGTGCTACTAAACAGCATATAGGAAATGTAACTCTGAACCACCTCCATCCAGTAAACAAAACTGCCGATACCGGTATAATGATTGGAGTGAAAGATTTTTGGGGAAAGGGATACGCCTTTGAGGCCTGGAGCCTTTTGATTGAACACGCCTTTTTGCAGCTTAAGGTGCGCCGAATTGAAGCATGTACTTTGGCAGAGAATAAGGGAAGTGTGCAAGCGCTAAAAAAACTTGGGTTTAAAATGGAAGGGATTAGAAGAAGGCATTTCCTCGTTGAGGGGAGGGAATGCGACGAAATTCATTTTGGTTTATTTCATAGTGAATTTTATAAATTTATACCATGATTACGCTTCAAAATGTCACCAACGCCTTTGTAAAGCTAGATCATAATGGGCGCTATTTTCTTGCAGACCCGTGGATTAGCGATGGAATTTTTGATGGGGGGTGGTCACCATATCCGCCTATCCGTGATTCAGCCAGCGCGGTTAAAAATTGTGATTACTTGTACATTTCGCATATTCATGAAGATCATTTTGACCTAGCTGCACTTGAACGACTGCCTAAAAATTGTACCGTAATTATTCCTGATCTTTTTCCCAATCATCTTATCCAGCAGCGTGTAGCGAAACTTGGTTTTACCAACATTCTTATGTTGCGTCCCTTTACGCCGATAGAAATAGATAAAAATCTTACGGTTGAAGTTATTCCACCCCTGAATGCTTTTGGACAGGAGCTTGCTTATTATGGAAAAGATGTAGAAGGGGTTGCTATCGATACAGGACTTATGATTACTTGGGATGGGATACGAATAATTCTGCTTAACGATAATACGCCCTACGATCTTTCTCTTTTTGGCGATGCGCTGAAGAGATTTATCGGAGTAGATTTGCTTGCATTTAATTACAACGGTGGCGCAGACGATTATCCGGTCTGTTTTCGTAACCTGACCGATCAAGAAAAAAAAAATCTCTGTGAACATCGTGATAATGTAAAATTAGAAGCAACCAAAAAGCTAATCCGGGCTCTCAAACCTAAAGCATTGATGCCTTACTCTTCTGATTTTTCTGTTTGCGGCCGCCAAGCAAAAGAATTTACAAAAATAAGGACCAGCTGGCATAATAGCAAACAGTTAGTAGCAGAACATCTCGCTAAAAGCGAACAGCTTCCCTCAATTGCTCTCTTTGAGGCTGATCGCCTGGAAATTGATGAAAGGGGAATTCGTAAAATACGAGGATCGGCTTCTTACCCGGATGCCCTGGAGCGAGCGGAAGTACTTTTCAATGACCAACCTAATTATGTTGAAAAATTTCCAGCTGTTACCGATCTGGCGGTCTTAAGAAAGGATGCCAGAGCAGCTGCAGATCACATGTTCAGGTTTATGGACAAGTATAACTGGTCCTCCAGTTGGATTTTAGAACTGCAAATAGTAGAAGATCCGCTTCCACTCTATATCGACCTGCAGAGCCGCGAAGTTTCCGATAAGCCAGCTTCTCCTTCAGAGAGGAAAATACTTCGATGTTTTGTTGATGCCAGATACTTGGGAGCATTACTACGTCGTCTGACTCACTGGAATAATGCCATGATCTCTTACAATCTTGAGTGGGAGCGAATACCGAATGAATACGATCCGTTTCTATATAAAGCGTTAAATTTTTTTCATCTCTAAGTTTTCGTTTATTTTTTTCTATCCAGAAATCCATCGTATCGATATGATGATCTAAAACCGGCTCTGTCCTAAATCTCACTTTCGTTCGGGTTAGCATCTTCAAAGCTGTCGAATTTTTACTTGATAGCTGACGTTCTCCGTAAGAGACAACCCTCTTGTCAGCTAGAAATGTAATAGTAAGTAGCTTTGACCTTATGATGCTAACCTACTTTTAGGACAGAGCCCCTAAAACCATAAACTAAATAAAGTGGGAATAATAATGGGGGATGATGGTAGAGGATTCTAGGCAATCTGATTCAAATACAGTAAGCGCGCCGGGTGTTCTAAAGCTGGATGCAGTAACACCAACCGAAAGACAAACAGAGAAGAAAGTGAAGTACAATTTTTTTTTGCTGAGAAAAAAATCAGCCCTAACTTTGGCTTTCATTATTATCCTTTTAGTTGGCAGTTGGTTTTTTATGAGTTCTAATGATAACTCTCTTACCTCTTCCATCTTGGCTGGAGCGTCTATAACTAATACGCTTAGTGATTCAGATGGGCCTGTTCTTGCAGAAGTTAATGGAAAGCCAATTTATCAATATAAGTTTGATCAAGAGATAAAACTATACCTCTTTCTAGAAAATATTCCTGAAACAGGAAGTAATATCTCCAGAGCGGTGTTACTGCAGGAAGCAATTGATAAGATGCTCTTATTGCAGAAGGCGGATGAGGCTGGATACGTAGTAGAAAATCACTATCCTGAAGATATTGAGAAGGAAGTTTTTAAGAAAAACCCTTCCTCCGGAGAGATAAACCTGGCTCCATTTAAGAACGAACTGGCAAAAAGAGGAATAGATTATAATTCATTTATTGTTTACATGGCTGAAAGCATAGCAATTGAGAAGTTTGTTAACGACAAAGTTTTCAATCAACTGGTGATTAGTGATGGAGATGTTGAAAATTATTATGCAGCTCACCCGGGTGAATTTTTTATGCCAGAGCAGGTTCGAGTCAGCCATATTCTAGTAAAGAATAGCGAACTAGCACGGCAGATCATCCAAGAATTAGACGAGGGTAAGGATTTTGCAACACTAGCTAAGGAACATTCGATTGATTCCAGCGCCGCTAAGGGGGGAGATTTGGGCTATTTGCAAAAAGGGAAGACCGTTCCTGAATTTGAAGAGGCAGCATTTTCTCTTACACCGATAGGAGATTATACTAAGACTCCAGTCAAAACCAAATTTGGATATCACGTCATCCTCTTGGTCGGAAAAAATAAAGCAAGACCGCTTTCTTTTGATGAAGTCAAAGATAATTTAAAGCAGCAGCTTATTTACAGTAAAAGAGCCGAATGGTTAGATCAATATGTTACAAATCTAAAGAGGAATGCAGAGATTACGATCCGATAAGGTTTTAGAGATGAAACTACAAAATTCATTGAAAGTAGGAACCTCACAATTGTTCCTGAAAATGCTTATCGTTACAGGATTACTGCTCTTTTTGAGCGAGGAAGTTTTCTCTTCTTCTAACCAAGACCTATCAAAGCCGTACGGAGCAACTAGTTATTTTTCTTTTAATGATACTTCAGAAGATGCAGCAATTACTGGCGTGGTTGAGAAAGGCATTTCCCTCAATGATGATCCATTAAAACCAAGGTCAATAAACACTGGATGGTCTTTTGTAAAAAATGATTCCATGGCCGTTTCCATGTGGATAAAAACTGAAACTACTAAAAGTGATGCTCCTATATTCTTTACTCTCAATCACCAAGAAAGTTCTTTCTTCGGAATCGGATTTTGGAATAATTCTCACGACATTGTTTTCAAATCAGGTTCCTATGTTGAAGATTCAGATCAATCTGGATTATGGTGGCCGAAAGCAGGGGATGTTTTGCGTGACGGCGAGTGGCATCATTTAGTGTTGAATAAGCGCGGTCGCAGCGGATACTATCATACACGGTCAGCAGACCTTGATTTGTATATAGACGGCATGAATTGGACGGATCGTAGAATACGTAGAGAATATTCGCACAGTACTGGAACATTTGGGCCGATGCATGTGGCTGGAAACAGCGACGCTCAAGCTTCACCGGAGGGTTATCTTAATGCTCATATAGACGAAGTTTTGATATTCAACAGAAGCCTGTCCGAGGAGGAGGTTGCTGCTATTTATGGTCGCTATGTTGATGAAACGGGTCTTGCTCAGGCAAAAAAGGAGGAAACAGCCTCATTATACCATAGGGTTCTAGAATTTCTTAAAGATTTTTTTTCTTAATTTTTTCTGCCAAGGACC
>Ga0209542_10021802_pt1 | contig 10007 bp, 10 predicted proteins | sample RifCSPhighO2_01_FD_184028 | JGI IMG/M metagenome (GOLD analysis project Ga0209542, IMG submission 184028) | Soil microbial communities from Rifle, Colorado - Rifle CSP2_plank highO2_0.1 (SPAdes) (version 2) | ecosystem: Environmental > Terrestrial > Deep subsurface > Rock core/Sediment ...
GGAAACGGCGGATATTATTGCGATCTCGGAGGTAATATTCAGTGCAATAATGGAGTAAGAAGCTGCTCAAGCGGCACCCTAACTTCCTGCATCGGCGGAACGGTTGAGTGGAACGCCTGCGGCGGAGACGCTTTTTCTCCGGCCACCGGGCCGTATAATTATCTTAATAATCCCGATGGTACCAATTTGTACGGATGGTGCTTTAGATAAATTAAAAGTTCAAAGTTCAAAATGTAAAGTTAAAAAAAATAGAGCGTTTTTAAAAATTCAATTAATGTGTTATAATGCATAAGTAAGCTTAATTATGCCAAGCAATTCTAAAAACATTACAAAAGAACCGGAAGACATTTTAGCCGAGGTGGATAAAGTGCGGAAAGCCCCGCCTACGCCAAGGCTTCGGCGGGCAAGCGCGGAAGAAAAAAACGCGGCGGCTGTTTCGGCAGTTAGCCACCACCCGTCTTTCGTAATCGGCGGCATTATTGTCATTGTAATTGTCGCGGGAATCGCCGGTTATTTGATGCTATCGCAAAAACCGGCAGAGGATAATAATATCGCAAAATCAAATAATAATATCAATGTTAATTCGCAAAAGACAAACGAGAATAATAATGAAAATACGGTTCAACCGTCAAATATCAATACAGTCGCGGTAAATGTTTCGCAAAAAATCACCAATGACACGGACGGCGACGGACTCATAAATGAAGACGAAGCCAAAGCCGGCACTGACCCGAAAAATCCGGACACGGACAATGACGGGTTGTCTGATCGCGAAGAAGTAAAGACTTGGAAAACCAATCCTTTGAAAGCAGACACGGACGGCGATGGGTACAATGACGGGCAAGAAATTAAAACCCTCAATGATCCGAAAGTCCCGGGAGGAAAACTCCTTGATCTTAATAAAGCGATACAATCATTAAATGTTAATAAATAACTCAAAAGTCAAAATGCAAAACTCAAAATTACAACTCAAATCTCAAAAGTTTTGACATTTGACTTTTAAGCTTTGACTTTACATTTATATGTTCAATCAACCTACCCCGCCCCAGCCATTACAAAATCAGCCGAGCCAATCGGAAAGTCTGCCCGATGTGCCGGTCTACGCGATGCCGGAAAAATTCACAAGTCCGCAATCAAATATGCCGCAACAGTCGGGCGGCGGAGGAGGCAAGAAACTTTTTATTATTGTCATTGCAGTAGTCGTTTTGTTGCTTATCGGGGGCGGCGCTTACGCGTTTTTAAATTACGACAAATTATTCGGACCGAAAACGCCGGCCAATAATAATGTTTCTTTGGTTAATGATTCTTCAGTCGGAAATCTTAACAATGCAAACGCTAATAAGAATATCGATAATAGCAACGCCAACGCCAACGCTAATGCGAACACAAACGGCAATATCAATTCCGGAGGATTTGGAAATCTTAATCAAAATTCCAATAGCGCCGGAAATTCAAACAGCGCCAATTCAAACGCGAACGCAAATGTTAATTCATCTTTAAATTCAAACGGCAATACAAATGCGGCTAATTCCAATATCAATGCGACGAGTCCGCTAACGCCTTCCAAAGATACGGACGAAGACGGATTGACCGACAGCGAGGAGGCGGTTTATCAGACAAATGTTAATATGAAAGACACGGACGGCGACAATTACTACGATGGAGCCGAAGTAGCGGCGGGCTTCGATCCGGCCAAAGGAAGCGGCGCCAAATTGGCCGATTCAGCCGCTATGAAGGCTTATAGTAATTCTTCAGCCGGTTATTCAGCGTTTTATCCGGCCGGCTGGGCAGCCGGAGCGGCAGGCGAGGGGGGAAGCGATGTGATGTTTACCTCCACCACCGGCGAATTTATCCAGATTTCGGTCCAAGAGAATGTAAACAGAATGCCGGTTCTTGATTGGTATTTGACGCAGTCTCCGTCAATTGATCAAACAAAAGTAAATACCGCCGTTATCAACGGAAAATCAGCGGTTTTGAGTCCGGATAATTTAAATGTTTATATTGGCGACGGCAGCCGGATTATTATAGCGACTTACAATCCAGGCACCAAAACGCAAATTTCTTTTGGCAAGACTTTCCAATATATTTATCAGCATCTGACAATCACGGCGCCGACGCAGACTAATGCGAATGCCAATAGCGCGAATTCAAACAGCGCAAACGCTAATTCAGCGAATATAAACAGCGCAAATACCAATGCAGTAAATGCCAATACGGCCAGCTCCAACGCGAACAACAATACCAATGCGTTAAATACAAATAATAATCAATAACAATTTTAAATTTTCAATTTTATAAATAATGCCTTAATTTTAAATTTTTTAAACATTAAGTCATTGAAAATTATTTAAAAATTAAGAATTGGAAGTTAAAAATTTGTTATGGTTTCTGTTGAAATAATGAATTTGACTAGGTATAATATTTCAAAACAAGAAATAACGCAAACAACAAAAAAAATCATAAAAAAATTGCGGCAAAAAAAAGGGTTTCCATTTCTAAAAAATATTGATTTGTCCATCGCTTTCATCGGCGAGGCGGAAATAAAAAAATTAAACTCCAAATACCGGAAAATCAATAAACCGACAGATGAACTTTCCTTTCTTCTTGAAAAAAGCAGAACAAAACTCTCCGGCGAAATCCTCCTCTGTCCGACAATCATCAAATCAAAAAACTACGATTTCCACAACTCAAACTATAAGCTAAAAGCTAAAAGCTATAAGCTGCGCGGCCTCCTCGCCCACGCCTTCCTCCATCTTTGCGGTTTTGATCATAAGACAGATAGACAGTATAAAGTTATGGAAAAAATAGCGGAAAAACTTTACTAATTTTCCTATGGGTATTTATAAATATCTTAAAATATCAATAAGCATAATTTTCAGTTTTTCGTTTTTAGTTTTTAGTTTTTCCGCCTCGGCCCAAAAAGTCCTCCAATGCTCCCCGGGCATGGCTACGATTAATAATAATCTTACAGTAAGCGGAGATTTGACGGTAAATAACAATGCGGCCATTGCCAACGATTTGACCGTCAATAAAGACATTTACGCCGCTTTCGGCAGTCAAAAAATTTACCTTGGCCCGGATTCCGCCTCGCCTTACATCTCCAACAATTTAAACGGCGGCGAAGGTATTTTGTTTTATTCCAACGGCGGTCAAAATTTTCTTTGGCAATCGCCCAGCGGTGTAAATCCCGACGCAATGATTTTAAAAGCCGGAAGCGGTCTGCCCTCCGATAATGGCTACAATCTCCAAGTTTTCGGCCAAGTGTCCTCTTACCAGCTTCATACAATGGGCATTCATCTTGATATGCAGGGCGGTATCGGTCCGGTACCGCGGCCCAATATATTAAAATTTACCAATTCCGCCGCTACCGGAAACGGCGCCGCCATATTTTTGGGCGATCCGGGAGCGTATGACAACAACAGCATAATTTTTTCAGAATACACGGCCGGAAATGACATTGGGAAAGTAATGATGACGATGAACACGGTTTCCGGCAATGTCGGCGTGGCCACGGTCAATCCTCAAATCACTTTGGCTCTTGGCGATAATGACACGGGCCTTAAATGGAATTCAGATGGCAATTTTTCGCTCTATACGGACAATAACGAACGAGTAAAAATAGATCCGGCCGGCGATGTCACGATCAATAATCAGCTTTGTCTGGGCGGAGTATGCAAGAATGCCTGGCCGGAAAGCGAGGGTCTGGAAATTGATCCAACGGTTAAAATGTTTGCTAAAGTAAATTTGCCTAATTGCGCCGTTACGGATAAACTCAGAGTTATTGGTCCGGAAATTCTTGGTTGCGAAGCTGATTTGCAGGGCACTGACAGTCAAACGCTTTCAATCGTCGGAAACGAATTAAGTATTTCTGGCGGCAATACCGTAGGATTGCCCGGTGGAGCTTCCTATTGGACCCTAAATGGCACGGATATTTACAACAATAATGCCAGTGAGGTCGGCATAGGATCAAACGCCCCGGCGGCAAAGTTGGTGGTTGATAAAACCGGCGCCAACAATGCCGGTTCACCCGGAGACACCGCCGCCATATTTGCCAATAGCGCTAATTCCGCTCTTTATCTTGAGCAAAATAATGCCGCGGGCTACGGCATTTATTCATCGGCAACTAAGAACTTTTTTAGCGGGACAGTTAAAGCTACAAATTTTTTTGCCTCTGATAATGTGAGCGCCAACACTATTAATTCAACAAGCGATGTATGGGCGGGAGGAAGCTTAAGAGTAGATATGAATACGCTTTTTGTTGATTCGGTAAATAATCGAGTGAGCATAGGAACCGTTAATACTGATTATAAACTCCATGTTGGCAAAGGAGGAATCAATGTTGACGATAAGTTATGTATTAATGGAGTATGTAAAGCTGGTTGGAATCGCAATCCAGTATCCTTAAAAAAGAAAGCATCCTGCACCAATGGGAATTTATGCGTTGTGCCGAGTAATGATGAGGTGTTCAGCGTTTATGGCAGCAACCCACCCATAGTTTTTGATAAAATCGATAATGGATTAATGTTTAACTCTGGAATAACGCCTCCCATAGTTTTTGATAAAATCGATAATGGATTAATGTTTAACTCTGGAATAACGCCTAGTTCAACTATAACCTGTGATGAAAGTAACAACACCTGTGTTGTTTTAGGTAATGGGCGGGTGTTCAGCGTTTATGGCAGCAACCTACCCCGTGTTACTGGTATATCTGGAGTAACGCCATGACGCATAATTTAAAAAAATCGCGTTTAGATAATGGAGGAATGCCTCGCGGAGATTAAATGAGTTTACTTAACTCAACCACGACCGTTGGGCGTTTAAGGAGAGGCGCTATGCGTTTTTTCTTTACTATTGACAGTAAGGGTGCAATTTTATATACTTTTTTCGTATGGAAGGATACATTAATAGATATTTAAGCGGTATTATTGAGGATACTATTGAGAAAGCGCGGAAATCCGTGCTTATTTATGGTCCCAGGCAAGTTGGAAAAACTACATTTGCCAAGACGCTTATTCGGGGCGAACAGGATGTTTATTTTAATTGCGATTTGGATGAGGTGAGAAAAGCGCTTGTTCCAAACAGCGCGCTCTTGAGAGCGTTTGTCGGTTCTCATAAACGCGTTGTTATAGATGAAGCGCAACGGATTGAAAACTCGGGGATAGTGATGAAAATACTTATTGATACTTTCCCCGACACAAGATTTATTATTACCGGTTCTTCGGCGTTAGAGCTCGCATACGGAACTTTTGATTCTTTAACCGGAAGAGTTTTTACTTACTTGATGTATCCCGTGTCCACCATTGAGATAGTAAATTCGGCTTCCGCGCTTGAAGCGCGCGAATTGCTTGACGCGCGTTTGCGTTTCGGTTCATACCCGGCTCTTTTTAATTTGAGGGATCATCAGCAAAGAGAGAAATATATAGATATGATTGCCAAACAATATTTATTTAAAGATACGCTGTCGTTTGAAATGCAAAAAAGTCCGGGATTTCTATCGAAACTCGCGGCGCTTCTCGCCGCGCGGACAGGGAGTCTCGTTTCATACAACAGTTTATCAAACGATTTAAATGTCGGGCGAAATACTGTTGAACGGTATCTTCACTTATTTACCCAGCTGTTTATCATTGTGCCGCTCCACGCATACCATAATAATTTCGTCAAACGGCTGACAAAGCAAAATAAGTTTTATTTTATTGATGTCGGCATCCGTAACGCGCTTATTGAGTCATTTGGAGCGCCGGACGCGCGAAGCGATATTGGCGGGTTGTGGGAAAACTTCATTATTATTGAACGAATGAAACGGAATGAAGCAAAACGAATTCGGGTTAACTATTATTTTTATCGCGGCGAGAATAACGCTGAGATTGATCTTGTGGAAGAGCGCGACGGTAAGATTGAGTGTTTTGAAATAAAATACACGGCCGCTAAACCGTCTCGCGGCGTCGCGAATGCGGCGCAAAAAGAACTTCGCGGCGCGCATCTTGCGGTTATCAATAGAGACAATTTTTCAGATTTTATTTCTTAAGCGGGAAATTTACCAAAAAATATTTACATTATCAAACATTAATTCCTTCTTCGCTGCACAGGCTTACGCGTTAGCGGAATAAAAAAAATAACAAAAAATACGGCGGGCAGGTTGATTAAAAAATTATTTTTTCCTTAACTCAACCACGACCGTTGGGCGTTTAAGGAAATTTGAGCGCGTAGATTGGTTGACAAATTCTCCAATAAGATTAAAATAAAAGAATTGATAATGAAAATAAATTTGCGCAATGTATGCCCATAAAAATAATTGATAAAAAAATAACCGAAAGCGAACTGCGGGAAATCGCCAAGGATTTTTACATTGATATGATAAAAGGCGTCGCGGATGTTGAGCGAGGAATTCTCGCCATGGGCGGCGAGTATCATATGGACGCGAATGCGATTCTTATTGAAAACGGCTCGCGACAGCAAAATGTCTGGGGTTTTAATTGGTATTTTGACAGAACAGGCGATGAGCGCATTGAATATGTCTCTTTGATAAACATTCGTCCCGCGCAAGGCAATAGATCTATGGAAGTGCAAAATGCGTCTTTGCGCGATGCTATGAAAATAATAATATTAAAATATTTATCATGAATACAAGCCGCACGCCTTTATTTTATATGGCGAATCTGGGAAGCGAAATTTCCCGCGCTCTTTTGGAGTATCAAAGAGAAGATTTTAAAAAAATGCGCAATTCAATCGTTCGCGCGAAAGGCATAATGGAAAAAATAGAAGAATTTCCGGAAATGAAAGGCCGGACGGGCGAGCTTGATATTTTAAGATCAATTATTGAGGACTTGAATCAAAAAAAGCTTGAAATAAACAAGGAACATCTGGTGAATTATTTCATTCCGTTTGCCATGCGGCTTATGTCAGGAAATTAATATTGGCGAGAAAGAATAAAAAGGCATTGGCGGGCAGGTTGATTAAAAAATTATTTTTTCCTTAACTCAACCACGACCGTTGGGCGTTTAAGGAGAGCTGATAAATTTCAATCGGCGGCAAGCGATTTGGGCCTAAACCATTGATTGTCCCTGTTTTTTGTTGTATGATTAATTTATGACTCCGCAAAGCGTAAAAAATCTGGGCAAAAGTTTTAAATATGCGGCTTCCGGCTTTGCGTATGTGTTTAAGCATGAAAGAAATTTCAGAATACAGGTCGTGGCGGCGGTCTTGGTCATAATGCTGATGATCGTTTTCCCCCTTAGGACTTTGGAAAGAATAGCGCTTTCGCTGGTAATCACTTTTGTTCTGGTGTTGGAATTGATAAATACTATAATGGAAAAAATCGTTGATATCCTGAAGCCGCGCATCCACCATTATGTTGAAATCATAAAAGATATGATGGCCGCGGCCGTGCTGATCGCCTCTGTCGGAGCATTAGTCGTGGGATTATTGATTTTTTGGCCTTATCTTTTTTAGCCGTTTTCAAAAGCCTTTGCTTAATTTTTAAAATGTGGTAAAATAAACTGGTATGCCACGCAATCCCCAATTCGCTTCCATTGATATCGGTTCCACCGCCATCAGAGTGGTAGTAGGCCAAAAGCGGGAAGCCAATGAATCCATCCAAATCATCGCCGCGTCAGAACACTCTTCCGAAGGAGTGGCGCGCGGCATTATCACAAGCATTGAAGACGCGACTGGTTCAATTTCCGCCGCGCTTGAAAAGTGCGAGCGAATGTGCGGATCGCCCATTGAAACGGCCGTAATCGGTATTTCCGGCAGCCAAGCATTAGTCAATACTTCAAAAGGAATCACGGCCATAGCCAAAGCCAATGGCGAAATTTCTTCGGAAGATGTGGAAAGAGCCATTGAAGCCGCCGAAGTGGTGGCCGTGCCGCCGAATTACAAATTGTTGCACAATATACCGAAAAATTTCACAGTGGACGGACAATCGGGCATCAAAGATCCGATCGGTATGACCGGAAGCCGCTTGGAAGTGGAAACACAAGTGATTCATTGTTTGTCCAGCCATATTGAAAATGTTTCCAAGTGCGCGACGCGGGCCGGAGTGGAAATTTCCGAAATGGTGCTGGGGATTTTGGCCGCCAGCGAAGCCGTGACCACCAGCCGCCAGCGCGATCTGGGCGTAGCAGTAGTTAATATCGGAGCGCAAGCCACCAATGTCGCCGTGTATGAAAACGGAGATTTGATCCATTTGGGTACGATTCCGGTCGGCGGCGCCCATTTTACCAATGATATTGCCATCGGACTGCGCGTATCAATTGATTTAGCGGAAAAAGTGAAGCTTGGCTGCGGCACGGTTTTGCCGTCCGATATCTCAAAACACGATGAGGTTGATTTGTCCGAATTCGGAGCCGAGTCTTTGGAGCGCGTTTCGCACAAGCATATAGCCGAAATATTGGAAGCGCGATCCGAAGAATTGTTTTCCCTAGTCAATAAAGAATTGGCCAAAGCGCGCCGAGCCGGGCTTTTGCCGGCCGGAGCAGCGCTCACCGGCGGGGGGAGCAAATTGCCGGGATTGGTGGAAGCGGCCAAGAAAGATTTGAAATTGCCAGCCAGCGCCGGATCGGTTGAAATAATGACGGCGGTTGACAAAGTCAATAATCCGCAATTTTCCACCGCGGTCGGGCTGATTTTATGGATCGTCAAATATTCGGGTTACGAAGGAGGCCGCCGTTTCAGGATTCCGTTTCTTTCGTTCGGCGGGATGACCGATAAGGTTCGCAAATTCGTCAAGACTTTAATGCCTTGACGCTCGCTATTAAGGCTTGTATAATATCGCTATTGATAAGCTATGAAAATTAATACATTTAAGCAGCAAGCTACAGAAGTAAAGCCGGCGATTGATACTTTTGCCAAGATCAAAGTGGTCGGCATTGGCGGAGCGGGCGGAGAAGCCATAAATCGCATGATCGGGTCTAAAATCCGCGGCGTTGATTTTATTACGGTAAATACGGACGCGCAAGCTTTGCATCACTCCAAAGCGCAGATTAAAATTCATGTTGGAAAGACAGCGACCAGGGGTCTGGGTGCTGGAATGGATCCGGAAATCGGCCGGCGAGCCGCCGAAGAAAGCCAGGAAGAATTGCATGATCATTTGAAAGGGGCCGATATGGTGTTTATCACTTGCGGTTTGGGTGGAGGCACGGGTACGGGAGCGGGGCCGATTATTGCGGAAATCGCGAGAGATTTGGGAGCCCTTACAATCGGTGTTGTCACCAAGCCCTTTGAATTTGAAGGAATGCAGAGAAAAAATATTGCCGAACGGGGATTGAGAGAATTTGAGGAAAGAGTGGACGCGCTTATCACCATACCCAATGACCGCATTTTGCAAGTCATAGATAAAAAAACATCTCTTTTGGACGCTTTTGCGGTAGTTGACGAGGTTTTGCAGCAAGGCGTTTCCGGAATTTCCGATATTATCACCACTCCGGGAATAATTAATGTCGATTTTGCCGATGTGAAAGCCATAATGCAGGGGACAGGCTCCGCATTGATGGGTATAGGCATTGCTTCCGGAGAAAATAGAGCGGTGGAAGCGGCCAAGGCGGCCATTGAAAGCCCGCTTTTGGAGCTTTCCATAGACGGAGCGCGCGGTATTTTATTTACGATTACCGGAGGAAAGGATTTGGGAATGTACGAAGTGAACGAAGCGGCTAAAATCATCACGGCCGCGGCTTCTCCGGACGCTAAAATAATTTTTGGCGCAATCGTGGATGAAGCGCTGGATGACGATGAGATGAAAGTGACCGTGATAGCGACTGGCTTTGGCGGCGAGGGGAGGCGGCCGGAGCCGAGAACGGTCAGGCCGATGGTTTTTGAAAAAGAAGAACCTAAGGAAAACCCGAATCTTTGGCAAAACCAAAAGAGGAAAATTCACATAGAACAGGCTGACGAGCCAAGAACATACCAAAAACCTCCGGTACAGGAAAAACCGGCCGCCCAGAATCAAAGCCAGGCAAATCAAGAGGAGGATTTGGAAATCCCGGCATTCATCAGGAAGAAGATGATGTAGA
>Ga0209542_10021803_pt1 | contig 10007 bp, 9 predicted proteins | sample RifCSPhighO2_01_FD_184028 | JGI IMG/M metagenome (GOLD analysis project Ga0209542, IMG submission 184028) | Soil microbial communities from Rifle, Colorado - Rifle CSP2_plank highO2_0.1 (SPAdes) (version 2) | ecosystem: Environmental > Terrestrial > Deep subsurface > Rock core/Sediment ...
TCGGGATTCCGTAGTACCGCATATCCGGTCGGGATACCGCGATAAAGGTACCGATGGCAAGGAGTGCAAGCGCGATGGTGAGCCACGATACGTGCCGGTGCGGTGAGGGAGACTGTTCATCGGTCATAGCGGAATCCTATCATGTTCCACGGGCGCTTGACGAGGAATCGACCTTTGTTAGGGTGGGAAGAAGTTCATGAATATCTTGCTTATGTGCGATGGCCGCACGCGTACGGGCGGCCGGTGGCTACGCAGATTGGCACTTGTTTTCAGCATAACGCCCTTTCTTTTCATGCCGGAATTCGCCGCCGCCGACTTCATGGCACCCCCGCCACCCACCCCTTCTACAGACACCTATGCGACGCATGCTGGCATCACCATCGGCAATACGTTTCCGAGAATGCAGTCGTTTGTTGCGCCCATTATATCGGGCGAAGCGTTGACCGCTGTAGATACGTTGTGGACGATCGAAACGAAACCCTGGAATTACAACGGCGGCGATGACATTCCCGCTGAGCGCGCAGTGTGGGTGATGTTCCGTGGCAAGCAGGACGGATTGGACGGTGCGCCCATGGCGGGTGGAAATTACGTGTTGGCGCAGCACGGAATCACCGGTGAGGCAACTACGACGCTCAGCACGACGTTCGGTCTTCCCGCACTCGGAGATCCCAATACCCCCTCCGGTACCTATACCATCGTCGTCGCGCAGATACCGGAGTCGAAATTTGTTGTTACAAACGTACTCAGTGTTGATGAGAATGGTGTTCAGCTCGTAGAAGGATTTGATGCTCCATACACGGACCAGGATTTTATCAATTGGTTTGCCGGAATCGATACCAGCGGCCAACCGGAAGCGATGCGAGCTCTCGAATTCGAATACACGGCCGGCACGGCACATGTCCCGTGCACGCAAGACTGTTTCTCAAATGTTCTCTTTTTACCCGGCGTCAAAGCGAGCCGACTGTATAAGCCGCGTCCGCCGAGTTGTATCGTCAATTGCGAAGACCAACTGTGGGAGCCGAATACGAACGGCGATGCGGAGGATCTTTTTATGAATCAAGACGGTACGAGTATCCGCGACGATATTTATACCCGCGACATTTTAGACGCATATTTCTCGTTCGGTAACGGCGATGTGTACAAGGCGTTCTCCGATTTTATGAACGGCGAAGTGGAGGCGGGAATCATCAACGCGTGGGCAGCCGCACCGTACGACTGGCGTCTCGCGCTCGACGATATCCTCGAAAGTGGCGCGCAGACGGGAGACAATATTTCCTATCTCACCGCGACCGATACGCCGTACATTATCCAGCAGTTGAAGGATCTAGCGGCAACTTCAAAGAGCGGGAGGGTTACGATCATCGGGCACTCCAATGGCGGGCTCGTCGCCAAGGCATTAGTGGATAAGTTGAGGAAAACGGGGGAGGAGAATCTGATCGACAAGATCATATTCGTCGCTGTGCCGCAGACGGGAACGCCGAAAGCAATCGCGGTTTTGTTGCACGGATACCAAGAGGCACTTCTCTATGGGCTCCTTGTAAAGACATCGACCGCTCGCACGCTCGCCGAGAATCTTCCCGCCGCGTACAACCTGCTTCCATCCGAAAAGTATTTTGCAAATGTTGCGACCCCTCCCGTGGAGTTTTCCAACGATGCTGTGACGAGCGGCGGATTCCACGCAGCGTACGGCAATGCACTCAATTCGTACCAATCGTTGCGTTCTTTTCTGCTAGGACTTGAAGGACGCAGCAAGCCATCCTCTGACGATACCGACGCACCCAACGTTCTCAACTATAATCTCTTGACCGAGGCGGGAGCACTCCACACGGAATTGGATGGTTGGGGGCCACCGGAAGGGGTGGAATTGTACGAAATTGCGGGAGTGGGGATTGAGACCCCCGCAGGGTTCAGGTACGTGGACAGCTGCACGTTTTGTCTCTTAGGTAATCCGCACTTAGTAATAGAACCGGAAATCGTTCTGGACGGAGACGGCACAGTGGTCGAAGTGAGTGCGCACGCAGGAACGGGTATTAAGTATTATTTTAATATGAAAGCATATAACAATGGTAATGGACCTTTACCGTCCGTTGACCATGCGGGCATTATGGGCGCATCCGACATCACCTCGTTTCTTGGCGAAATAATTTCGGAGGATACGGATACACTTCCGGCCACCGTTACCACAATTGCCCCGAACTTTTCAGGCGGGAAGCATCTCGTGTATCGCGTTCACTCGCCGGTTTCTCTCGACATCTATGACGCGTCGGGCAATCACACCGGCATCGCGACGACGACCCTGCCGAATGGCACGGAGGCGAGCTACTTCGAGAACAACGTCCAAGGTACTTTCTACGACCGGTACGGCGAAGTGCAGTATGTTTTTTCCGACGGCTCGACACCGGTAAATATCGTCCTCAACGGGCAGGGGTCGGGCACCGCAACCTTTGACATCGAAGAGATGACGGGCAATGCGGTCAGTGCATCGACTACATTCGTGAATATTCCCGTCACATCACAGACCAGGATAACCATGAGCATGTCTCCCGGCGGCTCGCTCGCGAGTGCCTCGGGCTTGCTCGTGGATGAGAACGGAGACGGAGTGACGGACACGACGCTTCCGCCGGGCGGGATTGTCATGTACGAAGATTTTGTTGCCAGCGACGAGGAGGAGGAAGATGTACCGGATACACCCGCGCCGCAACCTCAATCCGGAAGAGGCGGGGGCGGAGGCAACGGACCTGTCGTCGCCATTGCAGTGGCGGCCACGACCTCTACAAGCACTCCGGAGGCAACAAGAACTCTAATAGCGACTTCATCGCAAGGAGTTGCGACCACATCTCCTCGAGCAGAACAACAAACCGTCGTGGCAAAAGCGGTCGCCGCTCCCGTTCCCCAGAAGCAGTCGGCTATCACAACTCGGCAAAATGCTCTCACAAACAATGTTAAACTCGTCGCAGGTGCGGCGGCAAGCTTGTCCGCTCCAACGTCTTACTCGACAGAGGAGAAGTGGTGGGTGCGCATTTATTGGGTATTCAGAAATGTTGCCAGAGCAATAATCGGCCTATGAGCTTTTTCAAAGAAAATCTCTGGAGATTTATTCCCATCTCTCTTGCGTTAATTACATTTGTAGCGGGGTATATGTTCTCCCGGGACACCGACATTGGCGAATTCTTGTCGACACTCAGTTTCTTCCTATTTTTATGCGGATTGGCCTTACTTTTCACAAGGATCCATTTCAATAAAATTTGGTTACTGATAACAGTACCAACATGTTTAATGCTGTTTCTCTATAAATCAAATGTCGAGTATATAAACACAATGGCTCTTGGGTACGCGGTATTTTTTCTTACCATTGCCGCTATTGTTGCGTATACGTGTTACCGACGGTGGAGAGAGAAGGAGTCATTTTCTGCGTTTTTATTTTTCGGCATTGTTGGGCTTGTGTTCTTGGTATGGTTGTTCGTGGGTCTCGCTTCAATTCGTTTGGAAATGATTTGACGACTTGCACGACATGCTGCATAAGTTCAGATACATTTGGCACTCGGGTAACACCTGAGATGTGAGGCAATTCAACGTGTGGAGAGGGGTGCGGGGAGCGCAGCGTTTGTACAACGATACGGTACGGTGGCACCATATGACCACCGAGCGGGCGAAGAAACGATTAACAGTCATCGCATTTTGGGAGAAGCACGGAGTGGAAGCGGCGACGGACGCGTTTAGCGTGTCAAAGCGGACCCTGTTCCGTTGGAGAGCGAAGCTGAAGGTCGCCCATGGCCATGTTGATGGTCTCAACGAGAAGAGTACCGCTCCAGAGAGACGCCGGAAACGGGTATACCCGCCGGGGTTCCTCGACCGCGTCATCACGCTGCGCCGGGACCACCATCACCTCGGCAAGAAGAAGGTCGGGGTACTTCTCGGTGTCTCGGAGTCATATGCCGGGAGAACACTCACCGACCTCAAGAAGCGGGGACTCCTTCCCGGGGAGAAGAGGCTCTCCCTCATGGCACGCACTGGTCGCCTCATCGAGAGAAAACCCATATACCGCAAGAAGATACGGCGCTCGCACAAGCGGGGCATCGAGACCGACACCATCGTCCGCTTCGTGGACGGCATCAAGCGGTACGTGTACACGGCCATTGATGTGGAGCGGAAGTTCACCTTCGCTGCCGGATACAGGAACCACAGCTCGGCCTCCGCGGCGGACTTCTTCTCGAAGCTTTGCACCGTCGCCCCATTTCCCGTCACGGAGGTACAGACCGACAACGGGAGCGAGTTCGCCCACCTGTTCGAAGGGGCCTGCAAGCAACTCAACATCGTTCACTTTCACACGTACCCCCGATGCCCCAAGATGAACGCCTGCATCGAACGCTTCAACCGGACGCTCTCCGAGGACTTCATCCAACACCACCGCGGCCTTCTCAGGGATGACCTCTCCCGCTTCAACGATGCCCTCATCGACTGGTTGCTCTGGTACAACACCGAACGCCCCCACGAGTCCCTTGGAATGCTCTCGCCCCTGCGGTATACCAACCAGTTGGAAGAGCAGATCCCGGGCACGTACTACACCGAGATCGGCGACGTAAAGTACCTTTTCGCCGACGCCTCGGCTTCGTTTCAAGTGATTTTGCAAGGTACGGGCACCGGTATATTTACGTTCGTCATCAATGAAATGCGGGGAGATTCGGTTATTTCAAATACGACCTTCAGCGATCTTCCCGTGACGCCGCAGACGGTCGTTACGATGAGCCTCTCGGCAGGTCTTGCTTCGGCATCGGATCTCGCGGTAGATGAGAACGGTGATGGTATTGTTGATTCACAGTACGCGTCATCAACAGGACAACTCATCGTCCTCGCCGCTCCTGTTTCTGCATCGCCAACTCCCACAGGCGGAGGCAATGGCCCACCTATGCAGGCAATATCGGCAATGACAACGACCAGCCCTCAAGCGACAACCACTGCTACGTCATTAGAATTAGCCATAGTGCCCGTGGAAGCAACCCCAGCTATCGCAACTTCCAGTCCATCTTCCTCAGCATCTTCAACAAATTATGTTGTGGCAAAAAAACTCGCAGTGAGGCATGCGGCAGCGGCATCAGCCAAGAAAACTGCTGAAACGAGACCAGTTGCACAAGTAGCTTCGGCGGTCCAAGCTATACAACCGAGTTGGCTAAAAACGATATATAATTGGTTCGTAATTAATATTAGCTACTTCTTGCTTCGTTAAATATTATGTTATCAAAAAGAACGTTGCTCTGGATAACCGCTTTAGGTGGAATCATTCTTATCATTGCTGCCTTATCAAGGCAAATTGGCTTTTGTCCTCCATATAGCTATAGCATTTGCGCAGCAGCCTCCGACCGATTTGCAGAAGCGTTGTTGCCTGTTGTTCCGTTATTCATATTTTCTCTTATTACTTACTGGCCTCGCAATGAAATCTATGAATCCTGGTTCCGGTTTGCGCGGTGGTGGATACCGCTCTCCATGCTCGCGATTTTAATCGCGCCGGAATATAGCAGTGATTGGATGTATTCGATTGAGAAAGGAACGGTTGCCTTCGCGACCTCCGCGCTGTTTGCCCTCGTGAGTTTGATTATTATTATCGCGCGCTGGGCATCATTGCGCGAAAAGTAGCCATGTCACTATTTGAGACCTCTAATCAAGCGTCAGCACAAAGCACAGGAAGCACAAGGACAGAGCACTGCGCTTGACAGGATAATCGGCATATGATAAACTTCCCCTTATCAAACCAGCGCTGATCCAGGGAAGTAAGGATCGAACCTCCACCTCGGCACAACTGTCTTGATTTAACAAAATATTCTTTATTGCTATCTATGCAAACAGGAATCATCGCCCGTCTCACCGACAAGGGTTTCGGGTTCATCAAGCGCGAGGGTCAGGAGAAAGATCTCTTTTTCCACTCCAACGAGCTCGTCAACGTTAAGTTCGACGAACTTCGCGAAGGTGATACGTTGAGCTTCGAAGTCGCGGACTCGCCGAAAGGCCCGAACGCGGTCAAGGTCTCTCGCGTCGCTCCGGTCGTATAAGGCACGACGCCTCATAAAAGCAAAACGCCCCTCCGCCAGTTGGCGGAAGGGGCGTTTTGCTTTTGTCTTCTCGCCCCGCCGTCGGCGGGGCCAGCACCAAGGCTACGCGACCACCCCTTCCGCCAACGTCTTCTCCGCCTCGTGCATCATCTTCTTGTGGTCGGCCGTCCGGTCGGGATGTTCATTGCTGATATGACTCTCCATCTTCGAGCGCACATCATTCTCCGAACCTCCCTGCTCCATGTGGCCGCACTCGCATGTCATTGTTTTCATAGGATATTTAGCTGTTAGGGATAAAAGCGGCACGTCTCCGCGCCGCCGCCCCGCATGGTATAGGGATTGTCATGAAGCGAAGATGAACCTACGACAAGTATTTCGCCCCCACAACTACGAGAACAAGAAAAGCCGTCTGCGAGAAGATGCCGAGAAGCGGCGCGTCTTTGAGGCGGTACGACGTGTGTATCCACTGATGGAAACGATAGAGAGCCGCGAGCGGCTCGCGCGGAAAATGCGCGTAGACGAACTGGAGCGGGTCGGGCAAGATGCCAACGCATGCGGCGAAAAAGATAAGCAAAACATTCTGTGGCGTCGCAAAAAAGAGAAGCGCGAGCAGAATTCCGAGCAACGCATCGCCTCCGATGACGACCGTATCGCGCACAAGCGCCCTGTCGAATTTCATCGGCGCACCTATTTTCGGATTGACCGACGCCGAGTGAATCGAATAATCGCGATGCGGTATCGCGTCCACAAGAAAGTGGCTCGCAAAAGCCGCGCACAAAGCAAGCGTCGGCTCCGAGGGCAGTAGGCTCGCCACCGCAGCCCCAACCACCGCATGCGTCGTCAAAGTCATGCACTCTACTATATCAAAATATAAAAACGAAAGACGCGGCCTTGCGGGCCGCGTCGTTTTTTTGGGTCGTTATCCTCGGAACAGTCCGATTTAAACGATCTTATTATCCCTTATAGTTCAGCCCCGCGTCGGTGAATATTTTGCCGTCAGCCCCGGCGACAAACTTGATGAACGCACGAGCCGTGTCTGCGTCCTTCATCTTTGTGGTTGCGCCGATGGTGTACGTTGTTATGAGTTGCAAGACCTTCGGCAGGGGTCCGACCAGCTCAACTTCTTTCACGCTCCTGATTTCGCTGATCATAGCGCCCCCGAACCCAGCTTTCCAACCGGACACGGACTTGCAAACAGTTACGCCGTTCGGGCATATGAGCGACTTGCCACCCACCTCTTCAGCGATGTTGAGGTCCTTCAGGACTTTAGCGAAGTGCCTGCCTGCGGTGCTGCCGAGCGGATTTGGATAGGCCAACCGCGGGGTGGCGAGCAAGACTTCTTTCAGAGCTTCCGGACTTGAGATGTCGGGCAACGGCGTGCCGGTAGGGATGCAAATGCCAATGCCGACGCGGGCGATGTGGATGCGGCTCGTGGCAATCACCCTGCCTTGGTTGATGGCTTCATCAATTGCGGGTGCCGACATGATGACGACATCGGCGAATTCGGTCCTGAGCTGGTCGTAGACCTCACCGACGGTACCGAAAGCGGCGCTTACTGAGTGGCCTGTTTCCTGGTTGAACTGAATCGCCAGCTTAGCGATGACAGCTTGCACAGCACCGGCGCTCAGCAATCGTATGGAGCCTGTCGTGGTCATTTGGTCCCCTCCTTCACGGGTTCCTAGTTTGTACAAATATTCACCTCCGCACGGAGGTTACTGGACACAAAGCTACACGTTTCTAGAGAGATGTCAACGCCGCGAACGCTACCCGCGTTTTACTGCGAGGAGAATCTGTGCTTTATTTTCGACAGTGGAGCGCGCAGTGAGCGTAGCTCTTTTCCGAAACACCAACGCATGAGGAGGAAACCCATGCAAAACTCCTTCTATCGTTCTCCCCTCCTCGATGCGACTGCATTGAAGTGGGGCGTCTACATTCACATGCTACAGACGCGACTCCTAAAGTACGCGGCATGGATGTGCATTCTGACAATCGCAAAAGCACTCGTATGCGCATGCTGGCCACTGGCTCTCTTCGGCATCGCGTTCTTCAAGAACGCATGGCGTCGATTGAGAGTCATCGACCTTCTGTATGCTTTCTTGCATCTTGCGGACGACATCGTAGACGACGATGCTCCGGTCCCACCCGGCTGGTCATCGGCACTTGCCTATATCGAACGTCTGATCCACTTCGTTACAATCCGCGACGAGCCGCAAGACCGGCTTGAACGCGGGCTCGGATACGTTCTCGACCTCGCCGCGGGAATGGGAATGTCGCTCACGCAGGGCATCTTGGATATTCTCAACTCAATGCGCTTCGACGCGACGCGCCGAAGCGGAACTGAACTGCGAATCGTGAGTGCGGCGGAATTGTGGCACCACTTCCACCTACTCGACATCCGTGGAACCATCACGCTCTGGCTCATTATTCTGCGAGAGCGTACGGAGGTGTCGGATGCGCTCGCGCTCCTCGGCGAGGCGATACGCATCTACTACAACATCAGGGACTTGGAAGAAGACATGCGAGCGCGGTTGTGTAATATCCCGCGTGAAGCTTTCGCCGAGTTCGGGATACCGGTGCCGCACAATCTCTCCCCTGAGGGAGTGCGCATGTGGTGTCGGCTTCCGCAGGTGCAGGCGTGGTGTGCAGCTGAAAAGCGCCGGGGATGGATGCTCTTTACCATGTACCGAGGGCAAAAATCGGCACTTGGATTGCACCCGTTCACCCGGGGTGTACTAACCGGCCTCTTCGAAATCTCGGCAACAAAGCTGAGAGTCGTTTGAGGAAAAATCTGGAATGTACTTTGGCCTCTGGCCGCACCGCTTGTCGAAAACAAGCGGTGTTCTTTATTATTTCCGCCCTTTCTTCAAACCTGCCTCCACTTTTGCGACCGCAATGGTCGTGTTGATGATGGAGTCGGGATTGAGCGACATGCTTTCAATCCCCTCTTCGACGATGAACTTCGCGAATTGCGGATGGTCGGAGGGCGCCTGGCCGCAGATGCCGACGTACTTCTTGCGCCGCGTGCAGGTGTGGATGACCTCGGCGATGAGTTTCTTTACGGCGGGGTCGTTCTCGTCGGCGACGCGGTTGACGATACCCGAATCACGATCCAGCCCGAGCGTGAGCTGGGTGAGGTCGTTGGAGCCGATGGACATGCCGTCGAAGATGTCGAGGAATTCATCGGCGAGAATTGCGTTGGACGGAATTTCGCACATGACGATGACCTTGGTCGCATACTTCTTTTGCGCGGCGGTTTTGGCGAGCGATTTGGGGTAGAGGCCCGCATCGGCCATCGCAAGCAAGACCTTCTTCCCTTCATCGAGTGTGCGGCAAAAGGGTATCATCGGCACGACGTTGATGAGTCCCATCTCTTCGCGCACCTTGCGCATCGCGCGACATTCGAGCGCGAAGGCTTTTTTGAACTTCGGGTCGTAGTAGCGGGACGCGCCGCGCCAGCCGAGCATCGGGTTTTCCTCGTGCGGCTCGTAGAGCTCGCCGCCCAAGAGCGAACGGTACTCGTTGGATTTGAAGTCGGAAAAGCGGACGATGACCTGCTTCGGATAGAATGCGGTCGCAATTTTCGCGATGCCGTAGGCGAGATTGTCTACATAGTAGTCGATGCGGTTGTCCCAGCCGCAGGTCTTGGCATCAATCTTGAGCTTCAAGTGCTCTTCGAGCTCGTCGTAGTGGAGAAGCGCCAAGGGGTGCACGCCCACCGACGCCGCGATGATGAATTCCTCGCGCGCAAGGCCGACGCCGTCGTTGGGGAGGAAGGATTTCTCGAATGCGGTATCGGGCGTCGCGAGGTTCATCGTCATTTTGGTCTTCACGGTGGGAATTTTCGCGATACTGTGCTCGCGCACTTCGAATTTGAGCGCGCCCCGATAGATGCGCCCTTCAGCCGACGTGGTGTCGACGGTGATGACCTGCCCCGTCTTGATGTGCTTCGTCACGGTCTCTGCG
>Ga0209542_10021805_pt1 | contig 10006 bp, 10 predicted proteins | sample RifCSPhighO2_01_FD_184028 | JGI IMG/M metagenome (GOLD analysis project Ga0209542, IMG submission 184028) | Soil microbial communities from Rifle, Colorado - Rifle CSP2_plank highO2_0.1 (SPAdes) (version 2) | ecosystem: Environmental > Terrestrial > Deep subsurface > Rock core/Sediment ...
TGCATCTTTTATTTTGTTGCTTATTATTCTTAGGTTTATTTTCTTTGTAAACGAACGGGCTATTGTAAGAGTGTTGTCGGTTGATTCGTTATCAACTATAATTACCTCATAGTTTTTCTTTGGATAATCTTGGTTTGCAATAGATGTGAGACAGGCGGGCAAGTCTTTTTGCTCGTTGTATGTTGGAATTGCAATGGTGAATTCTATTTTTTCCATAGTTGTTTGAAGGTTTTTCTATTTAATAGGAAATAATCAAGGGCTACGCTTCTCTTGTGTATCAAATTTTCTAGCTGCTTGTCTGATTTTTTCCTTATTTTTTCTATTTCTTTTCTTCTAGATTCTATTATCTTTTTATGTTTTAGTATCCAAATGAGTGCTCTGATAGAGGGTAACAGTTTAGTGGGAAAGAAGATTGCACTAATCAATTCTAATAGAATACGTGGAACTATTCTTTTTGCAATTGTGCTTGACTGGGTGTTTTTTAGGAACATTAATAGGGTATTTCTGTGAATGAGATATTCTTTTGTTTTTGAGAAATTTGTTTTCTTTATAGTATAACTACCAATATGATAGATTTTTGATTGTGGTGCATACCATACGGTTCCACCGATCAGATTTATTCTCCAGCATAGATCTATTTCCTCTCCATACATATAGAATAGTTTATCGAGTTGACCTACTTTTTTTAGTATGTCTCTTTTTATCAACATACAGGCTCCAGAGGCCCAGAACAGCTGAACTGGAGAGTTATATTGGTCTTTATCTGTTTCAATGGTTGAAAATAGTCTTCCACGGCAAAAAGGATATCCGTATGTGTCAATATATCCGCCGGCTGCTCCTGCATATTCAAATTTGTCTGGTTCTCTGAGAGAGAGAATCTTTGGTTGAACGACTGACGCCTCTTTTTCTTCAGCTAGGGTTATTAACTCAGAAAGCCAGTTTTTATCAACTTCCACATCGTTATTCAAAAGAACGACGTATTCTGTATCTACGTTTTCTAGTAGGTAATTGGTGCCTCTAGCAAAACCGAGATTTTTTTCTGAGGTATATACTTTGCAATCATATTTTTCTGCTATTTTCTTGCTTTTGTCTTTTGTGCCGTTCAACAGCAGATGAATTCCATAGTTATTGTAGAGTGTGGTTTCTAGAGACTTAAGACAGTTATCCAGTATTTTCTCTCCATCTTTGTGCACGATTAGAATAGCTACCGATGGTTTCATAACAAGGATCTCCATAGTCTTTCAATAAGGTTGTTAACGGGTAGGAATATTCTTCTTAGAGATGAGTTTTTTATTCTTAATTGTGTGACTGCGAACAGCATTTGTGAAGATGATTTTTTTATGTCTATATGTGACTCTTCTTTATCTCCCCATAGGGTAGGTATTTCTTTTATGTTTAGATGTAATTTTTTTGCCCAATAAAGAAGTTCTATATCAAATGCCCATTGAGAGATTGTTAGGTGAGGGAGTAGTTGTTCTATGGCTTTTCTTCTGAAAAGTTTTGCTCCACATTGTGTATCTCTGTAAGGAAGGAAGAATAATGAACGCACTATAAAATTGAAGACTCTTGAAATAAAAATCCTTGATAGTGGTTGTGGGGGATTTATTTGTGCTCCCAGAAGATATCGGCTTGCAATGGTGCCGTCGTATGCGTTGAGTTCTTTTATTAACCTGTGGAGTGCTTCTGGGGGTGAAGCCATATCTGCATCAACGAAGCTTATAAGCGCGCTATTTCCTTTTAGTGCTTCTTTGAATCCCTGAATTGTTGCATATCCTTTTCCTCCTAACACCAGATTTAGATATCGTATTCTTTTGTTCTTTTTTATTGCTTTCTTTACCACTTGGAGTGTGTTATCTTGAGTATTGTTTATGACTACTATAAGTTCGTACTGTAATTTTTCTTTTTTTCTGACTTTTTCAAAGTAGTTCGTATACCCTTCAAGCGTTTTGCCTATGCGTTTTTCTTCGTTGTAGGCTGGTATTATTATGGCTAGTTTCATCAGTTAGAAGGACTAAAGAAGCCCATAAAAAGATTATGGTGGCTGTCAAAAATGCTAGGGAGAATGAAAAGAGCGATTTTTTCCCTATAAGCAAACAAACTATCTCGATTACTAGCATAAGAGGTATCAGTTTAAACCCTTTCGTTTTACCGCGAGAGAGAGCATACATGAGCAATATATTAGTGAATGAAAGGAGACTTAGCCCTAGTGCGAGAATAAAAAGGGGAATAATTGCTTCTGGAAAAACCTGTTTTGAGAATGTTTTTATGAGTAATTCTGGAAAGAAGTAGACTAGACTTAAAGCGACCAGAACTCCTATTGTAAATAGTGCTATTGCCTTTTTGAGGTTTGATGATGCTGGTTTTGAGTCTTGTTTTTCGGCGGTGATGGGAAAAAGAGCCTTTATTATTGGCTGAGAACCCATGTAGATGACTACTGCAATGGTTGAAATAATGGCATATATCCCTGCTGTTTCTGGGGTAAAGACTAATCTAGCTATGAGCACGTCTATGTTAAAGAACGCAATTACTGTTCCTGTAACAAAGAGCACTGGAAGACTGTATTGTCTTATGCCTGGTAGTTTTGCTGGTTTGCTCTCCTCTTTTAAACTCCATCGTAAGAATAGGAGCGTACCGATATAGCTTATGAATATTGCTGCTATGACGGCAATCACTGCTCCATAAAGACCAAACCCTTGTTTAACGAGTATGAGAGCAAGAAACAGTTTGATGATTCCTTCTAATAACACTGAAAAACCAAATGAGAAAAACCTTTTTTCTCCTTGCAGAATACCTCGTGTAACGGGAACTAGCATTGAACCAACTATAAAGATACCTTCTGCCAATAAGATACCATATTGTATGGATAGCATTGATGATAGGGGAATTGCAACTATTGCCATTATCAAGAAAGTAGCTGCTGCATAGGGTAGTATTCTTTTATGATAGAGTGTTAAGAATCCTTTATGCCTTCCTCTATCTGGCTCTTGAGCGATGTATTTTGTTACAATGGTCTGAATGGTTTCCATTAGTATACCCCCTAAGTAGAGAAAGAAAAAGATAGTTTTAAGAGCGCTAAAATCTGAAAGTGAGAGAGAACGAGCCATGTAGAGCTGATAGAGAAAATTGAATAGATTGAATAAACCAAAGAGAACCGCCAGCACAATACTGCCTCTTATGACTTGACTTCTTAGATAACTATTCATTGCACTATTCCTTTCCAAAATAGCAGAAATCCAACTAGCACAATGAAGAGTTGGAATAACCAGAGGGAAAAGACTACTCTTTTTTCTGTTGGTTTTATATTTAGTTTTTGCAATAAGAGAATTGAAAGGTGCTCGAGTCCGTAGATTTTTTCATAGGGAAGAGCGAGTGATCCGTCTTTCTGTGGTTTTCCAAATGAGTATTTCATTAATTTTCCACGTGATTTAAGTATTGTTTCTAGAATGTAGGGAATGAAGAAGAACACAGCTATTTTTTCGAAATTGCCGAGAATGGCGATGCAAGCAATAAGTGCGCCTATCGGGTAGGTAAGTACATCGCCGGGAAATACGCGTGCAGGGTAGATATTAAAAATAAGAAATGCGAGAAGAGCTGCTACCATACAGAGTGCTATAACAACTAATGAGGGAGAGGCAGTAAGATAAGCTACGAGAGCTAGTGCGCTCAGTAAAATTATCCCTTGACCTGCTTCTAGACCATTGTACCCTGCAAGAAAGTTGTAGGTGGTTGTTGCCCCTATTACTCCCAAGGGGATTAACACGAGGGGGTAGAAGATGCCTACATCGATTTGCCCGAAGTAGGGTAGGGATAACACGCTTTTTCCTGCATTTATTGCAATAAGAGGTATTGCTGCACAGGCGACTAATAGTAATCTAGGTACTTTTGAAAGACCTCCATGTTGCCATCCAAGTAGATCATCTATAAATCCTATAAATCCTGCGAACACCACTACTAAAATGAGAGCTACTAATTGAGCTAGTTGGGCAGTTTCGTGATTTAGAAATACCAATAGTGCAATATATATGAATGAAGCAACCACAAAACCTAGAAGAACCATGCTTCCTCCCGAACCTGGCACTTTGTCAGAATGAAGTTTGTTCATATCAACCCACACGAGATTGATTGTTCGAGCTTTTTTCATCCAGCTGGGAAGCAAAAAAAAAGTAAGTATAAATGCAAAGATTATTGGAAGAAGAACTATGAAATTCATCGTTTTGATTCAAGAGCCTTTGAAGGATAGGTCAACTTTAAGTACTCTGCGTTTAGTTTTATATCCTTTGGATAGGTAATTTCCCAGATTTTAATAGGTCCCTGTAGACCTTGATATGAAACTATATCGCCTAGGAAGGGAGTTTGTTGTTTTAGTTGCTGCATTATCGCATTATCCTGAGAGTGAACCAATTTAAAATAGTCTGAATGTTCATTGTAGAGATAGAGACGAGCAAGTTGTGATTTTACTGTCCTATTTGAGAGATATAAGAGAGAGCCAGTTGGATCGATGGCAACTCCTCCTGTTGAACCTTGTATTAATCGAGGGAAAATATATACTCCTGATTCAACACCCCGTTTAGTATCAGTGAATGAATCCTTGTAAAAATATCTGAACGGTAGTATGTGGGTTTTGTAACTTGTGCCTTTTTGAGCGCACTCAAGGCAGTCTACATAGACTCCTTGCACTAACTGGACAGTATTATTCGTGTCGTAAGTCACCAGTATCTGGGCTAGGGCTGCTTTTCCTGATAAGAGGATTATTTTTGTTCCGTTTTGGTCGTAGGTCATATCTGCTTCTAGCGAAACTCCGCCATTGTAAGATACAATGGTTCCGTTTTTTGATTCTCGGATATTCTGTTGATCCTTTTGAAATTCAGGAATCCAGGAAGAACGATCATAGTTTTCGTCTGATCCTATGGATGAGAAGGCTCCATATTTTCCTATATCGGTTGAATCAATAAGGAAATGGGTCGTATTATGACTGTAGAGAAATTCTAATGCTGCTGCTTCTGAAGGGGAAGTGAGGGCATGACGGCCCATGAGGTGATTCCAATAGGGATATCGGTTTCCGCCATCTAATACTGTTGCTCGTTCACCTATTGATTGCAGCCAGTATCCATAATCCCACCAGTGCCCAAAAACTGCTGTTTGTGGTGTATTTTCTCGTACCCATGCCATTGCTTGCTGCCATTGATGTGTGTAGAGATAGGGGGCATATTGTTTACCGGTATTGTACGTCTCCATTCCGAACCGATAGAGCGCGAATAGTGTGCCTATTACTACTATAAACACTACAATCCATAGGATAAGCTTTCTTGATTCTGCTGTTGCAGCACGAGCTTTAGTATAGAGAGAGACGAGGAAGAACGGTACTATAAGTGCTGTTGGCAGTGCTAAGACCATAATAAGGCGAACCGCACCACGTGCACCAATAATAGATAACATAAAGAGGCAGAGCACGAGCAAAATACCCATATCTATGTGTGAGAGTTTGTCTTCATCGCCTCTTCGTTCGTATCGGTAATAAATATAAAAAGCAACGATAGTAATTGAAAGCAATCCAGCTAGATAATATAATTTACTCATGACGTTCAGACCGTTGAATATGCTTGAGGGAGAGTATCTGCTGAATATAAGCGAACTCAGGAAGAAGGCGAATGCGCTGGTCGTCATTATTCTTTCTTTTTTAGTGCACATGGGGAGCAAAATCCAAACCATGTAAACTGATCCAACTACAAAAAGCCAAAAGAAGAGAGGTATTCCCTTTACCATTGGACCAAAGCTGTTCGCCCATTCAGCGAAATAGGGCTGTCTATTTTCGGCTACCGTTACCCCAAGGCGATCTTGGATAGGTTCTATGAGCGCACGAACAATGCCTTGTACATTGGAGCTTATAAAGTCCATTCCGAAGAAGATTCCAGCCAACAATGCACCTAAGAGTGTTGCTATCACCAATGAAAGTATATGTTTAGGAATTTTTTTCAAGAACGGATAACTCGTGTATTTCAAAAATAGGGGTTTTTTCAAAAATTCTTGTATGCAGACTGCAGCTATAACAACTATAATTATCAGACAGTGGGGTGAGAGAATAAACCACCCGTATCGCTGCGTGAAGAATGTGGAAGTTAAAAGAATTGTTGGTACGAACCAGGCAAGTAGTTTGGGAAGATCTTTCAGTGAAATCTTATTCAACAGAAAGGAAATGAGAATTACCAAGGCGATTGTGTAATACAAGAAGATATATCCTCCCCACACTAACGCCATCAATCCTGTGCCAATGCCTGATATAATAGCGAAGATGATTTGATTTCTTTTTGAGGGAGATTTCCATGATGCTAGAAAGAAGTAGAACGATAGAGCGAGGTAGAAGAAACCGGCCGCTTCCTTTTCGGGAATTCCGGCAATTGTTCTTGGAAGCAGAGAAGGAATTACGATGAGAAAGAGACAACTCAGCGAGGCTGTTATAAGCGCATTCTGTTCATCAAAAAAGGAACGGGCAATGAGACGAGCGAGAAGGAAGAAGAATACGACGGTAAGCGCGAACATAAAAACTGGGAAGAGGGCTGCTGACTGCTCTACCGAATCTGATCCAAAAAGCACTGCTAGTTTATGAAACCAAGCCATTGAATAAGAATGAAATACCAATTCCTCTCTTGTATCAAATCCTATTGGTACATATCGTAAAGGATCGTTGGCGAATAGTGTCCCGTGTTCAATAATATATTTTGCCCATCTGAGAAAGAGAAAGGGATCAAGATCAGGTCCGAGTGTCCAACCACCTGTTGTCACATCTCTAAGGGCAGAGAGGTTGGTTGTTCTAATCCAGACGGCAAACCAGACTAACACTGCTATGAGAATGAGGGAGAGAATGACGTTGTTCTTCTTTAAAAATGAGAAGATTTTTTCCTTCCTCTCTTCGAGGGTTGTTTCAATGGTTGGCTGTGGAGATGATTCATCCATAAAGGAGAAATAGAGTTAAGCTATTTAAAGCTTTCAATTAAACGAGAGCTTGTACCGGGTTCAGTTGCTATCTAAGCTCCAAATAAGATGTAATCTGAGGTATGGGTTCCGATAGTTGAATATTCATCCCCGCTGAAATGATTATTTAAGTGAAGAATTTTTTCATATTGTTTTCTTCTGGTATAATGCAATAGTGAAAAATCTAACACTATCTTATTTTCGAGAATTTCTTTTGATGATTCTTCATTCTCTCTTTCTAGCTCAGATACTATAGAATCAAAGAATCTTTTAACTAAACCTTTATGTCTTTTTTCGCCGTTTCTTTCGAACAACCATTGAACAATCTCGTTAGTATACGCTCTTTCTAATGTAATTACCCCTTCTTCTCCCAACATATCTTCGGCTAAAATCAAGGCTTTTCTTTCTCCTAGATCTTTTTTCTTGTCTCGTTCTGCCTGACTCTGCCATTTTTCTATTAGGCTTTTAGGAGGATGATACTCATTAAATTTATTTTCTGACTTGTAAAATGCCTCTGCTTGTTCCCAAGAAGAAAGCGCGATCGCATCAGAAATTAATAAAGAATCTCCGCCAGGAATATACAAAACAGATTCAGCAACATTACTATATTCTTCATAGATTTTTCTGTTTAATATCATTAGAGCAATATCTCTTACGGGAAGAATTCGTTTACCTGCTGTTTTAAAGGAGGCATACGCATCACTAAATCCACAACAAAAATCAGCAGACCTCGAACCCTCCAACCCCGACACCTTCCCTAGTCCCTTTATATAGCACCTCTCTTCAAGACTTCTAGCGTTATTTTCTTCTTGGGACACAGGTAATTCTAATCTTCTTGCTATTTCATCGACCCCTTTTTGTGTTGGGTGCGTTATGCTAAGAAGATTTTCTTGATGAGACTCGTACGTATCTACAACAGCTCCGCCACAAAATAAATATACCCTGTCGCTTCTCACGCCAGCACCATAATTTATTTCGGCATCATTATTTAAAATACATATTCCTTCCTTGCCTGCTAATTCCTTAATTTTAGACTTTGCTTTTAGGAGTTTTTTCTTATCAATGTGCATACCTTTGCTCTTTTCATCGTATGCATCGTATATATATTTCCTTTTATGATATTCCGTCATAACCAAAAGGTTAAAATAGAGTTTATATATCTTCTGTCATTTTTTAGTTTCTTTTCCGTAGTAACTTGTTAGAATAAAGCTGGGGTGATGAAGACCTCCATAGCACCTGCAATGAAGAGGATGATGACTGAGAGAATGATGAGATTTAATGAGTCTTGCAAAATTTCCCAGAATTTTTCAGTGCCCATTTCGTGGCGGATGACTGCCACTGAGACCATGCCTCCGGCTAAGGCGACTATGAAATAGGAAGCGATTTCTGGGAGACCATGGAGAAGGAAGCGTCCGAGACCTAACGGTAGCCCAGCCAGCTCTGATTTTGAGAATATGACGACGGCTGCGGCGATGACGGTAGCATTCCATGCTAGCACAAAAATCACTCCGGCACCGAATATAAGAGAGAAGAGCAGTGTAAAGAGCAAGACGTACATGTTGTTCGTGAAAATAAGAAAGAATCGCTCTTTGTTCGTGAGGAAGGCTGTTGGTGCTCCCGTGTCTTTGATACCGTATTGTTTGACACATTCGTTAAAACTGGCTGGTCGGTTGATGAGACAATAGGTTTCGATTTGGGCGCGATAGCTTTGTGTCGAGGCTAACAGGGTGTACCAGAATGAGAATGCAACTACGAAACCGAGGAAGAGGAAGAGGAAGGCATAAATGGCTCTTCGGTGTTCTTTGAGTAGATTGAGTGAACCATGCTTGAGTGAGACTCGTTTTTCTTCTAATCGAATCGTGTAATACATAAATGGCATGGAGAACATGACGGTAAACGTCACTACGAGAATGCCGGAATATTTTGCTAATACTGCATCTTTGGCGAAGATGAAGTTCACCAAGAGCAAAGCAATTGAAGCATAAAAGAGACCGACAAAAAAGAGCTCCCAAGGATGCCTTTCGGCCTTTTTTGCATTAATAAGCATTTCTAACATAGTATCACCTTAGGAGGTTGAAATAAACCCGGCTTATATAGTTTATGCTGCTTTTGCTAGTTTGAGATGATAGAATTATTAAATGTTCCTCAAAAATTTTTTGCGCTCGGAGCATGTACCCCAAAAGCACGACCGAGCCGGTTGTTGCCATTGGTGTTGCCACTGACGCTCAACCTGTCGTAGTAGAAGTGCCCGCTCAACGCAGAAACGCAAAGTTGTGCTTGTTTACCATCAGCTATTGTGAGACCATAGACATGGGGTTTGTTTGAGAAGGTCGCAGCAACTTCTCCGAGTTGTTCTGCTCCTCGTTGTCCGTAGTTGGCAATCACAAAATTATTTTTTTTAGATCCTCGGCTAATTGTTCTCCTAATTGAAAGGAACCTAGTGGGGCAAAGCGCACGGTGCCGTCTTCACTGAATCGTACATTTGTTTCTTTTAGTTCTGTTCCGCCTTTGAGTCTTTTTTCTAAATCTTCTATAGCGAATGATTTGCTACGACCGTCTGCATTTATGTCTTGGATGACATACATACCCTTATTAGTCCAAAGGTTTTGATTGTATATCCAGAGCCAGTTGTTGTGTATGATGTTTCTTATTATCTCACTTTCTGGTTGGTTTTTTATAGTGCTCTAACACGCTGCATGGAGTAAGGGAACAGTATACTCGCCATGAGGGGGGTTTAGTTTCTGTTTTATAATTTCTGTGCCGACTGTTTGATAGTTGCCTGGTCCGACTTGAGGGTATATAATCGAGAGTTCTCCTTGGTTGTACGGAACTATCATTTCTGTTCTTCCTCGCACTATTCTAGGTAGCGTTGTCATGGTTTTTTCATCTATTGTAGGTATTTATGCAACACTGTAAGTATTTAAATTTTTATATTCTGTGGCTTTGCGTACTAATTCAATTATTTTCTAAGAATGACGTAAACTTTTCTTCCTAGTAAATCTTTTGGAGCATCAATTTTTGCACCGTTGCCAAATTT
>Ga0209542_10021806_pt1 | contig 10006 bp, 10 predicted proteins | sample RifCSPhighO2_01_FD_184028 | JGI IMG/M metagenome (GOLD analysis project Ga0209542, IMG submission 184028) | Soil microbial communities from Rifle, Colorado - Rifle CSP2_plank highO2_0.1 (SPAdes) (version 2) | ecosystem: Environmental > Terrestrial > Deep subsurface > Rock core/Sediment ...
ATGTTATCTACTCCGTACTTAAAAAGAGCCAGTCGATCCCAGCCGATAGCATAAGCGAAGCCCTGCCAGCGTTCTGGATCAATGCCGCCATTCTTGAGTACAACAGGATTCATGATCCCGGAGCCGATAACCTCGCGCCATCCGGAACCGCCACATATTGGACAACCGGAAGTTGCATTGCAGTTAAAGCACTTCATATCCACCTCAACGCCCGGCTCAACGAAGGGAAAGTAGCCCGGTCGCAGGCGTATCTCTACGTCCCGATGGAAAACACGACGGAAGACTTCTTCGATCGTGCCCTTCATGTGACCAAGGTTAATATTCTTACTGATAGCCATACACTCGAAGTGAGAGAGCTCGGCTTCATGAGTGGCATCCGTGGCTTCATTGCGGAAGACTTTGCCGAAGTACACGATCTTAAATGGAGGCGGGTTCTTCTCCGGATATCGCACTTGCATGTGCGAGATTTGCGTTCGCAAGACCATAGGTTCGCTATCAGTACCAATCTTGTTCTTGACATAGAATGTATCTTGCATGTCCCGAGCCGGATGATCCTTGAGCATATTCAGAGCCTCGAAGTTGTACCAATCACTCTCAACAATCGGCCCCTCGGTAACTTCAAAACCCATATCAATATATGCCGACACAACATCGTTCTGCAATAAACTAAGGGGATGATAGTGGCCCTTCTTATCTTCTTTTTCCATGTTTTGTAATTATATCTTAATTAAACCAAAACGCGACTCCCGCCGGAGGGGCGGGAGTTCTTTGATACAACTATCCAGAACCACCCGCTACGCCGGCCTTCTAAAGCTAAAAAAGAATGCGCGAGTGATCATATATGTATTGTACTAATTCAGGGTCTTTTGTCCAGAGTGCCATTCGGCGGGGCAGAGTTTGCCTGTTTGGAGAGCTTTGACCACGCGCAAGGTCTCCTCCACACTTCGACCGACATCGTTGTCGGAGATGGTGATGTGGCGAATGACCCCTTTGGGATCGAGAATGAAGGTGCCACGATAAGCTACGCCCTCATCGCTCTTAAGTACGCCGTAATTGCTGATCATTGTACGTCCGAAATCAGAAAGTAGAGGGAAAGCAAGCTTGCCAAAGTCGCGCTCAATCCAAGCCTTATGGGATTCCTTGGAATCTACCGAGACACCCACGATCTCGCAATTAACCTTCTTGAACTCATTTGCGCGCTTGCTGAACTCGCGGATCTCCGTCGGACAAACGAAAGTAAAGTCGAGCGGGTAGAAAAAGATGACAAGCCACTTGCTCTTGTAATCCTTAAGTGAGTATCTCTTGTACTTACCACCGAAAACGCCTTCAAGGCTGAAGTCTGGTGCTCCTCTGCCTATCTCCGGTACAAAACTTGGATAATCTTGCATGATTGTGTATTATCTAATAACTGCTTGCCTTGCGTAGCCTTGGCGAAGCGAGGCCGCCTTAGCTCAGTTGGTAGAGCAACGCTTTTGTAAAGCGTGGGTCCCCAGTTCAAATCTGGGAGGCGGCTCCACTACTCTGTGCTACTACTCTATACTACCACTCTCTTGATTATCCGCATTATCGCGAATATCACGTATGTATGGCGAAGCGGCATCCCTATTTGATCTGATATCTAACTTACCCATAATCCTATTGTTGAGCCGTTCCAATAACACAACGGAAGACCGGGTAATTTGTCGAAACCACGGGAGAAACTTGCTCAAAACCATAAGCAATAGTTGACTCAGATAGTAGCTCAACTTACTCCCAACGTGACTACTGTATGTACCCACACCCTCGAAGAACATCTCGGTAATGGAGTGACGCGTGGGATGAGGTAACAATCTTGTAGCTGATCGCAATTCAGGCAAGTGCTTGCTCAAAACGAAGATTGCCAACCACCCGAAAAAAAGCCCGAGCGAGAGGAGATATGAGCCGGTAGTCAACATGCTATTTACCTACTGCGTAACGAACGAATCTTACAAGCTCTATCCGTTCCCCGAACTTCTGTGTAGCACCTTCAATTAGTTGCCTGATGGTCATATCCGGATTCTTAACGAATGACTCCTCGAGCAATTGCGCGGGAGACTCCGGATCTGTCGCGCTTACATGCATAGCAATGTCATAAGCGAGAGCTACGAAGTCCTCGCTTTTAGAAACGAAGTCAGACTCACTATCAAGTTCGACCAGAGCTCCTATATTCTTGGTTGAATGTATATAAGCGAGAATAGTCCCCGCGCCAAGTGTCCGTCCGGCTTTCTTGGCGACGACACTTGCTCCCTTACTCTTCAATATCTCCAGAGCTTTATCATGATCACCCCCCGCCTCCATAAGGGCCGTATTACAAACTGACATGGATACTCCTGTCTCCTCACGCAATCTCTTTATTTCACTTTGGCTTACCATATCAACTATTGGTTCTTGTACGCTTTAATTAGTTCCCCCACAACATATCTAATGCTGGTTTGAGATTTATCATTGGCAACAATGGGATATTTTATTTTCGAAATGTCACAGTCCGTACTCGACACTGACACCACCGGTATACCGATCTTGCCCGCCTCTGTTACAGCTATATCCTCCTTGTCGGAATCAACAACAAGCATAGCGGCTGGTAACTCACTCATGTCCTCAATCCCACGGAAGTATCTCTCAAGGTCTTTAATCTCGTGTCCAATCTTTGTTCGTTCTCGCTTGGTGTACTTGTCAAGGGCAGTGGAACCTTTCTCGGTAAGCTCAATCAATCGATTAACCCTCTTCCTGATCTCATCGAAGTTGGTAAGAGTGCCTCCAATCCAACGCTCTGCCACATATGGCAACTTGGCAGATATAGCAACTTCCATAACAACTTTTCTAGCCTCACTCTTATTGCCCACCAAGAGCAACTTCTTCCCCTCCTTGCCTAGAGCTCTAAGGAACTCCTTGGCCTTCTCTAGGCTCTGGTGAGTTTTCTCAAGGTTTATTATATCAATTTCGTTCTTTGTTCCAAAGACAAAGGCCACAGTCGAAGGATGCCTCATCGCCCTTTGCGAGCCGAAGTGCAAGCCCTCAACACCCATTTTTCCCACTATTTTTTCGATCTCTGTCATAGAGGGTTAATGATACCAAATCTCTGATTAAAAGGCAAATATACCTATGGCATTAGACCTCAACCTCAATGAATGATCCGGACTCAGTGTTCTTATCGGGTTGTCCCTGACAACTTGGGTCGGCCGGTATCTCCTTAATGCCATCCTTGTCTGCGTCGTATCCACCCCAATCAGTCTTACCATCACCGTCATTGTCTACACCATCATTACATGCACTACACTTAGTATTAAGAGTGGGGGGCTCGAAAGGACAATTGTTGGTAATAATTGGATCAATCTCACTATTGTCCGACCTATTGTAACAACCAGGATCATTGGGGTAGTCAGGAATGTTATCTTCCGGATCAGTATTATCAATACCATCATAACATTGCGGACATTTACCCGGTCCATCCATAGGACAATCCGGTCCTACTCCCTCGGAGTTGTCATCATATGAGACACACTGCGGATCTACTCCATAATCCGGCCCGTCACCTCCATCATTATCTATACCATCATTACATTGTGGACATATACCAGGACCGGCTCCAGGACAATTCGCATTACCAGTACCACCTTCGGTTTCATTGGGATCCCCGTGGCACGATGGGTCAACCTGCCAGTCCGCGCCATATTTGCCATCGTTGTCTAGAATATCATTGCAAGTAGGACAACCAGCCACAGGATCAGAGCTCGGGCATGCCGGTATGCTGGATGTTGTGAAAATTGCAATGGCGTCTCGATCTTTATCCATCTTAACCACACAGGTTGGAACTGAACCCGAACAATCCCCCTGCCAACCTACAAACGTAGTAACAGGATTTCCAGCTTGAGATATGGCCGTGAGATTAACATTCTCATCGTTTATAAACTCTTTTGTACAATTCGGCTCACAAGAAATGCTTGGATGATTAATAGAGATAACCTTACCCTTGGCCTGAGGGTCTTGTAGTAACACCGAAACAGTTAACTTAGCATTTGTCTCGTTATCATCATTTGACCCAGTACAACCATTATCATTAAGCCAATCAATCTTGCCATCCTTATCGTTATCCAAGCAATCACTGCAGGCATGGACAGTGTTTGGTGGGCTCTCAGATGTACCATCTTTACTCTTGCAATCAGGGTCATTGTTTGGACTAGTGCCATAATCCTTCTTACTATCAGTATCATTGTCTACGTCATCATAACATACCGGACAATTGCCCGGCCCATCCGTAGGACAATTAGCTGTTCGGAACTCTGCCTTGATGATCTTATCGGAATCGAGTGTTACGTTATAACAGAGCGCAGACGTTGGATTAGAACAGCGACCGGCATCAGCTCCGGTCCAATTCTTGAAGTAGTACCCCGGGGCAGGTGTTGCAAGCAGGTCCACAACCTTATTAGCTTCGTATGTAAAGATGCATGTAGGCAACTTGCAATTATCTGTCTGGACAAGCACGCTTGAGGCAGTCCCCCCTGTAACAATTCCTGTAGTAAGATCAACCTTGGCAATAGTGTACACGCCAGGCCCTTGACTCGGATTCCATTTGAACCAGTATCCACTTGTAGGTACTCCTTCCTGATAACTCCAAGAATAACCGGCAAATTTCGTCCCATCGAAAGTAACCTCATATCCGGAAGCAGAATTAGACAAATGTATCCAACCATCCCAACCCCAACCTTGTTCTGGGTTACTGCCTTGGACCTTACCCGAGAGCACTCTAGCCCAGCCTGTAAGCTTGCCACCGGTGACCTTAGACTGACAAGATCCTTGCGGACAACCACTTAAATCTGCGAGCTTAAAGCTAATCCATCCAACGTTGGAACTCCAAGCATAACCATCCAGATTGCCTGTATCCTTATCATAGGTAACACCATAATCAACTGATGCGCAGGAATTGACGTTTTTACAATTAAAACTAACCCAGCCGAGATTGGAACTCCAAGCATAACCCATTACATCACTTGTGCTAGATGCCGCGCTCGCGAGATTACCAAACAAAAAACCAATAAATATCCAAAGTGAAAGAGTGACAAATCGCCTTTTCATAAGACCATTCTATCACCTAATATTTAATCTGTGGTTCCTTTATCCACACCACTTCGCCAAGGTTCCGCGGTGCAAGCAAGTGAGGTAATGATTGGTCCGATATTTCCTGCGAATATGCTCTCTATGTTATGCCAAGACTCCTTGATCCGGTGATCTGTCACCCTGTCTTGGAGTACGTTGTATGTGCGGATCTTCTCTGACCTGTCCCCTGTACCGATCTGGTTTTTACGTGTACTGGCATGCTCTCTTGCCTCTCTTTCCTCCGCTTCGGCAGAGAGCTTGGCCTCCAATATACTCATAGCCTTTTCTCTATTCTTTAGTTGTGAACGTTGTGAGGAAGATCTGACCACTATGCCTGATGGTTTGTGTAAGAGACGCACAGCCGTTTCCACCTTATTAACATTCTGGCCACCGGCGCCACCCGAACGGGTGAAAGACATCTCAATGTCACCCGGATTGATCACGACCAGCGACTTAACCCGCACAGGCATAACAGCCACCGAGGCGGTACTGGTGTGGACCCTGCCCGACTTTTCCGTAGCCGGAACTCTCTGAATACGATGCACACCGGACTCATAACGCAGACTTCCATAGACATTCTTACCGCTTATCTCATAAACAAGATCATCAAGTTCTGTGACGTTCCAACCCTGCAATCTACCATAGGCACCGTACATCCTACCGAGATCATGAGCGAAGAGACTGGCCTCATCCCCTCCTGCTCCAGCTCTAATCTCAAGAATTATATTGTTGACCTTGTTGCCCTCTCCTTTACCATTGGCATCGTCACTTTTAGATCCAGCAATAATTTGCTCCATCTGCTTATATAACAATTTAGCCATCTCCGGCTCCGACGACAACAACTGCTCGTACTGAAGAGCTAAATATTTAGTCTTTGGGTTACTCTTGAACTCGTCCAGATCCACGCTCTATTTCTTACTTATTACTTTTGCCTTTGAGCTTCTTGTTCTAAACTTCTCTACCCGGCCGGCCGTATCTATGATCTTCTTATCGCCCGTAAAGAAGGGGTGGCAAGAAGAGCAAATCTCCACATCGATCTTCTCCTGCGTCGATCCCACGGTAAACTTGTTCCCGCAAGAACATGTCACCAACGCGCCCGTGTAATATGTTGGATGTGTATCACTTTTCATATATAAACAATACTAGCATATTCCCTAAACAAGGCAAATCTGGATATAAAAAAGGCGGGCCCTTACCAGCGCCCGCCAAACTTGACCGAACTCTCCCTACCTATCTGCTATCCGCCTGCCTGAGGTAACGGCGGAGCTCGGCAACGCCTGAACTGTACTCCCGAGCAGAAGTAAGCCGTCCCTCCAGATGTTCGACTAATTCCTCAAGGCGATACTCGAAAGTGCTCATCAAACTCGTGCACTCCCACCCGTCGAGGAGCTCGGCCAGATCATCCACCTTCTGGAATAACTGGAACTGCAGTTCCACGATCTTCCAGAAATTGTACGGTGGCTGAAGATCAGCCAAGTCATAGGTGACCGCAAGATGGACCCACTTGCCATTCCGGTTGAGTCCATAGATGACAGACTTGGGAGGGTTTTCCTCAGATTTACATCCACGATCTGAACTGGCGTAGATTCCAGGAACGGCCAGATATCTACCAGCAGGCAAAGGACACTTGATGATGCCATGCTTACCTGGGCCGGCAAACAAGAAATGTCCGTAGCCAACTCTTGTGGTCTCATGTTCCAACGCCTCACTAAGCGGAAGCAGTGAGTACAGGCGCATATCCGGTTGTAACCACTCAGCTACTCCCTGTAATGCTTCACACCAGCGAGCCTTGGTGGTAGGAGCCATTTGCTTTGCGACGAAAGCTGTGACGTCAAAACGTTTCTTGGGCGTGCCCATTGAGTTTACCCTTTCTCCCGCACGGCGTGCCGTTTGGGTTCATAAACTTTATACACTATCAATTATTACTGGTCAAGGAGGGCGATGTCTTTGTCGAATTGGGCGGCCCGAGTGGCTACTTGATAACCATAGCTAGATTTGGGATTCATGTGGCCAAGTAAGCGCGAACCAGAAGAGCCTAAGCCGGAGTAATACTTGGCTGCCGCGCAAGCTCGAAGTTCGAAGGTGCTTGAGAAGGCGGTACGACAACGCTCAAGAGCATCCGACAAGTACAGAGCCGTACCCGTAAAAGCATCAAGGCTCGTAAACGGACTTGGCGTACCATTGCCAATAATTTTTGCAACTCGCTCTTTATATCCAGTGCCGGTACCAATATTCCACCAAGTACTAGGCATAAACTGGGCCGGCCCCATAGCCCCACCATACGATCCATCAGAATAAATAGGACACGATACAGGTGTAGTGTCGGGGTTAAGTCCAAGCTCAGCTAGGATCGCCTCGAAGGAAGGTTGTTGCGAAGGCGACATAACTGTACCAGCTTTATTCTTAGCTGTTTGCTTGTACGTACACTTTCCGATATTCTTACCAATAAGACTATCCACCGAAGACTCCTGCGAGAGGACGGCCAGAGTAAGAGCGGCATTAACCCCCACTCTTCCCTCATACATCTGGACCAGTTTCAGAGCATCCTCGAAGCGGAGCTCTTGTCCACCTACTGTGCGGAAGATGCGATTCCTTATCGCATTCTTGACCTTCTCCTTATCTGCAATCTCTTTCTTGTAAGCATCTGCTTGGCTCTTGGTAAGCTTCAACACCTTCTCCTGTTCGAGTCGATAGTTCTCTGTTCTTTTCTTTTCTTGTTCTTGCTGATACTTAAGCTCACTCTCCTTAGATCGCGAGGTTTCCAGTTTAGACTTTTCTGTTTCTGTTTCTGATTTAAGACCCTTAATATCAAGCAGTGTTGTCCGTAATCGTCCTTGGAGAACATCGTAATTATCCACGTTAACGAAAAACTCAGATAGACCGTCAGCCGATAGCAAGGCCTCCACCGGACTGGCAGAACTCACAATATCACTCTTGCGTAAAAGTTGTGTTAAGGAGCCATGCATGCGCTCAATCCTGTTATTTAGAACAGTGATATTTTTACTGCGGACATCTATATCTTCGCCAAGTTGGGCGATCTTAATCTTACTCGACTTAATCTTCAATTGTGATTGCTCGATCTTATACCTCAATTGCAAGATTATGCTCTCAATAGTAGTTGCCTGTTTCTGAGTAAGTTCAAGCTTGCCCTGCCTATCGGCAATCTCAGCCTCGCACACGGCAAGCAAGCTCTGTAATTGGTCATCGCTGTAACCAACAATACTCGATGGGCACACACTTATTTGAGCCTGGACTATCTTGCCCATACCCAAAGCTAACAAGCTAACAGCTAACAAGCTAAAAAGCTTCTTCATCACTCTTCTATTATAGCAGAGCTATTTCTTTTCGCTCTTCTCTTGTTTCTTCTCGGGGACTGGGGCGGTTCCTTCCTCACCCTCCTTATCTTCCTTGCCCTTCTTCTCTACTTCGATGGCACTTAGGTCAACCGGAGCTACCTCTTCCTCCTTCTCCTCGAAGATCTCTTTAACCAGAGCAACAACCTCATCTCCATCAGTGATCAAGATTGCCGTCTCAGGCAACTTAACATCTCGTGCATGTATCTGATCACCGAAATTCTCCAATTTCGAAATATCAACTTTAATCTCGTGGACCAAGTGCTTAGGCAATATCTTGATCTCGATCTCGTGCATAACCTTGACCAAGAGCGCGCCCAAGTTCTTAATCGCGGGTGAGGTACCGACGAACTCAAGGGCCACCGTAACCTCCACTGGCTTATTGATATCCACTGCGTAAAAGTCGACATGCAAAGGCTCACCCGTGATCGGGTGTATATCAACCTCTTGAATAAGTACATCGAAATTCTTTGTCCCCTCAACTAAGGTAACAAGTGTTGATTCTCCGGCAGACTTCAACACCTTCTTAAAAACCTTTACATCTACAAAGAAGGGTTCCGATTTGTGTTTGGCTCCGTAAACAACCACGGGCAACTTACCCGCTTTCCGTGCACTTGCATTCCTCTTACCCAAAGTTGTCCTTTTCTCAAGTTCAAGTGATAACGACATAGTGGGGACATTATAGCCAAATCTCCCCAAAACGCAACCCTCATTTGCCCAAAGTGATTCTCAGATAGCAACTGATTGAACTACAGGCTTGTGATTAATAAAAACTCGCTCCTGACCCAAATGGGCGCCAAGAGCGAGTACGAACACCTAGCAGAGACGACTAGGTCGTAGGAGAAACAGAGATCGGCAACTGCTTGTCGTGTCCATTGAGAGATCCGGCAACAACCGTGTCCTGGAAAATGCGACTGATCACAGCGTTCATTCCCTCACCAATTCCCATCGGGATCGTCTTGATCGCACGAGCGACCTCAACCATCCGTCCGGTGTCGGCAAGAGATTGCATGGCGTCAATAAGACCTGGGGTCATCGCTTGGAAGCGCGCCACGTTGGCGGCAGTCTGAGCACCCAGCAACTCAATCTGGAGACGCTGAACAACCTCCTTGAAAGCGACCTCCTGCGCATGCAACATCTTGTTCCGGGCAAGTTCTGCTTCCGAGACCTCGCTGATGAGCTCCTGATTGGCCCTGCTTGCCTCAAGCCGAGCCTTTTCGACAGAGAGAGGGATACCCGCCAGAGCGACTTCCGCTTTCTGGCGTCCCTCGGACTCCTGAAGGGCGTCCTGGAACTTAGACAAGGCCAACTGACTCTCACTCTCAAGCTTGACTCGCTTGAGTTCAGTCTCACTGCGCACCCTGGCCAAGTCAGTCAAGGCGACGGACTCGATACCCTTGCGCGTTAGCTCCTCCGACTCCACTGTAACCTTCAACTGACGGCGCCTGGCCTCCAGCTGAAGGGCAGCAAAGACGGATTCCTTCTGCGCATCTGCTAGCATCTTGTCGATGCCTACGTCGCCGATGCCGACGGCGAGAACT
>Ga0209542_10021808_pt1 | contig 10006 bp, 14 predicted proteins | sample RifCSPhighO2_01_FD_184028 | JGI IMG/M metagenome (GOLD analysis project Ga0209542, IMG submission 184028) | Soil microbial communities from Rifle, Colorado - Rifle CSP2_plank highO2_0.1 (SPAdes) (version 2) | ecosystem: Environmental > Terrestrial > Deep subsurface > Rock core/Sediment ...
CCGCGGTTATCTTCTTCAAAACCGGCATTTCGCGACCAGCCCACTCAACGCGCCTTTTTCCTTCCTCTGCCAATTTCAAATTTTTTACGTCGTATTTCATATTTTTTCCTTGAAATTTCTATTGTACCGCCTCACCAGTATATCATAATCAAATTCATGCTTCTGCGTGCCATGGGTTTCGACCGCGAAAGCGGCCGCGGTTGCCCCCATTTGAGCCGAGCGTTTGAGGTCAAATCCGCTTATCACGCCCTTTATGAGGCCGGCGCGGTAGGCGTCGCCGGCCCCTGTTGGATCAAGCGCGCTTTTCGGCCTGACGATACCGACCTTCTGCCGCATGCCGTTCGGATAGATGATTTCCGAACCCCGGGGCCCCAGCGTACGAAACACAACAGCGCCCAGGTGGCTGACTTTCAGTTTCTCAAACAAATAGCCCGTCTCATAATCGTTACCGATCACAATACTCGCGCCCCGGAGACAGACGCGCAGCTGGGCGCTCGTAAAAGCGATCACCTGTTGGCCGGGATCGAAAACGTATCGGTGCTTCGTGCTTTGATAATGACGCGCCAACCGGATCATGTTTTTGGGGCTTTCTGGCGAGACTACCGGCCAGTCGCAGGGATCAAGCTTCGGCAGGGACGTCGGCTCGGTCATGGCCCCAGGATAAAACCCGGCAATCTGGTTGTCGTCCCGGTCCGTCATGATGTACGCGGTCGAGGTTCCGTGTTTTTTTGAAATCCGCGACAACTTTATGTCGATCGACATACGTTTGTACCGCGCCAGGAGATCCGCCCCATCTTTTCCAACACTGCCGAGGAGACCAACCTGCGCGCCCAACATTGCCAGATTGTACGCGATGTTCGCGGCGGTTCCTCCAAGTGTTTTCTCCGCCCGCGAAAGCAAAAAACTCAAACTCAAAACATGGACATTTTTGAGATTGATATGGTCGGCAAACCGCCCTGGATAATCCAAAATAATGTCATAAGCAATGCTGCCGGAAATCCAAATTTTCACCCCGTATATCAACTTTCAGAGTTCTCCGACCGTGGTCGGAGAACCAAAAGCTGTCCTTTCGGCATTAATGCTTTATTGGTCAATAAATAAGGTAAATACAAAAACGTATCTTCAAAAACCGAAAGTTGTACTACGGGGTTCATCAGATCGCCTTTCGAATCTTTTCCGAAATATCCGCGGCCTCGCCTGCCTGATAAGGCCGCCCTTGCCACAGCTTGTAACCATCACCCTCGCGACGCGGCATGATGTGAAAATGCAGGTGCGGCACGATCTGGCCGGCAACCCGGCCATTGTTCACGCCGAGATTGAAACCCTGAACCTCCGTGCCTTTTTGCACGGCGGCGGCTACTTTTTTTACGACTTGGAGCAAATCGCAAAGAACGGGAGCCGGCGCGTCCAAAATGTCCGGATAATGTTTTTTCGGGATGACCAATGTATGTCCGGGATTGACGGGGTGGATGTCCAAAAACGCGAGAAACGTTTCGTCCTCATAGATTTTATCGGACGGAATTTCCCCCTCAACGATTTTACAAAATATACAATCAGACATATTTGCTCCAGTCAAAATTAATTTTAGGGTCATCATGGGGTATTCGTTTTTCGTCCGGGTGTTTCGCGTCATACGCCTCGGTGGTGTGGTAAAACAGCATGACCGGCTCCTTGCCCAAAACCTTATACCCATGCGCGACGCCCACGGGAATCAAAATCAGTTTATAGTCATCAGTGCCGGCCAACACCGTATCGGTTTTTCCAAAAGTAACTGAATCCGGCCGCAAATCGTGCAAAACCACGACTGCCCGCCCCGTGGCGACAAACCACAAGTCATCCTGCTGCTCGTGCCAATGGAAGGCCTTGATTATCCCCGGATAAGCGATGGTAAAGGTCGACTGCCCGAACTTTTCCAGAAGGTCGTCATCCTGACGGAGCACCTCCATCAAAAACCCGTCCGGAATCCCCGGCTGGTCAGTGTCCGGCACGTCTTTGCGCACGACGAGCGACTTGACCTTCACCCCGTCTATCATAAACTTATCTCCAACTCTTTATCGGCGCCGTCACGAATCAAATTTAGCTTGATTTTCTGCCCAATCCTGCGCGAAAGGATACTGTCCTGAAAACTCTCAATGGGTGAGAGTTCACGCCCGTCCACGGCATAGACGAAATCATCTTCCCGTAGCGTCCCGAAAGACGATTTCAACAGCACGCCGTATTTTTTCGGCAAACCGAAAAGCTCTGTTTGATTTTCCGAAAAAACCTGATAACTGATTTTCGGCGACGGCCAGCGAAACTCGCCGTCTGATAAAAACCTCTCAAAGACCAATTTCAAATCCTCCGACCGGAGTAACCGCAAATCCGCGCCGATTCGCGTAATAAAACCGGCCAGTTGTCCGTCCTTGTCAACCACAACTCCTCCCAATGCCTCGCCGGTCGGTTCCCAATCGGTCCGTAAAAATGCGTTCAAGTTTCCGATTTCGTAAACTGCCGCGAGGCCCGGGTTCTCAACACTGGGGAAAACCATGGTCAGCGGGCGGACCGACACCGATCCTCGCGCCTCAGAACTCCAAACAGCCAGGAGTTTTTCCCCGGGCTGAAGCTTCGTACTTTCCGTCTGCCGCAACACGACCAGATTGTTCTGCTGAACCTCAAGGAACATGAGACCTGTCAGTCGGTCAAAAGCCAAAAATTTCGCGGCCAAAATTTTTCCCTCCGCAGTGATAGCGGTAAACTTCACTCCAGGGCGAACCGGGGCAATGCCGTCTGCCGGTACGGCTACAATGCCGTCGCTCGCGACTACCACGCCGGAACGGCTGTCGATTACCCGGAACCGTCCGGAAGCGAAATCCCCCTCGTGCGTATAAATCCGCAGGAGGCCGTTTTTGACTCGCCCCGAAACCTCCAGCTGGTTTACACCCTCATTTATCCGAATCTCCTCTCGCTTGGTAATCAGGATCGGCGCCTGGCGAGACAGCACCCCGAGGCGGCTGAACCCGGGCCATGTCGAAGCATACGGTAAGACCAAATTCTCCAAAAGCACGCCCGCGGCCCCGCCAACCAGCAAGACAAAAACGGTCAACCAAACCAAGTCGCGACTATTTAACTGTTTGCGTAAGTCCCTCATTTGATTGGTTGCCAAGGCGAACTAAGCATCACAATGATCACCATCGCGGCCACCGCGCCGATTTGGAAATACGCTTGACGCTTTGAAAGCCGCTTCGTGAAATATAAACTGCTTAAAACGTAAATCAGATAAAATGGCGCGAAGCTGACCGCCGCGATCGTGAAAAAGTGAGTCGGCCAAAAAAGCAACGACCAGGTCACTTCCACCATCAACAAGGAGCCGACCAATGCCCCCTCGACCGCCCGGATCGGAAAAAGCCCTTGCTCGCGGCCCGCTTGCCAGAACAAAAGAAAAAAAAGCGACGCGGCGGCGAACAAAACCAAGTACCAAGCCGGAGTGAAATAAAAATTCCACGCCCACTGCCCGAGTAGAAGCAGTGCCCCGGTTCCTACTGTAAACCATTCATTTAGATTCCATACCGGGGTTTTGGAAAACGAAACTATCCGGAAAAAAAGCAGTACCGAAGCCGCGGCCGCGAGGAGTAGCCGGATTGCCAAACTGGAAACCGCGGCCAATGCTCCGAACAGCCCGACTAAATACAAAAGAATTCCCAATAGCAAAAGATAGTCGTGGCGCGGCCGCTTGCCCCCGCGCAAGATGAAAAAACTGACCAGGATGACAAAAGTAATATAGCCGCTGGCAAAAAGTAAAAAGTCGGTCAGCCGCTCATAATCCCGGAGCATCATGCCAAACGGAATAAAAGACAAAATCGCAGATGTAAAATTCCTAAGATTCATTATGGTTCAGACGCAAAATAATAAACGCTCCCGCGAGCATAAACAAAAGTGAAGTCACCTGGTCCACTCGGACCCCGCCGGCGAAAAAACTATCCACGCGCAGGCCTTCGATAAAAAATCTCCCCAAAGGGTACAAAATCAGAAAACTCCCGATCAAGGCGCCGGCGCGTAAAGTACGCCTGCTTAAGTATAACAAAATCAAAAAAACCGCGAAATCCCACATGGTCTCGTATAAAAACGTGGGGTGAAAAAAATTTGTCGTAAGGTACTGAACCGGTCTCGCCCACTCCGAAACAAACATCTTCCAGGGCAGGTTGGTCGGCGAACCAAAGGCCTCTGAATTGAAAAAATTCCCAAAGCGTCCGATGGCCTGACCCAAAGGCAAGGCCAAGGCGGCCAGGTCAAAAAAAAGGAATCCCGGCAAGCGCCGTTTTTTGGCAAAAAGAAGCAACGACAGAGCGCCGCCGGCCATCGCACCGTATATCGCAAGTCCGCCTCTCCAGAAGGCTAAAATTTCGCCCGGATGAGTTGAAAAGTACTCCCAATAAAATCCGACGTAGTACAAGCGGCCGCCGATCAGGCCCCCCAAAACCAGCCAAGGCAAAACCGCCTCAACGGTCTCGGCACGGAGACCAAAAGCCGATGCTCCTCGCCGCGCGATGGTAAAACTCGCCAATATCGCCGCGGCCATTAAAACCCCGTACCAATGCAACCGGACAGGGCCGAAATAAAAATCAGGTGAAACCTGAATTTCGCCGCGAAAAGCCGGGCCGAAATAAAATATCGCCAGGAGCACCAGAATCACGACTATCGCTACCGTCGCGGATGGTTTCATTTTATTAAAACAAGCTTGACTGACGAGACATGATTTTTTTCGGCGCAGGCTCGATAAAACTCACCGGCAACTCGCGTGTCTCAAAAAAGTCCCGATACAAAAGTTTCCCGTACTTTTGACCGTAATCATAAATTTCCCGGGTCAGCTGAACGTCCGTAAGGCAATATTTTTTCAGGTCCTCAAGCTGTCCGGTTCGCCACAGGCGAACGGCGTTGAGGCCTGTCCCCGATTTTTTGGAACCCAGGGTCTCGGAAGCGACCGCGTCAAGTCCGATCCGGTGGCCTAAGACCTTCTCGATAATCTCCAAGATATCCAAAGTTGGGACTTCCTGCAAAGAGAAATTCATATATGGCTGAAGCACCGCGTAATCAAACTGCCGGATATTGTACCCGATCACCAGGTCCGCCGCGGCCAAAAGCTCGCCCAAGCCGTGCAATTCCCTCTCCTCGAATGTCGAATATCTATTATTGACGTAGGAATAGATCCCGGCCACGGATACTTTCAAAAGGTGCGGCTTCCCCCGCCCGCCGACCTCGGCGAATTCTTTTTGCGTTTCCAGATCGAGAACGATTTTGTTGAGCATTATAAAACCCCTTACCGGGGCAACTAAAACAATTGATTTCTTTTTTAATCGTGTTTAATTCCTGCCCTTTGCTCCAAAAGCTGGACCCGGCGCTGGAGCTCAATCAACTCAAAACGGTATGCCACATTATCAAGACGCAATTTTATCTCTTCCTGGCCTGTCTTCAAATCCTGAATATCTTTCTTTACCCCGCGAAACTCGATGGTCATCTGATCAAACCCCGCTTTTACCATTCCTGCCAGCTCACCGATTGTAACATTGGGATTATCCATGAAATAAATATAACCCCGAAAACTTGTTTTGTCAAAAAAAAATCGCCAGCCGAAATCGCGTCATGCGCGCGTCCCCGGCTGGCAACCAGAGTGCCACATCTGGCATCAAGGCATCACTCCGCGAGCTCAATAACCATGGCCATATCCCCTCCGCCGTGATCATTGAAAAAAGTCAGGAAGGGAATCTCCCGCTCTTCCATGGCAATGGCCGCGAGCGAGCCTTCCAGGTCCTCATCTGTTATTTCGGCCACCGGCTTGTCGTAGCACCTAACGATCGTTCGCCGAACACTGCCGATTTCCTTTAGCTGGTCATCCCTAAGGACCAACAACACATCTTGACCAACCCACGAGGACAACGGCCCGTTCTGATGCCAGAACTCTGTCGGTTCAGATTTACGAACAACCCGCTTGAGCTGTCGCAACTCTTCTACCGAAAGCCCGTAATGAAACACTTTGGGCAGAGCGCTTCTGTCAGACATCGTAACCACGCCTGCGGTAATCAGTACGACTGACTTGTTGTTCATTGTAAATCCTCCGTTTGCATTCATTCTATCATGGCCAAAATAGCCAAACAAGCGGCTTTTTGTTATTATAAATGCATGCAACGCACTCATACTAATGACACAATCGAGAAAGTCGGCGAGGAGGCCGTCATCAAAGGTTTTGTGGACGTGCGGCGCGATCACGGAAAACTGATTTTTCTCGATGTTCGCGATGTCACTGGGATTATGCAGGTCGTGGTCAATCCGAAAGTCGCGCCCGCGGCGCATAAAATTGCGGAAGAGCTTCGAAGCGAGTTTGTCGTTGAAATTTCCGGCAAGGTCAATAAACGGCCAGACAATCTCGTCAATCCGAACCTCCCAACCGGAAGCGTGGAACTGGAAGCAATAAACATCAAAATTCTCTCCCGCGCGAAAGACCTGCCGTTCCAACTCGACGACACAAAAAAGGTCAACGAAGAAACGCGGCTCAAGTACCGGTATCTGGACTTGCGTAGCTCGCGCATGGCCAAAAATTTATGGCTACGCCACAAAATCGTCACCCTTGCACGCCAATATCTAAACGAACACAACTTCATTGAAATAGAAACTCCGCTTTTGACCAAAACCTCGCCCGAAGGCGCGCGCGACTTTTTAGTCCCGTCGCGCCTGCAGCCGGGAAAATTCTACGCTCTCCCCCAGGCCCCGCAGCAATACAAGCAGCTCCTGATGATTGCCGGCTTTGAGCGCTACTACCAAATCGCCCGAGCGCTACGTGATGAGGACCTCCGGGGTGACCGCCAGCTTGAACACACGCAGATTGACTTGGAAATGTCATATGTCACGCAAAAAGACGTGCTTGACCTGGTCGAAGGCATGATGATCACTATCGCCGAGGCCTGCGGAAAGAAAATCTGTAAAAAGCCCTTTCCGGTCTTTACGCACGAAGAAGCTGTCAAAAAATTCGGCGCTGACAAGTTTGACCTCCGCCCCGAAGCCGAACGCGACCCCAATACCCTGGCTTTCGCCTGGGTCGTGGACTTTCCCCTGTTGGAATGGGATAAAGACAGCAAACATTTTACCTTCGCTCACAACCCTTTCTCCGCACCAAGAGCTGAACATGTGGAAAAACTGATGCATGGCGAAGACCTCCAGAATATTCGCGCCCAGCAGTACGATTTGGTATGTAACGGTCTGGAAATGGCCTCGGGTGGCATGCGCATCTCGGATCCCGCCGTACAGCGCAAGGTTTTTGAAATCATGGGGCTCACTCCCGAACAAACCAGCGAGCGCTTCGGCCACATCATCGACGCTTATGAATATGGCGCGCCGCCGCACGCTGGGATGGCCCCCGGCCTCGACCGGCTGGTCATGGTTCTTGCTGGAGAAGAAAACATTCGCGAAGTGATGGCTTTTCCAGTCAGTTCTTCCGGCCAAACTTCAGTCATGGACGCGCCGAGCGAAGCCGACCCGAAACTGCTCAAAGAGTTGCATATTAAAACCGATCTACCAAAGAAAGAATAATTAATTGTCATGCCGGACTTGATCCGGCATCTATACAAACTGGATTCCGGCTCGGCGGCCGGAATGACAAGGAGCGTTCTTATGGATACAAAACTCAAAAAATTCCTCGACAGCAACAAAATCAAATACAAGCTTTCGGAACACAAAAAGGTCTACACCGCTTTCAACGAGGCCGAGACGCAGCATCTGAAAGGCAAGGAGGTTGCCAAGACAGTGCTAATCAAAGCGGACCTGCCTCGACTTGAGTCGGGCAAGGCGGGTAAGGGATTTGTTTTAGTCGTGGTACCTGCAGTTAAGCACGTGGACTTCGCTAAAGTTAAAAAAACATTAAAGGCCAAAAAGGTTTCCATGGCCAAGGAGTCCGACATTACAAAAACTCTCAAAACCAAAGTTGGACTCATTCATCCGTTTGGCAATCTCTATGGCTTGACCGTGCTCATCGACAACGCACTGCTGAAACAAAAATCCTTGGTTGCCAGCCCGGGCAGTTATACCGAATCCATGGAATTTAAACCAAAGGATTTTCTGAAATTGGTCGAGGCGCTCAAAGGCAGTTTTTCGAAATAAATTCAAAATGAAAATTGAAAATCCAAAAATTTTAATTTTCTCTGTCATTTTGCATTTTGGGTTTTGAATTTTACACTATGAAAATTAAACTGGTCCAGTTTGAGGGACCTCTAGACCTCCTATTACACCTAATCGAGGAAGATAAATTAGACATCACGGACATTTCCTTGGCGTCCGTAACGGAACAATTTTTACGGCACCTGCGCGGCCTCGAGTTTCTCAAGCCGCACGATCTCGCGGACTGGCTCGTGGTAGCCGCCAAGCTACTGGTCATCAAATCCCGAGCTTTGATGCCAACCCTGCCTTTGGACGAAGAAGATGTCCAGGCCGCGGACTCTCTGGCTTGGCAGCTCTACCAATACCGCCGGTACAAAGAAGCCGCCCGACTACTCTCTCAGCTAGACAGCGCGCGGAAGCAGGGTTGGTCCCGGGCAAGTGCCGCCACGCTCGTCGAGCGGACAAATTTTTACCCGGACCCATCGGTCACGCCAGCAGCCCTTCGCGACGCGCTCCGATTCATTCAAAAAACGCTCGAGGCCCTCGCCTCCGTGCCGAAAAAAATTCTCGGCGAGGTTGTAACCATCACGGAAAAGATCGAACATCTGCAAAAGATGATCTCGGAAAAAGTTGAACTGAAGCTCCGGGACTTACTCAATACTGCCAAATCGAAAACCGAAGTCATTGTCACGTTCCTTGCCCTTCTGGAACTGGTCAAACAACAAATTCTTTCTGTCGACCAACAGGCCATCTTTTCGGAAATAATCATCAAGCGAAAATGACAAAAGAAGGAATTTTCCTAATCGTACTCGGCCTTCTGGTAAGCGCCGCTTCGAGCCCTCGCCTACGGGCCCCTTTTGTGAGCCGCCTCGTAAACGAAGGACTGGCGAGCGCCAAACCAATCAAACCGCGAGACGCGGAAATTTTGAAATTTGCCGGACCAAATTTTAGCATGCTCATCATCGGCGGAGTTTTGATACTCGCCGGTATTATCATTAGCCGCTGAACCTATGGATCTCAAAAACATTATCGAATCAATATTATTTGTCGCCGCCCGCCCGGTGGATATAGCCGAGCTCGAAAAATGTACGGGTCAGCCGCGCGCCGATATCATCGCGGCAGTTGAGGCGCTCCAGGCCGATCGAAAAAACTCAGGAATAATCATCCTGTCCCAGCACGGCGGGTACCTCATGTCCACCCATCCTGAATCTACCGAACCGGTAAAAAATTTCCTAAATGCCGAGCTCCGAGAAAAACTTACGGAAGCGGCAATCGAAACTCTGGCGATTGTCGCTTATAAACAACCCGTCACCCGCGCGGAAATTGAGTCCATACGCGGCGTCAACTCCCAGTACACCCTGCGCCTGCTTTTGATGCGCGGACTCGTGGAACGGACGGCAAACTCAAAAGACGCGCGAGTGAACCTTTACCGAACCACGCATGAATTTCTGCAACACCTCGGCCTCTCGGACGCCAAGGATCTGCCGGATTTCGAAGAATTGACCGCCAAAATCAAGCCCCCGGAAAATTTTGCGGTGCACGCCGACGTGTCCGCCGTAGCTTCAGCGAAGGTGGAATCCTCTGGCGAAGGCCGTGTAACAAACGAACCTGCTCCCACGTCTTAAATAACGCAGCAAACGACCCAAAAGATCAACCCCGCCCTAAAAGCGGGGTAGTTCTTTTATTGGATTATTTTACAGCTAATCGAACAGGCATACCGCGCCTAAAGCCCCGGCATGTGCAAGCCGGGAAACCCGGACCGGACCCATGTGGCCGCCAATAGCGGCAAGCGCGTACCGTCGACGCTGCTTGAGAGCCGCGGGCAAAAACATTGCGTGGCTTTTGGAAATCCCCCCGCCCAAAATAAACAGCTCCGGATCAAAAA
>Ga0209542_10021809_pt1 | contig 10005 bp, 9 predicted proteins | sample RifCSPhighO2_01_FD_184028 | JGI IMG/M metagenome (GOLD analysis project Ga0209542, IMG submission 184028) | Soil microbial communities from Rifle, Colorado - Rifle CSP2_plank highO2_0.1 (SPAdes) (version 2) | ecosystem: Environmental > Terrestrial > Deep subsurface > Rock core/Sediment ...
TTAAACCTATTCCCTAAAACCTATCCCTATGGCAAAAAAAGTAATTTTTGATGAGACAGTCCGAAACGCCCTGAAGCGCGGAGTAGACATAGTCGCGGGCGCCGTGAGAGTTACTCTCGGCCCGCGAGGACGCAACGTTGCCCTTGATCGTTCCTGGGGCTCTCCGACGATAACGAATGACGGCGTGACGATCGCCAAAGAAATCACTCTGGAGGATAAATTCGAAAACATGGGCGCCTCTATAGTGAAAGAAGTTGCATCCAAGACCAATGATAAGGCGGGGGACGGAACCACGACTGCCGTTGTTCTGACGCAGGCAATCGTGCATGAAGGATTGAAGCGCACGGCGCTTGGCGCGAACGCCATGATGGTCCGCCACGGCATTGAAGCGGCCGCGAGAGACGCAGTAGAAGAGCTGAAAAAGATGTCGCGTCCTATTGCTGGAAAAGCGGACATACGGCAAGTAGCAACAATTTCCGCAGAATCCGAGGATCTCGGGAAGACCATTGCCGATGTTGTCGACAAGGTTGGAAAAGACGGCGTTGTAACTGTGGAAGAATCACAGACTACGGAGACTAATTATGAATATGTGGAAGGCATGGAATTCGACAAGGGGTATGTTTCCGCATATATGGTCACGAACGCGGAACGCATGGAAGCAGAAAGCAAAGACACTCAAATATTTATAACCGACAAGAAAATCTCGACGATAAAAGAAATTCTGCCGCTTCTTGAGCGTCTTGCACAATCCGGGAAGAAAGATCTCGTCATAATCGCAGACGATGTAGATGGCGAAGCGCTTGCTACTTTCATTGTCAACAAACTTCGCGGCGTTTTCAACGTGCTTGCCGTAAAAGCTCCGGGTTATGGAGACCGCAAGAAAGAAATGCTTGCCGATATTGCCATCACTGTTGGCGGGGAGGTGGTTTCAGAGGATCTTGGAATTAAGCTCGAAAATGTGGAACTTTCCATGCTGGGACGCGCGAGTCGTGTTGTCGCTAATAAAGATTCTACGATAATCGTCGGAGGCAAAGGCAAGAAATCAGAAATAGAGGCGAGAGTCGCGCAGCTGCGAAAACAATTGGAGAACACCGATTCAAAATTCGATAAAGAAAAGCTAGAAGAGCGGATCGCCAAGCTCTCCGGAGGGGTTGCTGTTATCCGCGTGGGTGCTGCAACGGAGACAGAAATGAAATATCTAAAAGATAAGATCGAAGATGCAGTAAACGCCACGAAGGCGGCCATTGCCGAAGGCATCGTGCCGGGCGGAGGAGCGGCGCTTGCAAAAGTTGCAGCTAAATTGGAGAAAAAAATTGATGCGAAAGCGCATGATGAGTACACGATCGGATATCGCATTTTGCTGTCCTCTCTTTATGCGCCATTTCTACAGATCGCAAAAAATTCGGGACGCGAGGACGGCGCAGTAATTCTGCAGGACATAATCAAGAAAGGCGGACATTTCGGATTTAACGCGGCAACAGAAGCTGAATCTGAAGAAAGCAACATAGTTGATATGTTCGAAGAAGGAATAATTGATCCTGTGAAAGTTACGCGTAGCTGCGTAGAGAATGCGGCATCCGCAGCGTCAGTTCTTTTGACTACAGAAGTTGCTGTTGCAGATCTTCCGGAAGAAAAGAAATCTCCGGCCGGGGGCATGCCAGGCGGGATGGGAGGAGAAGAGTACTAACTCTGAAATGGGTCCGTGTGCTTGGCGTCTTCTTGCGCACTCAATAGAAATGCTATAATTCCCACTATGAGTATCACTTACATACTATTAATAATTCTTGCAATTGCAATCCTTTGGATTGTGTGGGCGTATAACCGCCTGATCCAGCTCACAAATCGTACGGAGGAGGCATGGTCTGATATCGATGTTCAATTAAAAAGGCGCTATGACCTTATTCCCAATCTTGTAGAAACAGTAAAGGGATACGTGACGCACGAGCGCGGGACTTTGGAATCTGTAACCGAGGCTCGCACGCGCGCGATGAATGCACAGACAGTAGAGGAGCATGCGCAAGCGGAAAATATGCTCACCGGCGCGTTGAAGTCACTTTTTGCTGTGGCGGAGAGTTATCCGGACCTTAAGGCAAATACGAATTTCGTCGAGCTTCAACGCGAGCTTTCCGATACCGAAAATAAAATACAAGCTGCGCGGCGATTCTATAATAGTGTCGTTCAGGAGTTGCAAAATGCCCTGGAAATGTTTCCCTCGAATATCGTGGGAAATACTTTCGGATTCAAGACGCGCGAATTCTTCGAGCTTGGGGAAGGAGAGGGAGCGGCACGCGAGCCAGTGAAAGTTAGTTTCTAGCTCGTAGAACAGAGGGCTTTTTAATTTTGTGTTCTTCTACTATACGCTGTACGCTATCTAATATGGCTTCTCTATATACGCAGCAGGGCAAAAATGTATTCCGGACATGGATACTCATGACCATGTTTCTGGTTTTGATCATTGCGATTGGATACGGAGTTGCGTGGTATCTGCAGAACCCGAGCATTCTTTATATTGCTGTTGCATTCAGTCTTTTTATGAACGTTGCGGCGTATTGGTTTTCGGACAAGGTGGCGCTTGCCGCATCGGGCGCGAAAGAAGCTGATCTCAATCAGTACCGCGAACTGCATCGAATTTTAGAAAATCTTGCAATTACTGCAGGACTTCCCAAGCCGCGACTCTATGTAATGAACGATCCAGCGCCGAATGCTTTTGCTGCCGGAAGAAACAAAGAGCATGCGGTCGTTGCCGTAACGACCGGCCTTTTGGAGCGATTGGAGCGAGCGGAGCTGGAAGGAGTGCTGGCGCATGAGCTCTCTCACATTGGAAATCGCGACATCCTTGTGATGACGGTAGCTGTTGTGCTTGCCGGATTCATCGCCATTATTTCAGATATTTTCTTGCGGATGAGTTTTTTTGGCGGCAATCGCCAGAATAAAAATCCGCTTCTCGCGATTGCCGCGATTGTTGCGATTATTATCGCTCCGATAGCCGCACAATTAATTCAGCTTGCGGTATCGCGCAGGCGCGAATTTCTTGCTGACGCGACCGGCGCTCTTATGACGCGCTATCCGGATGGACTTGCATCAGCTCTTCAGAAGATCAGCTCATATCAAGCTCCGATGCGGCGGGCAAATCACGCGACGGCGCATCTTTTCATTTCGAATCCTTTCGGTACACACGAGGCAGGAAAATTTATCGCAAAAATATTCTCGACCCATCCTCCAGTTGAAGAAAGAGTTGCAGCGTTGCGCGGATTAAGAGTGTAAGTTATCCGCCTGCCTGCCCCGCCTGCCCGCCGAAGCCTCTGCCTGTGCGTGACCGCACGCAGACAGGTTGGCGCAGGCAGGTAGCCAGCGCGCAGCTATCATCATGGCGTCTTCATGAATATGGGGCTACGCTTTATAGCGTCGATTAGAACCTAATTCATAGATATAAATATGTCTAATGTATTAACTCCACGAGGGTTTCTTCAGGTCGGAGGAATAGTCCTCGTCCTTGTCGCAATTCTGGGGTATGTCGGCGTGATCGGGCCCGCCCCCGAAGATTCGATCTTTGGAGCGGCTTGGTATTTTGATAACGCTGAAAATATTGCTCACTTGGTGTTAGGTATCGTGGCACTTATCGCCGCATACGCACTTAATGCAGGACTCCAAAAAACTCTTGTCGTGATTGTAGGCGTCATCGGACTTCTCGTCGGACTATATTCTTTGTTCGGCTCAACCTCGCTTCTAGGAGCTTACTTGGAGAATCCGGCCGACTCTATTCTTCACCTTGCAATAGGCGCATGGGCGCTTTGGGCTGGGTTGAAGAAGGCACTTGCGCCAGCGATGTAAGTAGGTTCAATGTGTAAAAATAACAAATCCCGTTCATATGAACGGGATTTGTTATTTTGCGGAGGGTGAGAGATTCGAACTCTCGGTGGGTTTCCCCACACCACATCTCCAATGTGGCGCACTAGACCGCTATGCGAACCCTCCGTAAGCCGCATTATACAGAAATAGAAATTACATTGCGCGCTGTTCGCATTATGCGCGTCTTTAAATAAATCTTCACCTAATCCTCAGTTCTCGGTTGTTACGCTTTTAATGTTTTGGCGTGTGGCTTTTTGGCTACATTACAAAATTGATAAGAGATTTATTAATTTCAAGATTTTGTCCATTACTATGAAATCAATACCAATGTCTCATCGCAGCACAACGACCGCATCCTGTACGATCACAAACGTTTTCAATGAGCCAGTATAGGCATTGCGGCTCACTCCAAATAGTAGTTAGTTAAGAAGTTTAATGTTCGGATTGAGCTCGAAGGGCGAGCCCCATCGCCACGGCGAATCTCGGGCCGGCCTCTCGCAGAACTGGCTCAAGTATCATGGGCGTGCTTGTGGTTGCAAATGGATTTCCCAATACGGCTGGCATGCCTAACTTTTGAGCGCCGTATTCTAGAATGCCCGGAATGCATGCGCCTCCTCCAATAAGAACTGCATTCGATACCGCGACTTTGTAATCGCGATTGTAATCATCAATAATTTTTTTCGCTTCAGAAAATATTTGGTCAATTATCGGTTTTATTGCACCCGCTATTTTTGATGCTTCTTCTCCCTCAATATTTGCGCCAGATAATCCATGAGTTTGCTTAGCCTTCTGTGCATCGGCAAAATTCATTCGCATCTCGCTCATAATATTTTCTGTAATTTTTTGTCCGGAAAGTTCGAATGCATGGGCCATTCTGATGAAATGATCGTGCGAAGAAATGCATATTTTTGCAGTGTTAGCGCCAAAATCAATGAGTACAACCGGCCCGTTTCTTGTGTCCGCCGCAGAACGTATGACGCTAAAACTTTCTATTTCATAAAAGGCGGTGCGGAGATTTGCTTGCGAAGATATTTCTTTATAGGTATCCAACGCCTCATTGTCAGTAGCCGCCAAAAAGACTTTCTGCAGTTTTACTTTTACAGGAACTTTTGCTGCCGCCCTATCGAATGCGCCTTGTGAGAATTCCTCATCGGGTATGGCAAACCAGTCGATAGTTACTTTGTCCATGGAAACGGGTATTATTTTTTTAACGTCCGAGCGGATGATTACATTCATTTGTTCCGGGTCCCTCTTCGGCAAATCAACTACGGAAACAAGACTTGAAGAGAGAGCTATCGCAACTCCACCCCAACGCGCTTTCGCCTCAACTTCATGCAACAGGTCAAGCAAGGCAGAAGAATTTTGCGAGGGCGACAAACGCACGACCTCGCCCGGATTCACATTTCCATAGGGGCCCAACTCTATTTCTCCATAAGTTTCTAAAATTGGCCGTTCCTTATCGCGACGCAGCTGGACTATTTTTATCGAAGATTTTCCTATATCGACTCCGAGCACGCTTTCTGCGCCCAGCGGCGCGAGCCGTGCATCCAGCTGCTTCCGAATCTGACTTATGACGGGAATCTCCATAAATAAAAGCTTATCATGTTGCGGTCAAGTCTCAGACCAACATGTTACAATAAATTTGCAATGAGTATCCAGCTCTCCAACGTTCTCATGATCACAAGTGATGCGAATGTGCTCCGCGAAGGCACGACCGCAAGGAACACAATTGAAGAATATTCGCGACTCACAAAAAGACTTGTAGTCATTGCTCTCAATAATGCAAGTGATACTTATGAGCCAAAAAAAGTCTCCGATTCTCTTTGGATACTTCCGACAAACTCTCCGTTTTGGTTTCTCGCGCCCAGGAAAGCGCACACGATCGCAAAGAGAGAGCTTTTTTTCCAAGGCAAACTTCAAACTGATCTCATTTCTGCCCAAGATCCTCTCTTGTCGGGCTTCACGGCATTTTTCATAGCAAGATCATTCCGAAAACCGCTTCATGTCATCATAGAAAAAAATATTTTTTCTGCTCACTATGAGGAATCTTCTTTAATTAAGGCAATCAAATCCTATATTGGAAGGTTTGTAGTGCATCGCGCATCCGCAATGCTTGCGGCATCTGAAAGTATTCGAGCATCCCTAGCAGATATAAGTCCAGCTGTCGCGGATCGAGCTATCGTTGCACCGCCGTTTATGGATGTCGATTCGTTCCAGCGAGAGCCGATAAAAGTCAATCTTTCAGCGAAATATCCGCAGTTTAAATTTATTTTACTTGCCGCCGCGCCGCTTTCGCCATCATACAACTTGAGTCTGGCGGTCACTTCTTTTCGCGCAATTGATACGCAATATCCGCATGCGGGTCTCATTATTGTGGGTGAGGGATCTCAAAGGAAACGATTGGCCCTTCTTGCAGCGCAGCTCGGCGTTGGCAGGAAAGTCGTATTTGAAAAGTGGAATTCAAATATGAACTCATACTATAAAACTGCTCACGTGGTTTTATTTACTTCGCGTGACGAAGAATACGGGCAATCTATCTCGGAAGCGGCGGCATGCGGCGCCGCAATGGTTTCCACTCGTGTCGGAATGGCTCCTTCAATCGTCGAGCAGGGAGTGAGCGGTTATCTATGCGATGCGACTGATCCTGGATGTTTTTCTTCAAGCGTTATGAAGATGCTGAAAGATCCAGCGCTCCGCGAGAGAATCAAAGTAAATGTCGCACAATTTTTAGAAAAACATGTGGGTACGAGCAGGGCGGAATCCCTAGCGCGGCTTAAGGAATCTTGGGATGCAGCTATTTCACATGGGCAAAGCGCTTCCAACTTTACCATTGCAGGTGCGCGATAGTATGGAGCTCTACTTAAAAATAATTGGCGCGGGCATTATTGCGCTCATCATAGGTTACGTGTGGTACCATCCAAGATTTTTCGGAGGCATCTGGATGCGGAGTGCAGGCCTAACGCCCGAAATTGTCGAGAGGGGACAGAGAGTAAAGCATATAGACATGCTCGCCGCGATTGTTGGTAGCGTGATGACGGCCTACGTTATGCATTATCTTTTCTCTGCCTTATCGATATTTGATTTTGCGAGCGCGGCGCGCCTTGCATTTATTGTGTGGCTTGGCTTTGCGGTCCCGGTTCTCGCTGGAGTGGTTTTATGGGAGCAGAAATCGGCCTCGCTCTATCTTATAAACATTTTATATTGGCTGGCAGTATTTCTTTCGATGTCCCAAGTGCTTGTTCTCTGATGATTAATCCCGACATCTTGATTTCTAAGAAAATCCTATACGTGATTTCTGCAATCATCCTGCTTTTTGCTGGAGGGATTTTCCTTTGGAGCGATATCGGTATTCAGAAAATGCAGGAAAGCGATCGTTTCTCTATCAATATCGGAGGACATATTGTAAATGCTGTGATCGCAGATTCGCCGGAGGAGAGAGAAAAAGGCCTGGGGGGAAGGACATCTTTAGAAAGTAATGAGGGAATGCTTTTCATTTTTGAAGACGAGGAGCTTTATAGTTTTTGGATGAAGGACATGTTTTTTTCTATTGACATATTATGGATTTCGAGCGGTGGAAAAATCGTCGATGTCAGGAGAAGGGTATCGCCGGAGACGTATCCGGAGAGTTTTACGCCTCGCGCTCCGGCGAGATACGTTTTAGAGCTTCCGGCAGGGTTATCAGAAGAGTATAATTTGGATATCGGAGATGAAATAACCATGTAGATCGTCTGAAGAAGTTGTCCACAGCTTGTCTCGAAAAACTCTCTCAAAGGTGGGCGTTAAAATAAACATCCCTAATAAATTATCACAATTTTTATGCGCATGATAAACCAAACAGCTCATAGGAATCGCGTGAGTGCCGCGGCGTCGGTGCCACTTGCGCCTAAAGCATCGGCGAATCAGCCGGCGCTTCGAGTTTATAAAAAATATCTTCCGAATGTCCAGAAACGCGACGGAAGAATCGTGCCATTTGAATTCGACAAGATAGTAAGCGCTATTCACAAGGCGATGCAGGCCACGAATGAGGGCTCTGAAGGAGAAGCAGTTGTTGTTGCGCATAAAGTTGCCGGCGAGATGATGCGTATTGCAAAAACTTATAAGAATTTCCTGCCAACCGTTGAGGGATGTCAGGATGAGGTGGAGCGCCAATTGATTCTTTCCGATTATGCAGCAGCCGCAAAGGCATACATTCTATATCGCGCTGAACGAGCGAAGATCAGGCGAGAACAGGGAGCAGTTCCGGAGCATGTCCGCAAACTTGCCGAAGAAAGCAAAAAATATTTCAAAGGAAATCCTCTCGGCGAATTCGTTTATCTACGGACTTATGCCCGCTGGATCGAAAGCGAACAGCGCCGCGAGACTTGGATAGAGACAGTGGATCGCTACATTGCGTACATGAAAGAAAATCTTGGTGCAAAATTGCATGCACGAGAATATTCGGAACTTCGAGAGGCCATTCTCACGCAAGAAGTTATGCCCTCCATGCGAGCAATGCAATTTTCCGGCGACCCCGCGCGCAAATGCAATACGTGTTTTTATAACTGCTCATTTATCGCGCCTGTGCGGATAGAAGATTTTGCAGAGATCATGTATTTGTCGATGCAGGGATGCGGCGTGGGATTTGCTGTTGAAAGCCAGAACATACAGCAGCTGCCGCAGATACAAAAAAATACCGGAGAAAAACTCGCGACGCATGTTGTAGTGGATTCAAAAGAAGGCTGGTGCGACGCCCTTACTTTGGGATTGCGCACTTGGTATGCGGGGAAGGATATTGATTTTGATTTTTCTGCGATAAGGCCAGCTGGGGCGAGATTAAAGACCATGGGCGGAAAGGCGTCAGGCCCGGAGCCACTCCGTTCGCTTCTTGCTTTTGCGCGCGACAGGATTCAGAAGCGGCAGGGAAGACGTCTGCGCAATATTGATGCGCACGACGTCATCTGCAAAATCGGTGAATGCGTTGTCTCCGGTGGGGTGCGCCGCACGGCGATGATTTCTCTTTCTGACCTTGATGACGTTGAACTCCGCGATGCCAAAAAAGGCCAGTTTTTCCTTACGGATCCATGGAGATCAGTCGCCAATAACTCTGCTGTCTATGAGACAAAGCCCAGTAACGCTGAACTAATGGACGAATGGGTGGCTCTCATGAAAAGCGGAACTGGAGAGCGTGGAATCTTTAACCGCGACTCACTGGAGAAGACCATGCCGGAGCGCCGCCTTCGCTTTCTTAAGAAGAAATATGGGAAAAAGAACGGATTCATTGGCCAAGTAGGGACGAACCCATGCGGGGAAATAATTTTGCAGTCACATCAATTCTGCAATTTGTCTGAAGTAATCGCGCGGCCGACTGATACGGAGAAGACACTTCTTCGAAAGGCACGGCTCGCGACGCTTCTAGGGACATATCAATCCACTCTTACGAAGTTCAATTATATTTCAAAAGATTGGCAGCAAAATTGTGAGCAGGAGCGCTTGCTTGGAGTTTCAATCACAGGGCAATGGGATTGCCCGGCTGTGCGCGATGCGAAAGTTTTGAGAAAGATGCGCGCGGTAGCACAGAAGACGAACCAAAATTATGCGAAGCGTTTCGGAATTCCCGCATCCAATTCAATTACATGCGTAAAACCATCAGGGACCGTGTCGCAGACATTCGACTGCTCCTCCGGTCTTCATCCGCGACACTCGCAGTTCTACATCCGGCGAATCCGGATTTCGGCGACAGACTCACTCTATAAAATGATGCGAGATCAGGGGGTGCCTGTGATTCCGGAGGTAGGGCAAAACGCGAATGATGCAAATACTTTTGTTCTCGAATTTCCAGTCAAGACGCCGGCGAGCTCGGTTTTCAAAAATGATTTGTCTGCCCTAGAACAATTGGAATATTGGAAAATGGTGAAATTGAATTTCACCGAGCACAATCCTTCGGCGACGATTTCTGTCGGAGAAGAAGAGTGGGTGAGTGTTGTCGCTTGGCTTTTTGAGAATTGGGATATAATCGGCGGTCTCTCATTCCTTCCGCGAGACAATCATGTATATCGCCTCGCGCCTTATGAAGCGATAGACAAGAAAACATACGAAGCACTTATGAAGCGCTTTCCGCAAATAGATTACTCAAAACTTGTGATATATGAACGCACTGACGAGACGGAGAAGGCCAAA
>Ga0209542_10021810_pt1 | contig 10005 bp, 7 predicted proteins | sample RifCSPhighO2_01_FD_184028 | JGI IMG/M metagenome (GOLD analysis project Ga0209542, IMG submission 184028) | Soil microbial communities from Rifle, Colorado - Rifle CSP2_plank highO2_0.1 (SPAdes) (version 2) | ecosystem: Environmental > Terrestrial > Deep subsurface > Rock core/Sediment ...
GATTTATTAAGAAAACTTTCGGAGGGCATATCCTTGAGAACCTCACCGAAAGTTTTCTTAATAAATCCTCCACTTTCCATTTTATCGCCCAATGAAGTTGCGGTTAGATAACTGATAAATTCAATAATATGTTGGCTGACAGCGTCAAGATTTTTAAATCTGTCCAAGAGCCCGCCTTCAGAAATCTTATTATAGAAGTTTTCAAGGAACCTCTTGAAATATTGCGAGCTTATTCCAGCCGCTTTGTTTTTGTCTATCATTTTTCATACCTCCTGTTATTTTTATTTTAAAGGACTATTCCCTGCTTTCATTATTATCCCTTTTTCGCACGAAAGCAAGAGGTTTGATAATAGGCGAAATGGTATGCTATAATGGAACATCAATAACGCAGTTCTTTTAGATGAAAATCCAAAAAAAGGAAGGGGGTGAAGGAAAGAGTGAAATTATTTATACTGACATTAGCCATAATTACAGCGGTTTATTTCGCCGGAGTCGCTGTGGCCGTTCCAGCGGGAAAGACCGTAGAGTTCGCCGGAGGCGACCAGGGGAAAGTCGTATTCGACGGTAAGATCCATAGTAATGCGGGGAATAAGTGTAAGGACTGCCACCCGACAATTTTTCCCATGAAAGGACCGGGAAAAGATGGTGCAGCCACTATCACCATGGCCGAAATAGAAAAAGGAAAATATTGCGGCACATGCCACAACGGAGAAAAATCCTTTAAAGTAAACGATCCGTCTGGCTGCACAAAATGTCATAAAAAATAGTCAGCAACAAGGAGGGAGCCAACCAGCCCCTCCTTTAAATTTTGTAATATTTAAGAATAATGGATATACTTAAACCATGGCTAAAAATCCTAAAAAACTCCTCCTCATTGACGGCAACGCCATAATCCACCGCGCTTATCACGCGCTTCCGCCGCTTACCACTAAAAAGAGGTGAGTACTTGACAGTTTGTTTCGCTTATGATACACTTTAGTCATAATTATGAAAAGTAAAAAAAACCTTTTGGAACAGTTAAGATTGTTGCCCCATTTCGACAAAAGTATTATATATCAGCTTGGCAAGCAGTTGGGGCTTAAAGATTCTACGGTTGACACCTACATCAGCCGATTTTTGAAATATAGAGAAATCCTACCGCTTAAAAGGGGGTTGTATGTATCTGCGGATTTTTTTGAAGAAAATAGAACGGATATTTCATACTCATTTTATCTCGCAAACATTATTTGTGCTCCTTCATATGTGAGCTCTTGGGCTGCTCTCCAGTATTACAACCTTGCCACTGAGGCAATCCACTCCATCACTTCAGTTACCCCCAAAGTCACGAGAAACTATCAGACAAAAGCTGGCAATTTCTTTTATCAGTCAATTAAAAAAGATTTATTTTCAGACTTTTCCTTGGCCAAGGGAAAACCTGTCTCGCTGGCGGGCGGGTTTGATTTTTACATCGCTTCTCCGTCTAAAGCGTTGTTTGATTTATTGTATTTCAGAACACGCCAGTTTAGAGGCATTAAACAGGAAAAGCTCAAAACATTAATAGGGGAATTACGAATAGACATTGATGAAATGGATAAAATGGAACAGGAAAAATTTTATTCAATGCTTAAAAAATTTATATGAGTGAACAGATATTAAAAAATTTAAAAATAAAACTTGATGAGGAATTAAGCGACTATAGCGGTATTGATCCCGGTATAAAGCAGAATAAGGTCAAGGAAATGTTACAATATTACATCCTCAACTTTATTTACCATCATCCGGAATATAACAAATGGATTATGTATGGCGGTTCCGCGCTGCGCATAATCCATGGACTCGATCGCATGTCTGTTGATTTAGATTTTGAGGTTTCCCATGCAGTAACAGAGAAATTTTTAAAAGAATTAAAGAAAGAAGTTGAAAATTATTTTATCAACACTTACGGCGCCAACGCAGATTTTCTCGTGATAAAGATAATCAACCACCGGGGATTAAAACTAGTATTTAATATTGGCAAAGAATTAAGTATTGGTCATTCGTCAAATCAGGTGCATGTAAAAATTGATCTTAACCGTTTTGTCGCCCCGAAAACCGTAACCGAACGCCAGCCAATAAATCGCGACCAGCTTTCATTCGTTATTTTGACATACAACATGGGCGCGCTTATGGCGAGTAAGTTGGCCGCTATTTTCTTGCGTGGCACTCGTGGCGTAGGAGACGCGCTTTATGAAGAAAAAGGACGCGACATTTATGATTTGCTTTGGTATATGGGCAAAAAAGTCGTACCAGATTTTGATTATATGATAGCTAAGGGTATTGATGTGAAAGATCCGCGCGCTTTTTTTGATAAGCTTACATTACAGATGAATAAAGTAAGCGACGAAAATCTTAAAAATGACTTATCGCCTTTGTTTGTGGACTCAATATTTATTACAAACTGGCTTAGAAACTGGCGAGAGAGTTATTTAAGACTTTTGGATGAATATAGAATCCGTACAATAACAGAGTTTGAAGGTGTTGAAATACATCAGGATTTGCGTTCCGATAATTTTTACTTTCATTATTCATATAAAACAGAAGAAGCTGTATCAATTCTTATTACTTATGTGATTAGCGATTATTGGATTGAGGATGTTGATTTGCCGATTGAGGCGGATAAAAAACTGGAAGATAAGATTGAATTTTCAAATAGCGGCTGGACTTCAAGGCCGGCTTCGCGGGAAAAACTGAAAAAATACGCCACACTTTTTCATCGGAAGACTGAAGCTTATTTCAAAAAAACCAATAACATCATGTTCGGTGATAGAATTGCTACCAAGCTGATCAGAATGACGGCGGATAATCTGAATCGCAAAGAACAGATACTGCTTAATAAATCAACTTTGCTTCGTTGCGAGCTTGATGATTTATTAAAATAAGGAAAAAAATAATAATTTTATGGACAAGGAAAAGAAGAAACTCCTCCTTATCGACGGCAACGCCATAATCCACCGGTCTTACCACGCGTTGCCCCCGCTTACCACCAAAAAAGGAGAACTAGTCAACGCCGTTTACGGCTTTGCCTCAACACTTCTGAATGTCATTAATAAGTTCAAGCCGGATTATATTTTGGCCACTTTTGATTTGAAAGCGCCGACATTCCGGCACAAGGAATATAAAGAATACAAGGCCACGCGGGTGAAAGCGCCGGACGAGCTTTATGCGCAGATTGACCGCGTCAAAGAATTGGTTCGCGCTTTCAACATTCCCATTTATGAAAAAGAAGGATTTGAAGCCGATGATATTATCGGAACGCTTGTTAGGCAATCGGAAATGTCCAGAGAAGATATAGAAAATATTATCGTTACCGGGGATCTCGATACTTTGCAGATGATTAGTCCCAAGACGAAGGTCTATACCATGCGCAGGGGAATCAGCGACGCGGTCGAGTATGACGAAGGAAAAGTAATGGAAAGATACGGGCTACTGCCTAAGCAACTGACTGATTTCAAAGGCCTTCGCGGCGATCCGTCCGATAATATTCCGGGCGTCAAAGGAATCGGGGAAAAAACCGCCGCGGAACTTCTCAAAAAATACGGAACTTTGGAAAATGTTTACCGCAATATCGCGGAAATAAAAGGCGCGACCAGGGAAAAACTGGAACGCGACAAAACCAACGCCATCTTAAGCAAGAAACTGGGGACGATTGAAACAAAATCGCCTGTGGAACTTGATATTGAAAAAACAAAAACCCATGATTTTGACAGGAAAAAAGTGATTGAATTTTTTAATGAGCTGAATTTTTTCAGTTTGATAAAGAGATTGCCGGACAGCAACCTCTCCCCATCCCTCCCCTTATCAAGGGGAGGGAGTGAGGGAGGGGTGGTTGATTTCAAGTTTGAATTAATTATTGAAGATAAGGTTGACGAGTTTATAAAATTATTGAGCGAACAAAAAGAAATTGCGATTTATCTTCGAACCACGGGTCCCGCCTCGACTCACGGAGACAAGTCGACGCGAGGCGGGGATAAATCTTATAGCAGCAATCTTTTGGGAATCGCGTTTTCCTGGAAAACCGGAAGAGCCGCCTATCTGCCGAGAATTAAGAATTATGATTTAAGAATTAAGAATATTTTTGAAGATGAAAATATTAAAAAAATCGGATATGATTTGAAATACGTTTATGAGGTGTTAAAAAAATATGATATAAAACTTGAAGGCGCGAATTTCGACATTATGCTGGCGGCCTATGTCTTGAATCCGGGGGGGAAAGTTGAGTTTAAAAATGTCGTTCTTGAAGAATTAGGCGAAGAAATTTCAGGAAAAGAAAAGTCCGGGCAATTGGGATTAGAAGTGGAATCGGAAGAGGCAATCGCCCAAAAAATTTGCCGCGCCGCGGACCATATTTTCAAACTGAGACAGATTTATGAGAAAAAAATTAAAAAAATTTCAAACGAACAAAAAGCTTTTCAACACCCCTCCCCCCGCCTATCAAAGCCTGGCACTGGCGGGCAGGCAGTCCTCCCTTCAACTGAGGAGAGGGGGAATTTGGAATATGTTTTCAATCAGATCGAAATGCCGCTTTGTAAAATTTTAGCGGAAATGGAAATGGACGGCATAAAACTTAATGATGTTATTTTCAAGGGAATTTCGGAAAAAATAGGGAGCAATATAGAAAATTTGGAAAAAAATATTCATCATCTGGCGGGAGAACAGTTTAATATTAATTCCCCGAAGCAATTGGCGGAAGTTCTTTTTGGAGAACTTAAACTCCCGACTGAAGAAATAAAAAAGACGAAAACAGGATTTTCTACCGCCTCATCGGAATTGGAAAAACTTCGGGGCAAGCACAAAATAATAGAAAAAATTGAAGAGTATCGCGAACTTTTTAAATTAAAAACCACTTATCTTGATGTCTTGCCGGATTTGGCGGACAAGAAGTCGCGCCTCCACACGACTTTCAATCAGGCGGTCACCGCCACCGGCCGGCTTTCTTCATCCGATCCCAATATGCAGAACATTCCCGTTAAAAGCGATTTAGGGCAGCTGCTGCGCACCGCTTTCGTGGCCGAGGAGGGCTGGAAACTGATAAGCGCCGATTATTCGCAGATTGACCTCCGGGCAGTGGCGCACGTGAGCGGTGACAAAAAATTAATCGAGGCGTTTCATCGGGGCGATGATATTCATAAAATCACCGCCGCGCAGATTTATAAAGTTTCCATAAGCCAAGTGACGGAAAAAATGCGAAGGAGCGCCAAAGCGCTGAATTTTGGGGTGATTTACGGGATGAGCGTGTTCGGATTTTCGCAGGCCGCGGGGATTGAAAGGGATGAGGCCAAGAAATTTATTGATGAGTATATGGAAAAATTTTCCGGCGTGGCGAAATATATCCGCGACACCAAAGAATTCGCGAAAAAGAACGGCTATGTGGAAACGGAAATAGGCCGCCGCCGCTATATTCCCGAAATAAACTCGCCCAATTTCCAGGTGCAGAATGCCGGAGAAAGAATGGCGATCAATATGCCGATTCAAGGTCTGGCGGCGGATGTTATGAAACTGGCCATGATTAGTATGCATGCGAATCTAGTTCAAATTAAATCCGAATTAAATCCGAATGATATTAAAATGATTTTGCAAGTGCATGACGAAATTATTTTGGAAGTCAAGGAAAATTTATCCGAAGAAGTTTCCAAGAAAGTGAAGGAAATTATGGAAAATGTTTATAAATTAAAAGTTCCTTTAGTGGTGAATGCAAAAATCGGGGATAATTGGGGGGAGATCTAGACAGTTTTTTTGTTAAGGGCGATGTAAAAAAGGCTGGAAAAGGCAGCTAGTGAAAAAGAAATTCCAAATGGGTGAAAGTTGGCGGAAAATATCAGCATGAGGAGCGGCAAGACAGCAATGCGTGCGACATTGAAAATAATTTCCCGCTGGACAATGAATTTGAAATAATTCCCTTTGGCGGCCAGATCGTAAAAATAAGCCGACCAGGGAATATAGAGGAAATGCTGGCTGAGATTTTTATAGGTATCAATAAAAAGGATCGAAGTAAAGCTGTCGACGAAGATCCGGCCCAGCCAGCCGAAAAAATAAAGGACAGTCCCCACTTTAAGGAGCTGTCTCTTGTCCTTTTTGTCGGACTCTTTTCCGATATAATAGAAAATCAAAAAAGTGAGAATGGTGGTAAGGGAAGTGGCGGCCCCGACTGATTCGGTATTGAAGAAAATAAGATACAAAAAAATAGGCCAGATGATAAACCCGATCCATGATTCAATGGCATAGCCGGAAAAACTCATCACATAGGGAATATTTTCCCTCCGAAAAATGTCGCGGAAAAGATTTCTCCGGTTGAAGTCGGTTTTTTCATAGCATTCCCGGCTCATAAAAAGAGGAATAACTGAAGCCAGAAGAATAAGCGATCCAGTAATAAAAAGAGTGGGAAAATTGGCGAATTTGACGATAGCGCCACCGAAAAAAGGCGCCAGAAAACTGGCAGCCAGAGCGCTGGCCTGGGCGACAGTCACTTCCTTTCCCCGATTTTTCCGGTCGGAATGTTTGATGAAATTAAGATGGAAGCTGAAATTGAAAAGGACCATTTTCACTGCCCGGATTGCCGGCAGGATAAAAAAGAGGGCGGGAAAATCCGGAATGAAATGCAGTCCCAGAAAGTAAGTGATGAAAAGCGGGACCGTGACCAGAAAAGAATGCTTTATTCCGATTCGGGAAACTATCCGGGCGCCAGTATAGGAAAAAGCGACAAAAACCAGGGAAGTGATGAAATAATGGAAAATAATCCAAGGGATGGAATAGCCAATTTTGTAAAGATAAATTGGGACAAAAATAGAAATCAGCTCTAAGGCAAAATTAAAAATGCCATAAAAAACATAAAGCTCGTTCATTTCCTTGTCTTTCAGGAATTGATAACTATGATGGCGGATGTGGAGGGACATTATTGTATGTATTTTTTGTTTTAAGTGATAGAATTTGAATGCGATTTAATTATACCACAATTATACTCTTGTTTTCCTGACAAGCTAAGAAGCTAATTTCTAAAAAGCTAAACAAATGCCCGAACTGCCAGAAGTAGAAACTATAATTTCTGACTTAAACAAGAAAATCAAAGGCGATATGATCGCCGATTTTTGGAGTGATTGGCCGAAGGCAATTAAGGGAAAATCACTCGAAGCTTTTAGAAAAGAAATTAAAGGGCGTAAAATTTTGGGAGCGAGGCGGCTGGGAAAAAATATTTTTGTTGATTTATCCGGCGGGAAAACTATTTATATTCATCTAAAGATGACGGGACACCTTTTAATAAAATCAAAAATCAAAAATCAAAAATCAAAATTAAGGAATGACTATTTTAGTGATAGAGTGAATCAATATGTACATCATATTTGGAAGCTAATAACTAACAACAAACAACTAACAACTAAAACTTTGGAATTTTCCGATTTGCGGAAATTTGGAAAAATTGTTTTGGTGGATGCGGATAAATTAAAGGAGTTAAAAGAGATTAAAAAGCTGGGAGTTGACGCGATAGATAAGGAATTTACCTTTGATAAATTTAATGGAATTTTAGAAAAAAGAAAAAATAAAATGATAAGGGATATTTTAATGGACCAGAATTTAATTGCCGGAATCGGAAATATTTATATGTCGGAAATTTTATTTGACGCCGGAATTTTACCATCTAGAGCCGCGGAAAAAATAAACACTTCAGAAAGAAAAAAATTATATAATTCCATCAAAAAAATCCTCAAAAAAGCCGTAAAACTGCGGGGAACTTCTGATTCCGATTACCGCGACACTTCCGGCGCGCCGGGAAATTTCCAAAAGGTATTGCGGGTCTACCGCCGCGAAAAGCAAAAATGCAAAAAATGTGGTACAATAATAAAGCGAATTAAGATTGGGCAACGGAGCGCGTTTTTTTGCCCAAGATGCCAAAAGTAAAAAATGTAATCCCGCACCAAATTCCGAATAAAATTATTATACAGTTTAAAATTTTATTCACGGAATCGCCTGCGGCTTAGTTTTAAATTAAAATTTAAATTAAAAATTGTTGAATTGGTGCGGGATGCTAATTTTTGTAGCTTCTCGTACCTCGAAGACAAAAATTGCAAAAATGGCAAATAAACAAAAAACAATTGTCGCTCTAGTGGCGATAATCATTGCCGGCGGGCTGATTTACTTTACCGTCGGAAGAAAAGCAAAAGTAAATCAGATAAAAATTGACAATCAATCAGGAACTCCCGTCAGCACCGAGCCGGCCAATACCGAGCCGGTGAGCCCGATTTCCGGGCTTTCCTGCGAAAACTGGAACCGAAGGCCAATAGCGGTGATGCAGCCGGCGGATGTTCCGGCGCGCCCGGCGGCCGGATTTTCCGACGCGGATATGGTGATTGAAATGCCGGTGATTACCGCGACTATCACCCGTCTGATGGGCGTTTATATCTGCGGCAATCCGGATGACGTCGGTTCAATGCGGAGTGCCCGGCATGATTTCGTTCATTTGGCGAAAGGTCTTGACGCTATATTTGCTCATTGGGGACGTTCGGATATGCAATGGTTCAAGGACTTATTGAATAATGGAGTGATTGACAACATAAACTGCAATGACGATGCCGGGAAACCGGGACTTAGCAAAGGATATTGTTATCGGAAAGAAGCTAACGGCACGATGCGCGGAGTAGATACCGGTTATGCCAAATTCGCGAAACTTTTGGAAGGCGCGAAGGATTACGGCTATCGGATGGAAAGCAAGTTTTCAGGGTATCCCCATCAGGCGGAGGCGGCAATAGATCAGCGGCCGAGCGGCGGCCATCTCCGGGTGGCTTACGCCGGGCCTTTCGCGGCTGAATATGATTATGACAGGGAATCCAATTCATATTTTCGGACCTGGGGAAAAGCGAATGACACCGACCGCAATAATGGAAAGCGCCTGGCTCCGAAAAATATCGTCGTGATGATGGCTGTGTCGGAGCAGATTGAAGGGCAATACAATAATGTCCAATTGGGCGATCCCTGGATGGATACTTCTGATTCCGGCGAGGCCTTTTATTATATGAACGGCCAGCAGTATCATGGAACATGGAAAAAAGACAAATCCCGGGTGGACAGCAAATTATTTTTATATGACGATGCCGGAAAAGAAATCGCTTTTGTGCCGGGGCAAATCTGGGTGGAAATTCTAGAGCCGGGACAGGCATTGCGCTGGACGCAGTCATAAAAGCAATAAAACATTAAAGCATAAAAACAAAATTGTTTTAATGTTTCCATTGTTCTAGTGTTTTAATGATTATATTTTTGTATGGTTCCGACTCTTTTCGCTCAAGGGAGAGAGTGGCGGAAATAAAAAATAAATTTCTGGAAAAAACGGGTCCCGGAGCGGTTCCGGGAGTTGTTGATTTTGAAGAGGATAAGAACGCGAAAATTTCGGAAAAAATCGGCACGGGAGGATTATTTTCGGAAAAACAGCTTGTTATCGTCAAAAATTTATTAAACGCGCCTGAAGCCGTTCAGGGCGAAGCGCTGGAATTTTTTAAGGGAAAAAAATATTTAGCCGGGGACAAAAATACGGTTGTTGTTTTTTGGGAAAGCGGAGTTCCGAAAAAAAGCAATAGTGTTTTCAATTATTTGCTGAAATTCGCCAAGGCGCAGAATTTTGAAAAACTAGCCGGCGCGAAACTTTCCAGCTGGGTCTTAGAATGGCTCAAAAAAGAGAACCCCGAAATTGGGATTTCAAAAATAGCGCTGGAAAAACTTATTTTTTTTTGCGGAGGAGACGCGGACCGGCTGGACAGTGAAATAAAAAAACTGGGAAGTTATAAAGAAAAAGGTGAAATAAGCGAAAGCGACATAGAGTTGCTCGTGAAAGCGGAAATAAACGCCAAAATTTTTGAGACCATTGAAGCGCTTTCTTCCGGAGATAAGAAAAAAGCGCTCCGGCTTCTTCATAATCAGCTGGAACAGGATGAAGATCCGTTTTACGTTCTCAATATGTATGTTTACCAGTTCCGGAACCTTCTGAAAATCGGAGAAGATCGGAAG
>Ga0209542_10021811_pt1 | contig 10005 bp, 9 predicted proteins | sample RifCSPhighO2_01_FD_184028 | JGI IMG/M metagenome (GOLD analysis project Ga0209542, IMG submission 184028) | Soil microbial communities from Rifle, Colorado - Rifle CSP2_plank highO2_0.1 (SPAdes) (version 2) | ecosystem: Environmental > Terrestrial > Deep subsurface > Rock core/Sediment ...
GCCTGCGCCGAGGCTTCGGCGGGCAGGCTAGAGATGCGACTCACTGATGGCTCGGTTGATTGATGTAAGGAGTTTTTCGCGGAGCACGGTTGCTTCAGCAAGATCCCGCTCTGTATACGCGGCATGGGCAAAGAGTGTTGTTTGCAATGCTTCGGACGAGAGGTATCCGAGCGCAAAGAGAATGCGTGCGACACAGACGATTTCTATTGTCGGAAACATCTCTTGTGAACTTTTCGAAAGTGCACTGCGAGCTTCAGAAAGTGCCGCAAACAAATAGTCGTTCCGCTCCTCGCCCGCGACGAGGCGGAGCACAAGCCGCACCGTCCGCGCAAACGTGACGGCGCCTTCCAGCGCCATCCACTCACCAAGCACTGTGGCGCCGCCGAGCCTCCACCCCCGCTTCCCGCGCACCAACGCAACATGCGCATGCGAGTAATGCTGGAGTGCGTAACGCATTCTCGAGCGTTCAGTTCGCACGGCGGAGGCGCGCGCCTGCACGAGCCCGAAGTCTTTTGTGTAGAGGGAAAATATACGATCGCTCTCTCCCCGCTCTCGGCTTCCGAGCACCAATGCCTCGGTCTGGTATTTCTGGTACATGGCTATTTGCCAAATAACTCATGATGAGTTCCAATGGCGACAAATTCAAACAGGTCGGTCGCGAGTTCTCGGTAAATCGCCCGAAAATCGCCGGTGATATTAATACTTCGATGTCCGCTCCATTTCCCGGTAAGAGTGTGATCGTTGAGAAGTGGGTGCTTCGAATCGGTAACGAATAGCTGCACACGTTCAATAAACCGCTCCCGTAAACTGCGTGACAATTTACTGAACATTCTGTTAAAGACACGAGACGTGCTGAACTGACGCATGCTCTATTATCGCGCACGTTTTGACAGTTTACGCAAATGTTCGACGAACTCATCGCCCGTAAAAGGACCCGACCAATATTTCGGATTATTCCTGTTCTTTTCAGCTTCTCGCAAAATCTTCTCCAGATACGGAGTCGGTTTGAGCGGTTCTTCGACAAGAAGTCGCCGCTCGACGGTGAACCTTTTGAACGCCTGCTCGGCGACAAGCGAAAGTGGGACGCCGAGCGAGCGCGCCACCTTTTGTGCCTCTTTATTCACCTTCTTTGACACCCGCACATGTACCATCGTCGTATCGTTTGCCATGTATCTAAAGTGTATCTATCAGATACACGCTGTCAAGAGCATGAACACGCGGTCCGCCTCGCCGCGCTCATAGCTTTGTAACACTAATGCATCGGTTTGATATTTTTGGTACATACGCGTTACTTATTGAGAGTAATGACGAACTGATGGAACGGAAATCTGTATTCGCGACTATTTTTATATCTTTTCTCCAACTCCTTAATAACTTGTTCTCTAAACGTCTCGAATCTCTTCCGGAGACTTTCATCTTTACCAGCGTACACAAACGTAAGTGCCTCAAACAACTCCTCCGCTGTTTTTGCACGAACTTCCGAGTCCACCTTCTCGATGTGTACCTCGCCGTGAGAGCGCAATATATCAAGAATATTCTCGAAATACTGGAGATTCTGTCCATACCAATTCTCACCAAGTGCATCACGCATGAGTTTGAACCACGGATCTTTTTCAGTCTTATACGTCACAATGACGACTGTGCCTTTCTCTTTCGTTGCCGCTATGAGCCCCTCTACAAATGCTTCTATTTTACCTTTCTCGAATGGAACACTGTGTGAAGCAATAACAAGATCATATTGTGCAGGAAGCACACAGGGGAATTCTTCATTAAAAGTGGTGACCCCTTTGTTACGTAACGACTGGGCATGATTCTCCCTTTTCTCGACTGTATACACTTCTCTCAACGCCGGAGCAAGAATTGAAGTGAGTGTTCCATCTCCCGCTCCAACATCTAGCATTGTCTCGGGATGTTTCTCCTGAACAATCCGGTTGATTGCGCGAGCAACTTCTATCTTCTCGTTCGTATTCTCAACAAACCTTCTAAAATTTCTCAGATACTCAGAAGAGTTGCCCATACATCATCACTTCTTTACCACAACCGATACGTCATATTCGCCTATGCGATGTTTTGCTACTGCCACACTATCAAATTCAATCGCCGATTTTGTAACATCTGTAACTTCAGGATACTTTCTAATAAGCTTCTGTACTTCCTGAGAAGCATCAATAATAAGCTTTGCGGTATCATGTGGATTCAATCCGGCGTCTTTCCGTGCCGCTTGTATCGCCCGAATGAGATCGCGCACGAATCCTTCCTCTCGCAATTCCTCCGTGACGTTCGTGTCTAGTCGCAGGTCTTCGCCAAACGTAATCCGCTTTACGTTCACTTCGTCCGCAATAATGTCGAGATACTCCTGCGCGAGCCTCACGCTCGTGGGAAGCACGAGTGATGTGAGCGGCTGACGCACCTTTATCTTCGCGCTATCTCGCGCCTCAAGTGCTTTGGAGACCATCGAGCGCGCGACAGACATGGCTTCGAGTAGTTGTGTATCTTTTCCTACACCCCCGAAAATTCTCTGAAGAAAATTCGTCGTCGCGCGACCTTCTGGCCAGCGCGCGAGGTGCACGCTCTCCTCGTCCTCGCTTTCGCGCACCGCTTGGAACACGTGTTCCGCCAAAAACGGCATCGAGGGTGCGACAACGCACGAGAGTGCGTGTAGCACGTACCGCATAGTCGCGAGTGCGGCCTTTTTGCCTGTCCTGAGCGAAGTCGAAGGGTCCTCACCTCCATCTTTGAATCGCTCTCGTGAGCGGCGGAGATACCATGTCGAGAGATCATCAATAAAGTCTCCGATGGGTCGCGTGGCCGTATCGAGCCGGTACGCCTCGAATTCTCTGGTGACTTCGCGGATGAGCTGGTCGAGCCGTGCAAGTATCCATCGGTCGAGAACGTGTTCACTCTTCCAATCGCGCTTCGTGCCATCTTCATAGAGTTTGTAAAATGCGAGAACGTTCCCGAGACGCCCGATATTCTTCTTCGCCGCTTCATCAACACCTTTCTCGGAGAAGTTGAGATTTTCCGCCTGCATGACGGGCGAGGAGAGAAGATAGTAGCGGAGCGCGTCGGCACCGTACTTTTGCACGATATCCATCGGGTCCGGATAGTTCTGCAACTTCTTCGCCATCTTTTTGCCATCTTCTGCAAGCACGATGCCGTTCACGATGACGTTCTGAAATGCATTTTTATTGAAGAGTGCACCTGCCAAAATATGCAGATAGTAAAACCACGCGCGTGTCTGGTCCAAGCCTTCGGCGATGAACTGTGCAGGAAACACCTTTTCAAATTGTTCTTTGTGCTCGAACGGATAGTGCACTTGACCGTATGGCATCGAACCCGAATCGAACCATGTATCCAGCACATCGGGCACGCGGCGCATCACTCCGCCGCACTCATCCTCCTTCGCCAAGGCTTCGGAGGACAGGCACGGCACAGTGATCTCATCGACGATGTGTTTGTGCAAATCATCAATCTTTTTCCCGCTCGCCCCTTCGAGCTCCGCCACGCTTCCGAACACGCGCTTTGTTTTGCATTTCTCGCACACCCACACCGGCATAACGCTCGCCCAGAAGCGCTGGCGGCTTATCGACCAGTCGCGCGCACCTTCGAGCCACTTTCCCCACCGACCTTCCTTGATATGCTCCGGCGACCAGTTGATGCCTTTGGCGGTCTTGAGAAGATCACCTTTTATATTCGTGACCGCAACGAACCACGAGCTTGTCGCGTAGTTCAAAAGCGGCGTGTCGCAGCGCCAACAGTGCGGATATGCATGCTCCACCTTTTCCTTCGAGAACAGCAGATCCTTGTGCGCAAGATACTTGATAATCTCAACATCAGTGGATGTCGGATCTTCGATCGGTTTAACCTGCATTCCAGCAAAATCCTTCACTTCTCGTTTGAACATACCGTCCATGTTCACATGCTGAACGAACGGCAAATGCTTTTCTTTTGCGAGTTCCCAATCGTCGGTACCAAACGCAGGTGCGATATGCACGATCCCCGTCCCTTCCTCGGTGCTTACAAAATCCGCCGTATATACTTTCCATCCGTTCTCGCGATTCTTAAGATTCTTGTCGTTGATGTAGTAGTCGAACGGCGGTTCGTATTCAAGACCAACAAGTTGATTGCCGCGGAGCGTGCCGTTCTCCTGCACCTTGATGAACTTCGCGCCATTCTCATCCATGATTCCGTATGTGAGTTGCTCTCCTACAGCAAGAGCAACGTTCCCCGGAAGCGTCCACGGCGTTGTCGTCCAAGCTAGTAAATAGACGTCGCCGGATAAGCCGATCTTCTCCGGATTTTTCACCTTGAACTTTACCGTAACCGCGATGTCTTTGACGTCTTTGTACCCTTCGGAAACCTCTTGCTGCGAGAGAGTCGTCTCGCAGCGCGGGCAGATGTGCATCGAGCGGTAGTCTTCATAGACCAATCCTTTATCCCAAAGCTGTTTGAAAACCCACCACACGCTCTCCATGAACGGCTTGTCCATGGTGCGAAATGCGCCCTTCATGTCGGCCCAGCGGCCGATGCGCGGAATTATTTTCTCCCACTCATGCACATACGTGAGCACGCGATTCCTGCAGTACTCATTGAATTTTGCGATACCGTACTCGTTGATCTGCTTTTTGTGCTTGAAGCCGAGTTCTTTCTCGACGATGTTTTCTATCGGCAAGCCATGGCAATCCCACCCCCACACACGCGGCACGCGGTAGCCGCGCATAGTCCAGTAGCGCGGTACGACGTCTTTGATGACGGAAGCAACGATGTGCCCGTAGTGCGGGAGCCCTGTCGCAAACGGCGGGCCGTCATAGAAAACGTACTCGCCGTTTGGCGCTTGTTTTTCAAGCGTTTTCTCAAAAATCTTGCGCTCCTGCCAAAATCGCAGTGTTTCTTCCTCTCGCTTGGCGACCTCACTCATTCGCGTATCGTAGCAGAAAAGTCACATCTTTTCTGGTGCTGGAATTCCGAGAAGCCACAGACCGTTTCTGAGGGTCGCGCGCACCGCGTCGGTAAGTGCCACCTTATGTGGTGAGCCAGACGAGCCATCGAGTATCTGCTCGTTGGCGTACCAGCGGTTGAACGCGGAAGCGAACTCCAAGAGATAGTTTGTGAGGAGGTGCGGCTCAAGTTCGCGTGCCGCATATTCGACCGCCTCGGGAAAACGATGCAATAGACGCGACAAATCCGTGGGCTCTGCGTTTTTGTCGATCGCCGCGGTAACATTCTGCTCATGTGCTTTCTCCATTACGCCGTGCGCACGAGCATGCGCGTACTGAAGATATGGCCCCGAATCACCCTCGAGACTAAGCGCACGCTCGCGATCAAAAATAATGTCCTTATTCGAGGCCTGGCGAAGTATTTGATACTTCACAGCAGCAAGGGCAACTTGCATCGCGAGTTTTTCGTGACTCTCTGCTCGACTCTCTTTGGCGCGTTCTTTGGCGACATCGTAAAGATCTTGAAGTAAGGCCAGTGCGGTAATGACATTGCCCGTGCGCGAGGACATTTTGCCCTCAGCAAATCGCATCATCCCATGCGTTATATGCCTCGTTTTTTCAGCAGCTTTTGAAAGTTCAGCGATCTGTTTTGCTGCTGCTAGGACAACTTTAAAGTACTCCTTTTGTTCATTCGCGGTAATTGTTATTGACTCATCAAACTTCCAATCCTTCTCGATTTTTGACTTGAGTAGACCCAGCTCTTTCGCTTCATAGGTTGGCAGACCCTGCGACGTAATGAAAACTCGAGTATGTAGCGATGGGTCGAAATTCTCTCCGTGAAAAACGATCGCCCCATCGCTTTCTTGGAAAACTTGTGGGGTGTTTTGCTCAACAATGACTTTACCTATATACCAAGACTCCTTTTCAAAAAAATAGAAATCGAAATAGCGAAACTCTTCGACATTAGTCCGGGGCTCCATGCCGAGTTTTTCGTAAATTACTTCAAAACCAGCAAGTGAATCCTTTCTACCCTCTATTTGCAAAGCATTGATAACCGAGTCGTTACCCTCATAAAGTTTCCTGTTAATCTCATCTATTTCATTTTTGTATGCGTCGTATAGGTCGTTGCCCATTTTATATGCAACCCCCCAAGGTATTTCAGGATTCTTCTTTTTTACGAAAACAGCTTTCGCAACGTGAAGGCCTATATCGCCCTGATAGTTCGCACGCTTCACTTCGGCGCCGGTGAATTCAATGAGTCGGGCGACACTCTCACCGATGGCGTTGCTCATCAAGTGCCCGATGTGAAATTCCTTGAAAGGGTTCGGGTCGGTGTACTCGACCATCACCTTCTTGCCTTTGTTCGCATCGTTCCTGCCCCATGCATCTTTCCGCGCTTCCTCTACCGTTTCCGCAAGCGCTGAAGGAGCAAGATGAAAATTTATGAACCCCGCTTTAGCGATTTCTACCTTTGCGACACCCTCAATGCTCCCAAGTTTCTCAACAATCTTGCGTGCAAATTCATATGGAGACACTTTTGCTCGAAGTGCAACTCCGGATGCATAGTCTCCATTTTTTAGATCACTTGGATGCTCAAGCAACGCACCTTCAGGAATTGAAACACCAAGTTGTTCAAACGCACGCTCCAGTGCGGCTTTGATTTCTTGGGCCATCTGCATAGCCCGTATTGTAGCGCGAACCTTAGAGTTCGGAATCGATGCCCATCGAGCGGGCAGTGCCCGCGATAATCTTCTTCGCGGCTTCCATGTCGGAGGTATTCAAATCCTCCATCTTTTCTTTTGCGATCTCTTCCAGCCGCTGCTTGGTGAGCTTCGCGATTTTGTTTTGCGGCTTCGTCGAGCCTTTTTCGGTTATTGCGCAGACAGTGATTTAATCCAATGAAGAAACAAAGCTTTCATATCTCGTAACTGATTATTATTTCTGAATGTGTGTGGAGCGCTTTTAATAATATGGAATTCTCGCCGCCCAGGCAATGCGTCAAAAAAAATCTTCACGTGATCAACTGGTGTTGTTGAGTCCTTTGCCCCAACGATAACCAATACTGGCATTGTAAGTTTTTTGACCTCAGGGAAAAGACTATATTTCAATCTGTCCTCCATATGCGACCACGGCAGACGCGTCATAACTCCTGGCCGAGAAAGATTTTTTTCTTCTGACCACCCAGTTTCTTTCCAAAGATTAGGACGTCCTGAATCTCTTCCCTGGTATGCTTCTAGACTTAGGTTTCCATCTACCACCGGTGAAATGGGCGCCAACGCTAGAATCTTTTCCGGATGCTGCTGTGCAAAAAGACCAGCACATAACGCCCCAATGCTGTGGCCAGCAAGTACGAAATGCTCGCGATACCACGTACGACCAGCTGCCCACTGGATGACATCTTCTAAATCTTCGTAGTAATTAGTAACTGTTGCACGATCATATGCCCCCTCGCTCTCTCCAAGCGAGTTGGTGGTATCGAATCGAACTATGGTAAAATCTTTCTCACTAAAGGCCTCGGCAATTACCCGAATATGATCTTGCTCTTTGAAGCCACCAAGACCATGCATAACAAATACCAAACCTCTTTGCATCTCTGCCTCATCCACAACCACAGAAATGTTTAGTCCCTTGCGATTCTCAATAGAATATCTATCCATAAACAACGCGCCACACTAATCATTCGCTAACTTGGTAAAAATCGTAGAAGGCTTGGATCGGCACTTCTGTTCTGTATGTTTCCAACGGGAAGGCATTATTTATATGTACGGCATCGACAATGGCTAGCTGCTCAAGAAACCTTGTCTTAAGATCCGTTCGCACCGTGCCGTCATGTCGTAAAAACTGTCCCCAATAAGAATTCCCTTGATACGTGGCGGGGGAGGCATCGGTGTTCGTGAGTCGTTATAGGCGGGAGGAAATAATGATCGATAGACTTCGAGCGAATGGAGCCAGGAGCCACTACGCACAATTTTTGCGTCATGATATTCACGTTTAATATGCACAAACATATCCCGTAATTCTTTTTTGCGAATTGCAAGTTTATCGGCGGCGAGAGGGCTTTGACCGTCTGTATCTGTGTTGGAGAAATGTAGGTATACGACCCCCGTCTTATCAATCGGATCACAACTGAAACAGCCGAATGTTAACTTCGGTCGCGGTTTTTCTACGGGAGAATTTAAGTAAAAGTCGTACGTATAATCTTCAATACTATTTTCGTTATCCGGGTTGCTGAGCCTTCTTATGTAATCCTGCCACAAAAGATTTGATTCATCTGTGGTACTGACGCTCCCGAGGCCAAAACGGCGGTAAAAATTTGTATGAGTAAAGAGCACTTTATTCAAAGGAATGCCTGTTTTCTCTGCCACTGCTTCTGCAAATTTTATCTGGATGTCAAAATAATCTTTACTCAGGTATTTTGAAGATTTCTCAAGGTTTTCCTTTTGTAGAAGCTCAACGCTCGCCGCATGTTCTGTCGTAGTATCGTCACGGATAATCTTGAGCAGCCCCGGCTTTCGTAAGACATTCGGCATTTCAATCCGCCCCAATCCGCCCAGAATGGATATCGCACCATTAATGACACGGGTAAAATTTAAGCACCTCTGCAAATTTCTCCTCTCCGCTACAGAAAGTGCTTCACCTCGGGCGATCTTTTGCGCTATTCCCTCCACCGTGGATTGTAAGATCGGTTCTGGGATAGGAATTATCGCATCAATCAACAAGTAGTCCCAGCGCCCGTCATCTTTTCTATAGAAAATAACGTTATCGTGACCTCCGAGAGCAAGTATCTGACCGGTAATGTGCGAAAATTCCACAGTTTTCCGCAAGAAATCAAACACTGCTGTCCGCAACCCATCATCTTGCTGCGCTTTTGTAATTGCCGTCTGTAAATATTTTTCTCTTGATGAATCTTGCAAATCGAAGAACCTTTCCTTAGAAACCGGACTGTCTTTATCGTCGAGCAAAGCGCTTGTTATCTCGTCATATAAACCCGAATCAATCTGCCGATCTTCGCATAGCCTTCCAAAAGAAAAGGACAGGTGATCGGGATCAGCAACCAGCGGCGTAAATTTTTGCACAATTACATGACTCCACACCTCTGGCAATTGACGAGCAGATTCGGGAAGATTCCTTTTCTTATAATCATTTTTAAAAAGTTCTTCGAGAATTTCCCGAGAAATAGGAATTTTCATCAAAAATCGCTTTTCAGGAAGCGTGTGTTCATTGCCAAAGAAAGCCCTCAGTCTCCTTAATTCTTGATTCTTTTGGTCGACTTCAGATTTATATTCTTCTGTAACGCGTTGAGACAATCGCTGATTGGTCGGTACATTATTCTCTGTGTAATGGGAACAAATAATGTTTACAATCTTGTGCTTGGACGCCTTGACCACTACATCCGCATGATCAGGAATTCGATAAACCAAGTGCTCTCCGCCTTGAGTAATGTATTCCGGGCGAAACTTTTTGATTATCTCGTCATCAGTCGGCAACTGATTAAAGGCGCCTAGAGAATCCCCGCTCAATGCCATGGTAAGATTTTAGCCTATTCGGTATAGCTTACAAATCGCTATCTATCCCCATCGAGCGAGCGGTGCCCGCTATGATTTTCTTCGCGGCTTCCATGTCGCCGGCGTTTAGATCTTCCATTTTCTCTTTCGCAATTTCTTCAAGCTGACTCCTAGTGAGCTTACCCACTTTATTCTGCGGCTTCTGCGAACCCTTATCGAGCCCGAGCTTCTTAAGCACGAGACGCGAGGCCGGTGGCTTCTTTACGATGAAGCTGAACGAGCGATCTTTGTAGACAGTCATCAAAACCGGCACGACGTTGCCAATCATCGGACGTGTCTGTTCGTTGAACTGCTTCACAAACTCGCCGATGTTCACGCCAGCAGGCCCCAGCGCAGTTCCTACCGGCGGCGCAGGCGTCGCCGCGCCTGCGGCGATCTGAAGCTTAATTATTTTTGTGATTTCTTTTGCCATGGAGATAGTTGTTAGCCACTAGAGTTTAGGGTATAGGGCAAGAAAATTTAAAAGCGAATCTTTCTAGTGGCTAGTGGCTAGTGGCTAATTT